>Ga0129308_1000593_pt1 | contig 51046 bp, 47 predicted proteins | sample L827metagenome_FD_94440 | JGI IMG/M metagenome (GOLD analysis project Ga0129308, IMG submission 94440) | Ring-tailed lemur group fecal microbial communities from Wisconsin, USA - L827 metagenome | ecosystem: Host-associated > Mammals > Digestive system > Large intestine > Fecal | place: USA... | reverse complement strand
TACATCCTGCCCGCCAATGTCGACCACGGTTCGGGCTGTGGGCAGCAGGTAATGGACCCCCGTGGCATGGCACGTGATCTCGCTCTTCTGGCTGTCCGCCGCCTCGAACGTGAACCGTCCATACCCCGTCACCAGGATCCGTTCGATCTCCTCCCGCGTTTTCCCCGCTTTTGTCAGCGCCGCCTCGAACACCGTCCTGGACCCCTGCGTCCCCGTTCCTAACGGTACCACCGCGCGTGCTTTGATTTCCTGCCCATCCTCCATGATGATGCACTTGCACGCCGTTGACCCGATATCTATTCCCATCGTCAACATTCTTCTCTCCGCCTTTCGACTCACATTGATACTGCGTCTGCTCTGCGCTTACGATCAGCTTTTCGGATATTTGCGGATCAACTGCTTGAACTCACCCTGCTGGACGATCTCGCCCCGCTGGTTGAAGATGGTGCGCAGGAAGGTGACCTTCCCCATATCGCTCTCCGGCCGGGGGTCTGCCTTTTCGATGACCTCCTGCTCCACGTGGATCGTATCCCCAATGAGAACCGGCTTTTTGAACTTCCAGTTGATCTCCGTCAGCGCCGCCATTTGCGCCATCATCGCCTGGTTGTAGCTCGTCCGCGTGAAGAGCCCCGAGGAGTATGTAAGGGGCAGCATACCGTGGGCCAGCCGCTGCCCGGCAATGGATCCCTTGGCAAACTCCGCGTCCGTGTGCAGCGTATTGTAGTCCCCAGTCAGCCCCGCGAAGCTCACGATATCCGCCTCGGTGATCGTCCGCCCCACGCTTACCACCTTGTCCCCAATCTCCATATCTTCAAAATATATCTGCTGCTCCAAGTCTTTTTTCATGATCACGCGCTCCTTTCAAAGTGAAACACACCTTCATACGCCCTCTGCCGCTTTTTTCTTTGCAGACATTTTAGAAAGGATAATGGGGAGCGCCACCATGACAACCGTAAAAATCAGGAATCCGACTGCAATCGGTTTGCTGAACAGGCTCATGAAATTGCCCTGATTTGCAATCAGTGCGGTCCGGAAGTTATTCTCTATAATGGAACCCAGGATAAATCCAATCACGATAGGCGGCAGCGGGAACTTGGCCGCAATCAGTATGTAGCCGACGATTCCCACCACAAACAGGACCCAGCTGTCGAACAGCCGGTTGTTTACGGTGATCGTGCCCACCACGCACATGACCATGATAATGGGGAACAGGAGGTTCATCGGCACCTTCAGCAGCTTGATGAAGACTTTCATCAGCCCCATTTCCATCACGTACATAAAAATATTCGACAGGAAAAACGCCGCAAATATGACGGCGATCACACGGGTACTCGTGGTGAACAGCAGCGGCCCAGGCTGCAGCCCGTGCACAACCAACCCGCCCAGCAGCAGCGCGGTCACCAGGTCCCCCGGCACGCCAAGTGTCAGCATGGGGATCAGCGCACCGCCGCAACAGGCATTGTTTGCCGTTTCAGACGCTACAAGCCCTTCTGTGCAGCCAGTACCGAACTTCTCCGGATTTTTGGAGGTCTGCATAGCGGTGGAGTAGGAGAACAGCGAGGCCGTCGTCTGGCCGATCCCGGGCAGGATGCCGATAAAGGTCCCGATAATGCTGCCAGTCAGCATTGTTTTGCCGGTCCCCTTCATCATAGCCCGTGTGGGCCAGGGGCGGACCCTTCCGGGATCGATCGTGTTGAACCGCTGGTTGAGGGTCCGGACCTGTGTCAGAATCTCCGTCAGGGCAAACAAACCCATCAGAACATCCAGGGAGTCCAGCCCTGCGTCTAATTGCCAGAAGCCGAAGGTCAGCCGCCGCACACTGGAGACGCTGTCCATGCCGACCATCGCCAACAGCAGCCCGATAACCGCCGAGATAAACCCCTTGGTCAGGCCGCCGCTGGACAGGCTCACCACCACTCCCAGGCCCATGATCCCCATGGCAAAGTACTCCCACGCGCCGAACATCAGGGACACCTTGGCCAACATCGGGGCAATGACCACAAGGCACACCGCGCTGATCGTGCCGCCGATCAGAGAGGAGAATACGCCTATCGTGAGGGCGTCGTTCGCCCGTCCTGCCTTTGCCATGGGGGAGCCGTCAAAGCAGGTCACAAGGGAGGCCGGGGAACCGGGGATATTCAGCAGGATGGCTGAGATCAGCCCTCCCGAAATCCCCCCTACATAGATAGCTATTAGGGTAGTGATGCCCTGTGTAGAGGACATCGCGAATGTAAAGGGCAGAATCAGTGATACCGCCAGCGCAGCCGTCAGGCCCGGAATGGCACCGAACACCATGCCAAAGAATATGCCTAGAATCAGAAGCACAAACAACAGGGGCTGTTGAACAAATTCAGCCAATCCAGACAACAGTATGCTCAAAAGTCATGTCACCTCTTTCAGACAAAAGTTCTGCTTCATTGTTGCGCAACGATTTCTTTTGAATCGTGCTCTCAGGAAATCAGGGTGACCCAGTGTTCCAGCTGCTCAGATGTCTCAACGGAAATCGCGGCGAGTTCCTTACTTCCAACATAGGCGGGCTCGTACCCCAGATCCAGGAGCTGTTGTTTTACTGCATCCGTGCCGCAGGCTGCCTCCAGCTTCTCCTCTAAATAGGAAATGACCTCATCGCTCAGACCCGGAGTGCCCCACAGGGAGCGGTGCAGACCAAACACGATATCGTAGCCCTGCTCGACAAATGTGGGGCCCTCCACACACTGGGAACGTTCCTCAGCCGCCACGCCCAGGACTCTCATTTCTCCTGCATCCGCAAGGGACTTGATTTCAGAGACCTGACATACAACAGCGTCATTTTCTCCACCCAGTACGGCAGTCCGTGACTTTGCGCCGCCGTCATAGGGGACATAGGTAAAATCAAAACCGGCAACTTCTGCAAGCCCGTAGGAGAAGGACTCATTGGACCCTCCGGAGCTGGTGGACGCGATGGTAAACTTTCCGCCCGCGCTCTTGGCGTATTCCACCAGGGCGTCAAAGGTTTCCCATTCAGAATTCGCCGCCACTGCAATCACATTGGGGTCCTCGGCAATGACGCACAGGGGCGTCATCTCAGCGCACGCGTCAAAATCCAGCGCACCGCTCATCCACTGGGCACCCCACGTCTCTGCCGCCATGGACACCAGGGTATAGCCGTCCGGGTCTGCATGGTAGCACTCCAGTGTTCCGGTCAGCCCGCTGGCCCCTTCAATATTGGTGACGATCATATTCTGGCCGTCCAGATCAATATTCGCCCCCACTGTCCGGACCATCAGGTCCGTACCGCCGCCTGCGGTGTAGGGCACGACAACGTTGATTGTCTTCTCAGGATATTTCTTTGCAGATGAACCGCAGCCGGTAAGACTTCCGAGTACCAAGGCTGTACACGCGAGGACCGACAGTAACTTTTTCATTTTTGCTCCTCCTTAAATTATCGTCCTTTTGTCCATCTTTTTTAGAAGAGAGACCACGCCGGCAATCTGACATCAAGCAGCGAGGTAAAAATCCAGTATGTAACAAACGTAGTAACAAGTGCGGCGACGATATACAAAATGATTTTTTTGATCAAGGCGCTGCCGGTGTAGTGCAGCTTATCCATCTTCCAGGAGTAGTACAGGATCATGGTGGTCAGGAATACCATAGTGGAAAGGATAAAGCCGATGTAGCTCATAACGAACAGATACAGGAAAAACGCCCCGGCAGTGACCACCCCTTCCCTGGTCCAAACTGGTTCACAAGGGGTCTGATCCTTTTTGATTACCGCAGTGGCGATCAAGATCGCGGAGAGGATCGCAAGGATAATGATCCACAGCCAGATGTACACATCCGCCCTGGCCTGCCAGATTTTTGCCGTACCTGTGGGCAGATTGCGCGTTCCGAAATAGCAGAGTACGCAGACTACCTCCAGCGCAATCCCGTAGATGACGTCGCGTTTCCACTTGACCATAGCTCGTTTCGTTTCTTCCGCATGGTCGCTCATAAGATTGGCCTCCTCCCTTTTTACGAATTTTCAGTGCCTAATTCTTTGGCCGCACATGATACTGACAGCGTTCGTTCACGCCCTCTTCGGCCGTCCTCCCCCGAATGGGCCCGAGCCAGTCGATCTTCCAGGCGCATATGCCTCAATCAGTACGTATAGCTGCGGGGCGCCCCCAGTCCCATCATCTCGCGGGCCTGTGCCGGCGTTGCAATCGGTCTGCCTAGTTCCTTGGCGATCCTGACAACCCGCTCGACAAATTGTGCGTTGCTCTTTGCCAGGTCATGGGGCCCGTAGAACAGATTGTCCTCCAGTCCAACCCGCACGTGGTGACCAAGGGCGATGGCCAGGGCAATCATCGCGGACTGGCATGCCCCTACGCCGATTACGCTGAACAATGATTCCGCCGGCAGCAGTTTTGTCACGGTCATCATAACTTCTGCACACGGATATACGCCGGAACCGCCGAACAGCATCTGGAACCAGTAAGGCGCGCTTATGGAATTTTCCTTCATCATTGTGTCAACGTACTTCAAATCGTTGATCCCAAATACCTCAAACTCAGGTTTGATTCCTTTTTCCTTCATCAACTTTGTGGTCCGCACTGCATCGTTTTGGGTACACACATAATTGTAGTTCCACTTGAACGCCTCTCTGGGGCTTCTTAAAGGTTCTTTTCGATCCTTCATGTTCCGGATCATAGAGTAGCAAGTGATGTCCACGCTCCCCACTTCGGGCTCCGCCTCCAGGGAATACAGCAGGTTAGGCAACATTACGTTCTTTTCTTCATCAAACCGCCGACCGCCCACACAGGTGTTGTTGATGATTACATCCGGGCATTTTGCTCTGACCAGCGCATTTACCTTTTTGAACGCCTCCGGCGTGGAGCTGGTGGCCCACGCATTGATCGGGTCGCGGGCATGGATGTGGATCATACTGGCGCCGGCATTATACGCGTCATAGCTCTGCTGGGCCTGCTCTTCCGGCTCCTCCGGCAGGTTGGGATTGGACTCTTTTCCGTGCATTCCACCGGTAATGGCGCACGAAATGATCAGTGGAGGGAACTTGGTCAGACCGTACCGTTCCACTTTTTTTACGTAATCCATGGTCTCTCTGTAGTCCCCCAACAGAAAATTTTTTAGCTCGTCCATGTTTATCCACCTTTCTTACTCCTATATCAAATAGTTTGCCTAGACCGCTCAGACAGGGTCTTGCAGAAGCTCCAGCGCCAGACGGTAGGCCGCGGCCAGTTGGTCATCCCGCTTCTCCAGCAGCGCCTCCACATCCAGCCCCTCATAGTTGTAAAATCCCCTGCCCGATTTGATCCCGTATGCCTTTTCTTCGTCCATCCTCTGTAGCGTCGCCGGCAGTCCGGTATCCGGCGGCAGCGTATAGCTATGATTTTTATAGTTCTTTATGGTCATGTCGACCCCGCCAAAATCAATCTTTTTGCAGAGCCCCAGGACCATTGCCCGGGGGATAAAACTGATTTTTGCCGCATAGTCGATATCCGCCGCTGTACAGATATCATTGTCCAGCAAGTAAAAGACCTCCCGATTCAGGCATTGCTGCAGGCGATTGACAATGTATCCCTGGATAAATTTTTTCATCAATACAGGGGCCTTGCCGCAGCGCCTGAGAACTTCCATCGCGGTGTCCGCATATGCCTGAGGGGCCTGCTCGCTTTTGATCACTTCCACAAGCGGGACAAGCTGAGCGGGCCCATACCAGTGCATGATCAGCTGCTGCGGCAGCATCTCTTCCGGAACGATCTCAAAAATGTTAAGTGCCGATGTATTGGATGCTACGATTACATTCTTATCGATCTGCTTCGACAGCTCCCGATAAAACGTTTTTTTGATCTCTACATTCTCTACGATGGCCTCAATGATCATTCCCGCTTGGGCGACGCTCTCCTCCAGGGACGCGGCGAAGGTCACTCTCTGTTTGATCTTTTCCGCCTGCTCCTGATCCAAAGTCCCGTTTCGGACAAAGGTCTCCACCCCGTCGGAAAGTCTGGACTTTCCCCGCTCTCTGGCTTCTGCAACCGGGTCCCAAATGGAAACAACATACCCTCCGGTGGCCAATGCCTGTGCGATTCCCGGCCCCATGGTTCCCGCACCGATGACGGCTATCTTTTGAATGGTTTCCATGTCTCTGCCTCCGTCCCTTCACTTTATCGTCTTTCAAACTAGCTGCGGGATTTTTCCTCTCCGCGCCGTCCGGTCCCCCGTTTAAAGGGCAGGGATCTCAAAACAGTCTAGGTTTTTCTCAAAATCCAGCGTCCGTGTCCCTTTTTCCACCGCAGTGATGATTTCTACCACCTTATCGTTAAAAGGCGTGGGGACTCCATATTTTCTGCCATACTCGCACACAAATCCATTGATTACATTGACTTCTGTCTTTACCCCGCGCTCCAGGTCCTGAAGCATGCTCGCTTTCCCCGTCCGCAGGGGATAATAGTTCCTATACAGATATCCCTTGGAGCGCTCCAACTCGGCCTGGGTGGTAAAATCGGCAATCTCTGCCGTATTCAGTCCATTGGTATCTGTCATGCGCACACCCGCGGCCCGGGATACATGGACGACTTCGCTGGCCAGATAGGATAGGCATGTCATGGCCTTGTCGCTGTTCAGGACAGGCTCATAAATCGTACCAAGTGCAGAGGAAAGCCCGCTCATGCTGCAATTGAGCATCAGCTTCAGCCATCGCGCCCCCATAAAGTTATCCGTGATCTCCGCATGTCCCATGTAATCCAGTGTGGCGCCGACCATCTTGATCCTGTCGGTGATCCGCCCGTCGACTTCGCCGATCTCAAAGGAGACCGGCCTGGAAGAAAGCTGATTCGTCAGCTTTACAACGCCGGGTGCGACAAATGTGGCGCCCCATCGACAAGCTCCGCCGACCGTACGCGCCTGCCCCACAATTTCCGCGACGGCGGGTTCCGGCACGCCATTCTGAAGGGTGCAGACCGTACCGGTCTCACTTAGATGGGGCAGCAGTTTGAGCAGACTCTCCTTGCTGTGTGTCTGCTTTGTCAGCAGGAAAACCAGATCATATACCCCCTCCATCTGGTCCAGCGTCAACGCATGGACCGGAACTACAAAATCATCGCAGCCGGTCACCCTGGCCCCATTCTTGTTCAGCGCCTCGACATGCGCTTCATAAGGATCGATTAGGTCAATGGGAACTCCCTTACGTGCGAGGTGCGCTCCCAGAGTCGTCCCCATGGCTCCGGCCCCCAAAATTGCTGCTTTCATTCTGACACTCCCTTCAATCGTCCTCGGTTTTCTTTTCTTCTCGTATGTGAAAACGAGAGTCAACCGGGCCTCTGTTTTTTATTAAGCAATCGATATGCCAACTGATGAACCCCTTGTGCCGACTGCTTTTTCTCTCCTTTTCTGTATATAATATTTAACTTATTTTAATTTTCCACCCGCTTTATTTGTGTTCTTGCACAATTTTCACACTCCATCTCCAATATTTGCACATCCTTTTCCACTTAATTGCACACTGTTATTGCTTTTCCGCCCCGTCTATTTGCACAATTTGCACTTCTGCTTGCATTTTATATTTGCACAAATTATAATGAAGCTATCTTTTGATATAGAGTCTATACTTATATTTCTTTTGAAAGGAGTTGTCTGGTATGGGGCAGTCTTTACCTGACTTAGGAAATGTTTTAGACAACCTCGACATCGGAATCTCTATCATAGATGCCAAAGGGACCTATCTCTTTGTGAATAAAACTCTTCTGGAATATACAGGACGGTCTCGGAAGGACTATATTGGTCACACGGTCTATGATTTTATTCATGACGGTATTTACGACGAGAGCGCCGCGGACAAGGTCTACCACACAAAGCAGGTGGTGACACAGCTCCATACCAGCGTGTCGGCCTCAGGGGAAAAACTGACGCGCCTGACATCGGTCTCTCCCATTTTCAACGCCCAAGGCGAGGTCGTCTTTGCCATCGCGGCGCTGATCGATATCAATAAACTAAACCAGGGATATCTGCAGGCCAAGGTTCGCCAGGACGTGCAGCACAGCCTGCTGAGCGCGCCTTCTATCTCGATGCCGATCGCAAAAAGCACTGAAATGAAATCGCTGCTGTCCAACGCTGCCCAGGCGGCCAAAACAGAATCCGCCATCTTGCTGCAGGGCGAGTCCGGAACGGGCAAGGAGGTCATCGCCCACTATATTCACGAGAACAGCGCACACCATGAAAAGGAGATGGTCGCAATCAACTGCGCCTCTCTTCCTGAGTCTCTGTTGGAAGCCGAACTGTTTGGATATGAAAAGGGCGCCTTTACTGGGGCGCTCTCCTCGGGAAAACTCGGTATTATTGAATCCGCAGAAAATTCCACTCTGCTCCTGGACGAAGTCAACTCCATGCCGCTGAACCTTCAGGCCAAGCTGCTGCGGGTTCTGGAGACCAAAACCATCCTCAGGGTCGGCTCCGTCAAGCCCCGGCCCGTCAATTTCAGGCTTATTTCCGCCGCCAATGTGGACCTTGCCCAGTGCGTCAGAGACGGCACATTCCGCAGTGATCTCTACTATAGGCTTGATGTGATCCCCATCACCATTCCCCCTCTCCGTGAGCGGAAAAAGGATATCGTTCCCCTGACCGACCATTTTCTGAAAATATTTTGCGAGAAATACAGCCTCCACAAAGAGTTTTCCCCCAAGGTATACCAAGCCCTTTTGCAGTACGACTGGCCGGGAAATATTCGCGAGCTCCGGAATTTTGTTGAACGGATCGTCGTAATGAGCGCCTCTGATGTCGTTAAAATCAGGCACTTTCCTCCAGAGCTGCTCAGCGTTCCAGCTGTACAGAAGGATCCTCCCCCGAAGCTGAGCTCGTCTGACGACGAGAGGGAACAAATTATCGCCGCCCTTAAGCTCAACAACGGTCACCGAGAAAATACCGCCCGGTATTTGGGGATCTCCCGTCGGACGCTGCAATATAAGCTGAAAAGATACGGTTTGAAGTGATCCTGCCTCCCGGCCCCTTGACTTGTGTGAAAAGAACAGCGGGATCGCACCCTGTTCCGGCATATAATAAAAAATGAGGAAACCGCCGGCTGCTGTAAATACAGCAGCCGGCGGTTTCCTCATTTTAGGATGCCTGCGCATCCGCAGGCAACTGCCGCCCGGTGTGGTCAATGGTATAGGGCTGCGGAAGAATGATTTCCGAGATGGGCACAAAGGTATACCCCTCCTGCAGAAGGGTCTCAATAATGGTTGGCAGAGCCTCCGGTGTGTGCAGTGCGGCATTGTGGAACAGAACAATGGAGCCGGACTGAACTTTTCCGGTCACCCGTTTGATGATCTCCGGCGCCTCCAGGTCCTTCCAGTCCAGGCTGTCCACATCCCACTGGATGGGTTCCATCCCAATAGAACGGATCGCCGTAATCACGTTGTCGTCATATTCTCCGTAAGGCGGACGGATCAGGGTGGGCCGCACACCGGTCACCGCTTCAATTTTGTCGTTGCACGCCTCCACATCCGCGATGATCTCATCCTTGGAGAGCTGGGACATATGGGCATGGGTATTGGAATGGTTCATCACCTCATGCCCGGCGTCGTGGAGCGCCTTCACCGACTCCGGGTATTTATCCACCCAGTCGCCCACGACAAAGAAGGTTGCCTTGACCTTATATTTGCCCAGAATATCGATCAGCATCTGGGTGTCCTCGTTCCCCCAGGGTGATGTCAGTTTGCGAACGCCGTTTTTCGGTACAGATATGCTTCAGGACCTGTTCCAATTCCCGCGCGAAGGTGCGGTGTCCCCCCGGAGAAAAGTGTACTCCGTCAAAGGTTAGGTCAACATTCCAGGGCGCCGTATCTGCAAACCCGATATCCAGCCGCCGGGCCAATGCTCCATAGCAGCCGCCCAGCCGGGCGGACTGCGTCAGCAGACGCTCCTCCGTCACCCAGGTCCCGGGACGCATGGGCGGCGGAACAAGCAAGAGCACCCCCGCACCGTTCTCTCTGACCGCGCTGTGCTCCAAAAGCCTGCCCAGCATCTCCTCCATTCGGGCCGCCACATCTTCCGCCGCAAATGCGGGATTTTGCAGCAGATCATTTCCTCCCAGCATGAGAACGATTCCTTCCAGGCGCCCGCTCCGTTCCAGCAGCCTGTCCAGCGCCTCCAGTTCAGATGCCCTGTGCGGAATTTCCCGCCCATTCTCTCCGCAGTTTAAAATTTCCCACCCACGGCCCTTTAAAATACCGGTCCAGCGTTCCTCTGTCGGATAACGGCTTCCCAGATAAGAACGCGGGTCATAGCCGTATGTGTTTGAATCGCCAAAGCACAGCATAGGTCCATTCATATGAGCACCCCTTCACAGTGGTCCAGCTCGTGCTGGATGATCTGTGCAAGGAATCCGCTGTACCTCTGTCTGCATGTTTGAAGACTCAGATTCTGAAATTCCACCTCAATGGAAGGATAGCGCAGCGTCCTCCTGGTTCCTGAGTGAGACAGACAGCCCTCTTCCGCCTCATAGGGCTCTCCCATTCTTTTTCGAATGACAGGGTTGAGCATGGGAAAGGGTACTCCGCCTCCGTCCACCACAATGATCCGCTTATTGACGCCGATCATATTGGCCGCAAGCCCCACACAATGCCCTGTGTGGGCCCGCAGGGTATCCATCAGATCCTGCACCACAGGGAGATCGGCCTCAACTGCGGCTTCCGCCCTCCGGCCCAGAAGCAGGACATCTTTTACAATGGGTCTCACCATATTCTGTTCCCTCCTCTTGTCCTTTGCAGCATAACAAAAATGCGCCTCCATGGCAATGGCAGGCGTACTTTTTCGATCAAAACCTCTCTTCTCTCTCCCTCCCGCCCCATCAAACGCCTGCATAGCGGCCCGTCCACCGCAATACATTATAGAAAAAGACCACAGGGAGAGGAGAATCATAGAATGACATCTGTACCTTCCAAAAAGGAAGCTCCACCTGCGGGGCCGCAGGCGGGCTCCGCTCTCACCATCGCGCGGCGATTCAGCGGGACATGCGGGACACGGGACATGCTCAAGCGCCTGATCCGTGCCCACGCCGGCTCCTGAACTTCTATATTTTAGGATATGGAAAGGAAGAGATGGATGGAGTCGTCTCCCTCTGCATCCCGCCGGGGCGCGCGGGAGCAAGCCGCCCCCGTATGGCGGGCCGCGCTCTATACCAGGCTGTCACGGGAGGACGGGGACAAGCCGGAGAGCGACAGCATCTCCAATCAGCGCGCGCTCCTGGAGGACTTTCTGTCCCGGCGACCGGACCTGTGTCCAGCCGGATGGTATGCCGATGACGGGTACACGGGAACCAATTTCGACCGTCCCGGTTTCCGGAGGATGCTGGGCGATATTGAAGCCGGGCAGGTCAACTGTGTGGTGGTTAAGGACCTCTCCCGGTTTGGCCGGGACTACATCGATGTGGGCCGCTATCTGGAGCGTTGGTTTCCGGAGCACGGCGTACGCTTTTTGGCCGTCAACGACGGGATCGACAGTGAGAAGGGCCCTTACGACATGCTGCTGCCGGTCAAAAACGTCTTTAACGAGCAATACGCCCGGGACATCTCCCGAAAAGTGAGGAGTGCCTTCCGCACCAAACAGAGGCAGGGGGAGTTCATCGGCGCCTTCGCCTCTTACGGTTACCGCAAGGACCCTGATAACCACAACCGGCTGGTGGTGGACCCCGCTGCCTCCGCCGTGGTGGCGCGCATCTTCACCCTCTTTGAACACGGCATGGGAAAAGTATCGATCGCCAAGCTGCTCAATGAGGAGGGCATCCCCTGCCCCAGTGAGTACAAGCGCCTGAACGGGGAGAAATACAGCAACGGCCGCCGCATCCGGAGCACGACCTATTGGACCTATGCCACCATCCACCGGATGCTTCACAATCAGATGTATATCGGCAATATGGAGCAGGGCCGTGCCCCTCGGCAGACCCTGCACGGCAGAGCAAAACAGTTGACGCCCGACCAATGGGCAGTGGTAGAGGGTACGCATCAGGCCATCATCGGTCCCGAGCAGTGGGCACGGGTACAGGCGCTGCTGGAAAGAGAGGCCCGGACGCCCGACTTCGCCCGGAATGTGAGCCCCTTTGCCGGCTTTCTCCGGTGCGGAGACTGCGGCCGGGCCATGAGCAAAGTCACTCGAAACGGAGGGACCTTCTACTGCTGCGGCTCTTACAAGCGGTATGGCTCCTCTATCTGCACCCGCCATGAGATTGCCCATCGGGACTTGGAACAGCTTCTGCTGGGCGATCTGAACCGGCTGCTCTCCGCCGCCGGGGACCTGCGTCTGCTGGCCGCAGAGGCCCTGCCAAAGGCCAAACCAAGGGGAATCGACGATGGGCATCGGGCGCTGCAGACCAGCCTGGACCGCCTCCACCGCCTCCGGCAGGCGGTTTATGAGGACTATCGGGAGGGCCTGCTCAGCCGTGAGGACTACCTCCGTTACCGGGCGGATTATGAACGTCAGACGGCGGGCCTCTCGGCGCAGCTTGCCCATTTGGAGGCGGCCGAAAAGGCGCCCCCCCACGCGCCGGGCTGGCTGGAATCTCTTGTCGCGCACGGCTCCCTCCTGGAACTGGACCGGGCCACCATGGCCGAAGCCGTGGAGCAGATCCTTGTTTTTGAGCACGGCAGGATTGAGGTTACATATACCTTTTCCGACGATCTGGGGATTCTATGCCCCTTTTGAGTCCCTTGACCAAATACGGCGCCGGCCCCCCATGAGGTGGTTCCGGCGCCGCTCCTTCTGTTAGGAGATTCCGTCTTGCAGTTGACAAGTCCATCGGACAGACGTACAATACCATCAAACGAAAGTATTATTCTTTCATATTTATTTCGTTTTTGGGTGGTGCGGCTCAGCGAGCGCTGTACTCCCGTCTGCCCCGAACATAGGTGGCGCAGACTCGGAGCCCGTCATCCAAAAGGACGAAATCCGCCTTAGCCCCTATGGCCACCCGGCCCAGGTCCTTCCGTTCCAACACGTCCGCCGGGTTCCGGGTCCCCATACGCAGGGCGTCCGCCAGGGGCAGACCCACTTTCTGCGCCAGATTCCGGACGCCCTGGTCCATCGTCAGCGTGCTCCCCGCCAGGCTTTCTCCTTTTAGCGCCATTCCATTCTTTACTGTGATCGCCTCATTGCCCAGGTGGTAGTTACCATCCGGCATACCGGCGGCCTCCATGGAATCGGTGCAGAAATAGCAGCCTTCCACGCCTTTGGCCCGGTAGATCAGCCGGATCAGGATGGGGTCGATGTGGACCAGGTCGGCGATGAACTCGGCCCGGATCCCGTCGTCGGTGAGGGTCACCCCCAGGACGCCCGGTTTTCTGTGGTGGAGCGGTTCCATCCCGTTGCAGGTATGGGTAGAGCAGGTGATCCCCTGGGCCACGGCCCGGGATGCCTCCGCCGCCGTTGCGACCGAATGTCCGATAGAGGCCACCACCCCCCGGCCCTTGAGGTACTGCACAAGCTCCATGCCCCCCGGCTTTTCAGGAGCCAGGGTCACCCGGCGTATCTCATCCTCGAATCCGGCGGTCAGCGCCTTGTAGTGCGTCAACTCCGGATCCCGGAGCTTGGCCGCGTTATGTGCGCCCTTCACCCGCTCGGCAAGATAGGGTCCCTCCAGGTAGGCCCCCAGCACCCGCGCGCCCCGCTCCAGCTCCATGGCGGCGCGGATATCGGCCAGATAGGCCCGGATGGCCTCGTCCGTCTCTGTGATGGAGGCGGGGCAGAAGGAGGTGACTCCATACTTCACCTGGGTCTCCGCCATGCGCCCGTTGTCCCCCGGGCGCATGCTGTCCAGCCCCTTCTGCCCATGCATGTGGATGTCCACAAACCCGGGGCAGAGGAGCACTCCGCCCATGTCCTCTCCCTCCCGGCGGTCATCCAGGGCCGTGATCGTGCCGTTTTCAAACGTGACCGCAGACTCCTTTCGAAACGCTGTTCCGTCAAATATGCGCACATTACAGATCGTTGCCATGCGATTCCTCTCCTTTCTCCATTTCGTACAGATTGTTTGGGCGTTCCCCCCGGGTCGCCGCTTCAGGTCCGGCGTCCCGCGCCGCACTTTGGAGCAGCTTTTTGTAGCGCAGAGGTGTGTATCCCGTCGCCGCTTTGAATACCTTGACAAAGTAATTGCTGTCCCCAATGCCCACCGCTTCGGCGATCTGACTGATGGGCAGATCGCCCTCGGCCATCAGCTCCTTGGCCGCCTCCACCCGTCTCTGGCGGATCAACTGCTGCACGCTACAGGAAAAGCTGTTTCTCGCCGTTTCACACAGCTTGGTCTTCCCTATCCCCAGTTCTGTGGAGATCACCCCCAGCGTGAGCGGCCGGGTATAGTTTTTATCAATGTAAGAGGCGATCATCTGGGACTCGGTGGGTTCGCTCTGCTTGACATACTCATGGAGCCAGATGTAGGAGGCGCAGACGGAGAGCACGTCGGCGTATGCCTGCAAGGTCTTCTGCTCCAATTGGTCCAATCGGTAAAAGGCCACCCGGAGCGCGGGCAGATCCTCATGCCAGGCACATTGTCGTTTGATCCGCGCCCACTGCTCCTCTAGCGGGGACTCGTCCAGGACCTGCCCATACATGAGGTAGGCCAGCAGCCTCCCTTTTTCCATCACCGGCACCGCCGCCTCCATCAGTCCGGCATGACATCGGTAGAGATACGCCTTGTTCTGCCGTTTCGCATAGGCCAGCGCCTCTGTATCGCAGGCCAGGCATTTCTCGTAGCCGAACGGTGTGCTCTGGATGAGTCTGCAGAACTCGCAGGCGGTATTGCTGGTGATGACGTTGTTGAAATCGCTGTCTTTCAACGTGATCTTTCGTCCCGTTAGGAGATAGAGGCTGTTGAGCAGCTTGGCCAGTTTGTCAAAATCATAGATGGATGTCATGAACCAATCCTCCCCCCTCGCCTACCATTTTTTCTTCAGTATATTCGTTCGAAAGTGATAAGTCAATAAATCAGAAAAAATCGGCGAAAAGTTCGGACATTTTTACTAAAACGATGAACACTTATCCATTGAGGCGCGGGAAAACGCCCTCTATAATTGTGCATATAAACCAATAATAGAACCGTGAGGTGTGGTCTGTATGTACGCAATTTCCATAGACTCCGGCGGAACGAAAGTGGTCGGCGCGGTTGTGGACGGCGATGGCAACATTCTGACCAAAAAGCGGTACGATATCCCGGAACGGGATGGAAATTTTCTGATCGCCACCTTCGGGGACATTATTTCCCAGTACAGCGGAGAGTATCCCATCTCCGTGGTGGGGATCGGCGGCAATGGGCGCATTGATCCCGTGGAGGGCGTCATCCTCAACTGCGGGGTCCACGCCAACTGGCAGGGGCGCCACCTCCGAAAAGAGCTGGAGGACGACTTCCACATACCGGTGAGCGTGAACAACGACTGCTACTGCGCCATCAAGGGTGAGCTGTGGAAGGGGGCCGCCCGGACATACTCGGTGGTGGTGGGAATCGTCATCGGCACCGGCCTGGGGGGCGCTATGGTCTCCAACGGCGCTTTCTGGCATGGGGCGCAGTTCGGTGCCGGTGAAATCGGCCATATGATCCTTCACCCGGACGGTCTCCCCTGTTACTGCGGTCAGAAGGGCTGTGTAGAGCGCTATGTCAGCGGTACCGCCCTGTGGAGCAACTATAACCGGGAAGTGGGCGCGGACCGGCTCCACTCCGGCTATCAATTTTTCGAAGTCCTCCGATCCGGCGACCCGGCGGCCCGCAAGGTGATGGACGCCTTTGTGGACGATTTGAGTCTGGTCATGGTGGACATCTCCAATCTCTGCAACCCGGACGCCTTTCTCATCGGAGGCGGTATCTCTGATACGCGCGGCGTGTGGGCGGAGGCCCTGGAGCGGCGGTTCCGGGAGCGGGTGTGCGGCTGCATGAAAGACACCGCCATCGTATATGCCTCCATGGGAAATGACGCGGCCCTGCTGGGCGCCGCTAAATTTGGGTTTGAACGGCTGAAACAGACGTCTGAGGAGGATGGAATATGAGCCTTATTTATGATGAGATCAAGAATCAGTACCAGGCCATGCGCAGGTGCGCGGAGCACCTGGAGGCACGGCTCCCCGAAATCCGGGCTCTGGTGGAGCAAGTCAACCCTCCCCTTGTGGTCTTTATGGGCTGCGGCTCCAGCTTCTCCCTGGCCAAATCCATGGCGGACACCGTCAATATCCGCCTGAAACGCCCCTCCTTTGCCGTCCCCGCCGGAGACGCCACGGTCCACGCGGCACGGTATGCCGGCACGATGGAGGGAGCCCTGATTGTCCCGGTGTCCCGCTCCGGCAGCACATCCGAAGTGATGTTCGCGCTGGACGCGCTGAAGGCGGCCGGCTGCTCCTTTACCGTGCTCAGTCTCTCCTGTGCGGAACACTGCAAACTTTCCGAGCACAGCGCCCTGTCCATTGAGATGCCCTGGTGCTTCGATGAGAGCGTATGCCAGACCAGGACGGTGAGCTGTCTCTATTACTCAGTGATGTACGTGCTCTCCCGCCTGATGGGCGACGAGACCCTTCGGGCCCAGCTCCTGGCTTTCCCGGACATAGGAGAGCGCTATGTCCGGCGCTTCGAGGCCGAGTGGGAGGCCCTGGCCGGCAGGAGCTGGGATCATGCCGTGGTCCTGGCGGACGCGGAGATCCACGGCATCGCCGAGGAGGGTGCCCTGGCCTTTAAAGAGGTCTGCCAGCTTCCCAGCAACTGCTACCACGTACTGGATGTCCGTCATGGGCCCATGGTCCTCATCCGGGACAGGACCCTGGTTATCGCCGCCATCGCCGGCGGACCTCTGGAGCAGGACCTGATCCGGGATATGGTGGGTCACGGTTCCACCGTGGTCACCTGTACCGACCGTCCTCTTGCAATCGATGGGGCCCTCAACTTTCCTGTGGACGAGGATCTGGACCACATCGTGCGAGGTCTGGCTGCCATCGTGTTGTGCCAGCTCACCGCTTTCTACAAGTCCAGGGTCACCGGCACCGACCCCGACCACCCCGACGGGCTGGACGCCTGGATCAAGCTGTGAGCGCCATGGGACATATTTTACAGGAAATTGCCGCCGCCAACCGGGCGGGCGAGGGCGTGGGCATCTATTCCTGCTGCAGCGCCAACGAATATGTGCTGCGCGCCGCTCTGAAAAAGGCCCGGGAACACCGCACCTATGTCCTCATCGAATCCACCGCCAATCAGGTGGATCAGTTCGGCGGCTATATCGGCATGACGCCGGAACAATTTTACGCCTATGTACTGGGGCTGGCCCGTGAGCTGGACGTGCCCAGCAGCCAGGTCATCCTAGGGGGCGATCACCTGGGCCCCCTCACCTTTGCTGAGAAACCGGAGGCCGAGGCCATGGCCCTCGCCCGTGAACTCGTCCGCCGGTACGCCCTCGCCGGCTTTACCAAGATACATATCGACACCAGTATGAAGGTGGGGGACGACGACGCCCATCTCCGCCTGCCCGACGAGGTCATCGCCCGGCGGGGCGCAGAGCTGTGCGCCGTGGCCGAAGCGGCTTACACCCAACGGCGGGCTCAGGACCCGGATGCCATAGCCCCGGTCTATGTAGTGGGCAGCGAAGTGCCCATTCCGGGCGGTGCCCAGGAGGCGGAGGAGGGCATCGCCGTTACGGAACCCTCCGATCTGGACCATACTCTGCACGCATTTCGGGACGCCTTCCTCTCCAGAGGGCTGGAGGCCGCTTGGGAGCGGGTGGTCGCCGTGGTGGTCCAGCCCGGCGTGGAGTTTGGGAGCGATTCCGTCTTTGATTACAGCCGGTCCAGCGCAGCCAAAATCACCGGTGCGCTGCACCGCTATGATCGGCTGGTGCTGGAGGGCCATTCCACCGACTATCAGACCAGATATGCCCTGCGGGAGATGGTGGAGGACGGGGTGGCCATCCTGAAGGTAGGGCCTGCCCTCACATTTGCCGTGCGGGAGGGTCTCTTTGCCCTGGAGTGTATCGAACGGGAGCTCTTCTCCGATACGGAGGCACCCCTGAGCGGCTTTCGTGCTGTGTTGGAGGCGGCCATGCTCCGAGACGACAAGTACTGGAGGAAGCATTATCACGGTACCGAATCACAGCAGAAATATGACCGGGCCTTCAGCCTGTCGGACAGGGCCCGCTACTATCTCACCGACGGAGAAGTGCGCAGCTCCATCCGCCGGCTGATGGACCGTCTGGGCAGCCGCCCCATCCCCTATTCCCTGCTGAGTCAGTATCTGCCCCGCCAGGCGGAACGGGTGCGGACCACGGCCCTGGAAAATGAGCCCAACGCCCTGTTGGAGGACCATGTGGGCGATGTAATCGAGGATTACCTATACGCGACATTAAGACATTGAAAAGAAGTGGAGGGTAGCCGATCGGAAGATAACGCAGACGCACACCCACAGAAAGGACCCAACTCGATTGAATTTTAAGGAGGTACTGAAATGAAACTGGCGAAACGACTGATCACATTCTCTCTTGCAGCGGCCCTGGCGCTCTCCCTGGCCGCCTGCGGCGGCGGCTCCGGCGGCAGCACGCCCGCCCCCGCCACTACCCAACCTGCCGGCTCCTCCTCCGCCACGGAGCCTATCAAGCTGACGATGGCCACCTTCCTCTATGTTGAGGCCCCCCACCGTGCCGTAATTGACCGGCTGGTGGAGGAGTACAACAAGATCGACCCCAATGTGCAGATCGAGATCTCCGGCGCCGGCTATGCCGACTACTGGAACAACCTGACCACAGAGATCCTGGCTAACAACGAGACCGACATCATGCAGATCTATCCCGAGAATCTGGCCTCCTACCAGACACTGCGGGAGGGCGGCGCTTTCCTGGACCTCACCGACCGCTTCAACGCAGCGGGGCTGGAGGGCAAGCTCACCGGCCAGGAGACCGGTGTATATGACGGTAAAACGCTGGGCGTGTCCAACTACTCCTGGGGCACTACCGCCATGTTCTACCGCAAATCCATGCTGGAGGAAAAGGGCATCGACCCCGAGAGTATCAAGACACAGGACGACTTCCTGGATGCCTGCCGCAAGTTCTCCGAGGGCGACAGCGTGGCAATGGGCGTCGTATACGGCACCCACGCCTTCTCCGTCAGCGAGTGGAACCGTCTGATCGCCCGTCCCGTCTCCAATGGCCTGTATTTTGCCGACGGCGAAACCGCGCCTTACACCGCAGACCATCTGAATTGTAACTCCGAGGCCAACGTCTGGGCCGCCCAGTGGTGGAACGACTTCATCGCCACCGAGAAGTGCGGCAAGCTGGTGCTGGACAAGAAGGACTCCCGCGAGATGTTCTGGAACGGCGAAGTCCCCTTCTGCATGGACGGCCCTTGGTTCATCGGCATGTGCCAGGAGCATGACGCCGCCATGATGGACGACATCGGCATCATCCCCCAGTTCGACGTGGTCTATAACGGCGAAACCTATAAGCCCAACCCCACCAACTTCCCCGTGCTCAGTCTCATCAGCAGCAAGTGCGAGCACCCCGACGAGGCTTGGGACTTCCTGCTTTGGATGACCAGCGCCGAGGCCCAGAAGATTATCGCCGACTGCGGCCAGATTCCCGCCAGCATCGAGTACGCCTCCTCTGACGAGTACAAGGCTGCGTATCCCCTCTCCGCCCTGTTCTATGACTTCATGGAGAACAACTATACCACGCTGATCGCCGACCCCGCCATCCCCGAATACAGCGAACTCAGCCAGGTCATGATCGACGCCGCCGCCGAGATGTTCACCGATACGCCGGTGGATGTCAAGCCGATCCTGGACGAGGCCCACGACAAGATGGCCGCCATTCTGGGCTCCTGAGCCGGACGCAGATCCACAGCGCATACGGACCGGCGCCGGCGGCAGTTGCCGCCGGCGCCGGAATCAAATCAGCCAGAGCTTAACCGCGGTGAAGCCGGTCCGGGCCCGGTCCGCTTCTCCGCCGATAGGGAGGGCGCCCCATGAAAAGACTGAAAATAAGCCGCGAGACAAAGAGCGGCTATCTCTTTATCTTACCGCTGGTGATCATCCTGGCCGTCTTCCTGGCCTACCCGATCCTCAAGGCGGCTTTGATGAGCGTGCAATACTGGAAAATGACCAAGCCGTCGCCCGACGGACACTACTTTGTGGGTGTGGAGAACTACGTCAACGTGTTCCAAGATGAGTTTTTCTGGAACTCGGCGCGGGTGACCGTGCTGTACATGGTGGTGACGGTGGCGTTCCGGTTCATCCTCGGCTTTGGCACCGCATTGACCCTGAACACAAAGTTCCGGGGCTGCGGACTGGCCAGAGCTCTGATCATCATCCCCTGGGCCGTCCCGGAGGTGGTGGCATGCCTGGTCTGGATCCTGATGTACGACAAGGATTACGGCATCATCAATTCAATGCTCACCGGCATGGGAGTCCTCTCAGGAAACGTGGGCTGGCTGCTGGACAAAAACGTGGCGCTTCCGGCGGCCATGGCGGTCAATATTTGGAAGGGGTTCCCCTTTGTGGCCATCATGCTGCTGGCCGGGCTGCAGGGGATTGACCAGGAGATGTATGAGGCAGCCACAGTTGACGGGGCTACCCGCCTCCAAAAGCTGCGCTATATCACCTGGCCCTCACTCAAGCCCGTCTCCATGGTCGTGTTCCTTCTGCTCATCATCTGGACGCTGAAAGACTACGCCATCGCCTATCTGCTGGCCAAGGGCGGCCCCGCACGTGCCACGGAGATTCTCACCATCTTTGTGCAGCAGACGGCCTTTAAATATTTTGACTTCGGTAAGGCCTCGGCAGTGGGCATGCTCATGCTCCTGGCAAGCTGCATCTTCACCGGGCTCTACTTCCGAGCTCTGAATAAAGGAGAGAAGGCATGAAGAAATCACTTGGACTGAAGATCGGAGTCGTCGTGGCCGCAGTGCTGGTCTGCCTCTTTGCCATTTTCCCCTTTATCTGGATGATCTCCGTCTCTTTCAAACCCGCCAGCGAAGTGTATGCCGCGCCCACCCTTTTCCCCAAAGCGCCCACACTCGACGGCTACAAGGCCATGCTCTCCACCACCGGCGCCTTCAGCTTTACCACCTGGCTCCGGAACAGCGTCATCGTTTCCCTCTGCACCACGCTGTTCTCCCTGATCATCGCCACCTTGGGCGCCTATGGTATCTCCCGGTTTCATTTTAAGGGACGCAGCGCTCTCTCCTACATTATCCTCACGACCCAAGTCATTCCCGGCGCCCTCATCGTGGTGCCGATGTACGTGATCATGGGCAATATGAACCTGCTGGACAACATGTTCGGACTGATTTTAGCCTATACCACCTTTACCGTGCCCTTCTGCACCTGGATGATGAAGGGCTATTTCGACTCCATCTCGCCCACCATCGACGAAGCGGCCATGGTGGACGGAGCCAACCGCTTTCAGGTTTTCTCCAGAATCGTGCTCCCGCTCTCCCTGCCCGGGCTTGCGGCTACCACGATCTTCGCCTTCATCTCCGGTTGGAACGAATACGTGTTCGCCAGCGTCCTGCTGCGCAGCTACAGCAACTGGACGCTCCCCATCGGTATCGCCAGCTTCCAGGGGCAATACGACACCAACTGGGGCACGCTGATGGCCGGGGCCGTCATGATCACCGTCCCAGTGGTCATCATCTTCTGGCTGCTCCAGAAGCATCTGGTCGCCGGTATGACGGCGGGCGCCGTCAAGGGCTGATTCTATGGTTCTCAATATTTTTGATGGAATAAGGGTGAATGAATGATGGAAAAGAAAATTAAAATGGGTATCGTAGGCGCCGGCACCTGGGGCAGGACCCACGCCTATATCTATCGGGAGCACAGCAATGCCGAGCCGGTGGCCATCTGCGACATGAACCGTGAGCGGGCTCAGGCCATCGCCGATGAATTCGGCATCAAAGAGGTCTATACCGACTACCACGAGATGGCGGAAAAGGCCGACATTGACGCCGTGGCCATCGTCACACCAGACTTTGCCCACGCCGACATCGCCTGCTGCTTTGCCGATCACAAGCGGCACCTGCTCATCGAGAAACCCCTGGCCACCACCCGCGAGGACGCCGAGCGCATTGTGGAGGCGGTGAAACGCAACGGCGTACGGTGTATGGTGGACCTCCACAACCGCTGGAACGCCCCCTTTAACACCTGCAAGCAGCTCATCGAGGCGGGCAAGCTGGGAGACCCCTATACCGCCTATATCCGCCACAGCGACATCAAGTGGTGCGCCACGGACCTGCTTCCCTGGGCGGCCAAGTCCTCCATCCTCTGGTTCCTGGGCAGCCATTCCCTGGACACCCTGCGCTGGCTCTTCAACGACGAAGTCAAGCGGGTCTACGCGGTAAAACGCGAGGGCATCCTGAAGGCGGAGGGCATCGATACCCCCGACATCTATCTGTCCACTATCGAATTTGAACACGGCGGGATCGCCCATATGGAAAACGGCTGGGTCACCCCCAACGGCAACGGCAATGTCAACGACTTTCGTTTCTCCATTATGGGCACCGAGGGCATGGTAAACCTGAATCTCTCCAACCACGACCTTATCACCTTTGCCGACCAGGAGAAGATCATGGTCCCCGATATCCTGGTGAGCAACTTTGTCTTTGGCAAGTGCAAGGGGCTCTCCTATGAGAGCATCCGCGACTTTATCGACCGCATGGTGGACGGCCAGGAGTTCCGGGTGACGCTGGAGGACTCCCGTAAGACCTGTATTGCAATTCTGGCCATCATCGAATCCGCCGAAAAGGGCATTCCCGTCGAAGTGACTTATTGAGGAGGGGTTCGGCATGAGCAGCCTGACTTTTGAAAAAATGCATATTCCTGGCTCCCATCTGGGGCCCGACAGCGCCTATCCCATCCTCTACAAGCAGAAAATGTTTGAAAAGACCAGCATTCTGGATGAGTCGGAGGGTCTGTACATCAACTACGGAAATATCCTCCACATGCTGCCCTACACCAGTCAGGACGACTACGACCGCTCTGAGACCGAACAGGTCTTTGACGTGGCCGTGCTGGAAAACCGCTTTCTCAAGGCCACCTTTGTCCCCGCCCTGGGCGGGCGCATGTGGTCCCTTTACGACAAGGTAAACCGGAGAGACCTCATCATCAACAACCCTGTGTTCCGCCCCTGCAACTTTGCCGTGCGGAACGCCTGGTTCTCCGGCGGTGTGGAGTGGAACTGCGGCGTCCGAGGACATTCCGCCCTCACCTGTTCCCCCATTTTCGCCGCCTCCTATGCCCTCGACGACGGCACCCCGGTGCTGCGGCTTTACGCCTTTGAACGCATCCGGGCCAATACCTTCCAAATGGACTTCTTCCTGAAAGACGACGTCCCCTTCCTCTTTGCCCGGATGCGCCTGGTCAACGGCTCCACAGAGGTGAAGCCGGTGTATTGGTGGAGCACCATCGCGGTGAAGCAGGAGGAGGGGGCCAGAGTCATCGTTCCCGCCGACGAGGCCTATATCAATCAGGACGAGGATCCGGTGTACAAGCTCCCCATCCCCATGGTAGACGGCATAGATCTCTCTTATCCCACCAACCACACCATTGTGGTGGATCATTTCTACAAGATTCCCGAGGGACAGCGGAAATACGAGGCCTATGTCCGGGCTGACGGCAAGGGCATCATCCACGCATCCACCCGCCGTCTGAAGGGCCGGAAAATGTTTGTCTGGGGCACCTCTGTGGGAGGAGACAACTGGCAGAAGTTCCTCACCGGCGGCACCGGCTACGACCAGCCCTACTTGGAGATTCAGGCAGGACTGGCTCCCACCCAGAACGAGAGCCTCCCCATGCCCCCGCAGACCGCTTGGGAATGGCTGGAGGCCTACGGCGCGGTGGACTTCTCTCCCGAGCGCGTCCACGGCCCCTGGCAGGAGAGCAAACAGGCCGTACAGCAGTGGCTGGACGGCGTACTCCCTGAGGCGGAGATGGACCGGATGCTCCAGGCCACCCATACCGCCGCCACCTCCCCCGCCAAGGCGGTGCTGAAGGGGCAGGGCTGGGGCGCGCTGGATAACCTGATGCAGGAGTCCCGGGGGCGCAAGCCGGTGGCCCCTTACCTTGACTTCGGCGGGCTGGAGCCCGCGCAGCAAGTGTGGTATCGTTTCCTGAAAAACGGCTATCTGGACTGCCCCGACCCCAAGGATTCTCCCGCCTCCTTCCTGGTCCAGAACGAGTGGTTTGACCTTCTGAAAAAGGCGGTGAAATCCGCCGACGAAAAGAATTGGTATGCCTGGTACCATCTGGGCCTGTGCTACTTTGCCCGCGACCTCTATGAGGACGCCCTGAACGCCTTTGAGACATCCATGGCTTTGGAGCAGAGTACCTGGGGCTACCACGGCCTGGCCAATGTCTGGCGGGTACTGGGGGATGAGCACCGCAGCGCCTACCTGATGGCCAAGGCCCGGGCGCTCAATCCCGGTGATCTGCCGCTTGCCAAAGAGGCGCTTCGTTTTGCCTATGAGGCCGGCGAGTATGGGCTGATGAATTCAGTCTATGACGAGCTGACGGATGAGCAGCGCGCGGCTCCCATGGTGCAGGCCTACCACGCCTTCGCCCTGGCCCACACGGGACGGCCAGAGGAAGCTCTGGCCATTCTGGAAGCCGGCGGCGGCCTGGAGATCCCCGATTTGCGGGAGGGCGACAACTCCGTGCCCAACGAGTATATCTTTATCCGGCAGACCCTGGCGGCCCGTGAGGGCAGGACCTTGGATCCCGAAGAGGTAGTGGTCCCTGAAAAAGTGGACTTCCGTATGTTCCACGCCAGAGCGAAATAATCTGCAATCACCCGGAACGCCCCCCAGTCTGCTCTGGGGGGCGTTTTTCACAGAAAGCACCCGCCGGGCCCGGCGGGCGCTCCTCAGGAGGCGTTCAAATGGGAAAGAAGCGGTGGGCTGTACTGGCTCTGTGCTGCGTGCTGCTGATGTCCGTGGCCGTGCTGTACGCCTGGTCGGTGTTCGTCATCCCTCTGGAGGGGATCTACAGCTGGTCCCGGGTAGAGACCTCCGGAGTATTCACCCTGTCCATGTGCTCCTATTGTGCCGGCTCTCTACTCAGTGGCTTTCTGTCGGCGCGCCTAAGGCCCCGAACACTTCTGTGGTGCGCCGGAGGCGCGCTGCTCCCCGGGTTCCTTCTGGCGGGAGGCTCCACCCCCTCTTTTGCGGGCGTGGCCCTGGGCTATGGCGTGTTGTGCGGCTGCGGCGTGGGCATGGCCTACAACATCCTGTTGGGATACGCCGCCCGGTGGTTTCCAGACAGGCCGGGATCCTGTAACGGCCTGCTCCTCACCTGCTACGGCTTTGCCACCTTTCCCATGGCGGCTGCGGCCAATCATCTGCTCTCCGCGTTGGGCTGGACCCGGACCCTACTGGCATTCGGTCTCTTTGAGGGAAGTGTGCTGATCCTGGGCGGACTGCTCCTCCCCCCTTCTCCCACCCCGGTCCCGTCGGAACCGGGCGCGCCGGGGTCCTCCGCGGACCTGTCTCCCGCTCAAATGCTGCGAACAGGCCGCTTTTGCAGCGTCTTTCTGTGGCTCATGGTCCTGACAGCCGGAGGGCTGGCCGCCATCGGAAGCGCCGCCCAAATGGCACTGGAGCTGGGCGCTGCGGCGGGGACGGCGGCGTTGCTCTCCGGCGTTGTGACCGCCTTCGGCTGCGCAGGTCGGCTGGCCTTTGGGCGGCTGTTCGACATGCTGGGCGGCCATAGAAGTGCACTGTGGGACAGCCTCATCATGGCGGTCGCCATGGCACTTATGGTCATTTCCTTTCTTTTGGACCGTCTACCGCTTCTGCTGCTGGGCCTTGGGCTGCTGGGCATCGGTTATGGCGGCATGTCCAGTCTGTGCGCCGCCCTGGTTCGGGACCTCTTCGGCCCGCGCCACTATCCTCAAAACCTCGCCATTATGTCCCTCCAGATGGTTCCCGCCTCCCTCCTGGGCCCCATGTTGGGCAGCTCTCTCTATACCCAATGGGGCAGCTATGGCGCTGTGTGCCTTCTTCTGCTCCCGTTAAATCTCACCGGAGCGTTCCTCATCTCCCGCAGTCTGCGCTGCAGCGCTTAGCGGCCGCTCATTGCTTCTATTTACAGCTCGGCCGTTTCTCTTCGCTCCTGCGTCTGTTTCTTTGCACATAGATCGTCATCGTTGGGGCAGCAGTCAGGAGGACGAGGCCCAGAACTGCAAATGCCCCACCAGTATAGTTATCCGGCTGGTGGTAAGGCATTTTCCGTTCCACAAAAAAGTAGGCAACCATGGTGCACCCCAGCCCCATCCAGAGCAGGCTGATCACCCACTGGATTGCCTTAACATATTTCTGCGGATAGCGCTTTCCTATACCCAAACTCAAGGGAACTACAGCGGAGAGCGTGATAAATCCCGCCATAATCAGCATGACCCCTCTCAGGGGATCATACAGTCCCTGGCGAAGAACGGTAAAAATTCCCGTAATGCCCGCAGCCGCCCAAATCACTGTGAACATTCTGCTGTTAAACATGCTCGTTTTCCCCCTTTTTCATCATCGGGCCAGCTCCTCCGTGCTGCCCTCCGTGGCCTCGATGAAGATATCCCATTTTTTCAGGAGCAAGTCGTAGGTCTGTCTGTGTTCCGGGTTCGGATGGTAGACATGATCGACCTCGGCAAAGCGCAGCGCCGTCTCGGCGATAGAGTCCCACGCGCCGTAGCCAAACCCCGCAACGATTGCGGCGCCCAGGCAGGCCGCATCTTGAGTATTCTTCATGGTAACCACCTCACGGCCCATTACATCGGCCTTGATCTGGCACCACAGCGGACTCAGAGAGCCCCCGCCCAAAGAGCGCACCTGATTCACCTTCACGCCCGTTAACTGTTCCACATATTCGATGATCTTGGTGATATTACAGGCCAGCGCCTCCATGAAGGCCCGGATAATATGGCCCTTGGTGTGTCCCAAGCTGAGTCCATAGAGAACTCCCCGCCCAAAATTGTCGTGATAGGGATTTCCCGCTCCGCCAAAGAAGGGAATCAAAAAAAGCCCTTCTGCTCCGGCAGGCGTATCCGCAGCCAAACGGTCCATCAGGTCGTAGGCCAGTCCGTAGCCCTCCTCCTCTGCCCGCATCTCTTCCCGACAGAGTGTATCCCGCAGCCAGCGCAGCAGGATGCCGCCCTTCGCGCCCGCCTGAATCATATAGATGTCTTCCATGTCGCTGTAATTGCAGGGAACCCGTCCCTTTGGATCGAATACCGGTTTATCCGTAGTGGTGCATACCATCAGGGCCCCTCCAGTGGACTCGCTGAATACGCCGGGCGTCACGTTGCCTACACCGATGGCACCGCTGGACTGGTCCTGTCCGCCCATCACCAGCAGCAGGTCCCTGGGCAGCCCCAGCGCATCGGCCACCTCTGGCAGGATGTTTCCTACCGGGGTGCCACACTCCACGATTTCTGGCAGCTGTCCAGCCGTAATGCCCAAGTAGTCGAGCATATCCGGCCACCATTCCTTGGTGGTGATGTTCCAGAAGTAGGAGGTACACCAGCTAGAGCCGTGGCTCACCTTTCGCCCGCTCATATGCCAGAGAATGTAGTCATCACACATAAACATCATGCGGATTTTTCGGAAAGCCTCCGGCTTGTGCTTACGGAACCAGGCTATCTTAGCCGCCGGATAGCAGGGATCGATTGGGGTTTGCCCAGTGGCATGCAGGATCTCCTCCGCAGTAAAGTGATGATTGATCTCCTCCGCCTCTATACTGGCCCGGCTGTCCAGCCAGACATAAAAATTATCCAGCGGTTCCATTTTTTCATCCAGAAAAACAATGGTTTCCGCAGAGGAGTCCATGGAAAATGCTTTGATTTGCTCTGGGTCGATTTTTGAATCTTGCACCACCTTCTTTACGCATGCCTGAAAGGTTTCCCAATAGACATGTGGTATCTGCTCCACTCGCTGGGCATCCGGCTTCAAGAGGGTATACTCCTGGGCGTGGTGGAGCACTTTTCGGCCTTGTTCATCGAACAGCGCGGCCTTAATCGCCGTGGTCCCGATATCCGCGCCCAAAAAATACTGGTGACTCATTGTCCTCGTCCTTTCTATGATCGCTGCCCGTCCCGGTCTCCGGGACGGACCAGTTTCTTTTCCAGATAGGCCTTCCAGTTCCGGCCAAAGAAACAGCCCAGAAGCAGGAGGCAGCGGAGCACATTGTCCCCCACCATACAGATCCATACCACCTCCAGCCCCAGGCCGAAGCGGGTCACGCACAGCCAAGTGGGTACCAGACGTACGGCCCACAGAGAAAGTGTCGAGATCAGGAAGGGGGCCTTAACATCTCCTACTCCATCGAATATCCCCTCCATGATAACGGCCACGGCAAACAAGGGTTCCGACACCGATACAATGCGCAGTACCCGTCCCCCACCTTCAATGACTCGGGGATCTGTTGTAAACAGGGCCATTACATGTTCTGGGAACAAAAAAAGCAGCAGACTGAGCGCTGTCATAATCACAGTGCTCAGCAATGTAGCGGTTCGGGCCACCTGCCGGAGCTGTTCTAAATTCTGCCGCCCGGCTGCATTCCCCGCCAGTGTAGCGGCGGCAGCCTGCATCCCATAGCCTGGGATATAAAAAGCCTCCTCTGCGGTCAGGGCGATCGAGTGGATGGCCACGGCCAGTGTGCCCAGCCTGGCTACCATGGCGGTAAACAGCATATGCCCCACATAGATGATAAACCGCTGCCCTGCGGCGGGCAGGCCCACTCCCAGGCACTCTGCGATGACCGGCCGGCATGGGCGCAGGCCCTCTCCACAGATGCGGAAGTAGGGGCTCCGCCTCAGAGCTGCAAACATCAGCACACCGTTGAGAACATAGGCCAGGGCTGTGGCCACCGCCGCCCCTGTCACACCCAGTCCGCCGCCCCAGATATGGAAGCGCAGCGGCCCCAGAAAGAGCACCCGTGAAGGTGAGATTAGAAAGTAGTTAAGGCTTATGTTGACCAAAAGGGAGATTGCGGTAATTTTCATAGGTGTCCTTGTATTCCCTGTGGCACGAATTGCTGCGCCGAAGATGACTGCCGCAGCACGGAATACCATGGGCAGACTAGTGATAAAAAAGTAGCGGAACGCATCCCTCCGGATCTCCCTCCCGGCCCCCAGCCAGTCCGGCAGGAAGGGGCTGATGCCCAGCGCAATGGCGCCAAAGAGCACGCCTGTGGCCAGGGTCAGCAGCACTGTCTGGTTGCAGGCTATCCCCGCTTTCTGCCGGTCCTCCGCGCCGATGGCTTTGGAGATACAGGAGAGTACCCCCATTCCAATGGCCGCCAAAGGTCCCGTAATCAGCCACATTGCAGAGGCGGTGAGCCCAACCGCAGCGGATGCCTGCATCCCAATTCGTCCTACCATGGCTGTGTCTACATATTGTGCTCCGGTCTGGAGCGCCTGTTCCAGCACGGTGGGCCAGGACAGCATACAGACCGTGCGAAGCATTGTCTTTCTCTCCTGCATCTGCACTGGCTTCCCCCCTTTCATCCGCTTTCTCTCCCGCCCCTTTTGCGCTGAATCCGCAGCTTCATAAACTGAAAAGCCTCCCGCCGAAGCATTTTGCTGCGACAGGAGGCTTTTCTGCGAACCCGGAAAGATGGTTGGGAAGGGCAGGAGGGGAATTGGGATAAAATGTCGGGCTCGCTGATAAGATTCACGCCGCTTTAAAGAAATATTTTTTCGACTCCCAGAAAATCACACAGAAGAGACAGCGTTTTGGTGTAATCACCTTCCCGGATTACAAGATGATGGTCGATACCTTCCTCCAGGAAGATGCGCACTGCTTGGTCCGCATCCCGCTCGAAACGGAGCTTGACCAGCAGACGGCGCCCAGCGCTGTCCCATTCCTCGTCTTCGACAGGCACCGTCTCGGCTCTGGCAATCAGCATCTTGTAGCAGCCCTTCTGTCCGGTAAGATTGGCCACCGTGACCACGGGCATCGCCTTCACCGGCGTGCCCACATAGGTGCCAATCTCGCCGGAGGGAGACACCTGCACCTTGGAGATATCCTCCGTGACAGAAGCGCCCGAACTTCCGCCATGGGAGACCGCAATCACGTTTTCCTCCCGATCAAAGCTGCCCGCCTCACCCAGCAGAGAGACGCCGGGGCCTGCACATAGATTGATGGCCACGCGGAGCACCACGTGGGCGATATCTCCTTCTGTCTCCACAACCACGCCTTCATCGGCCAGCCAGGAGGCAGTCAGGTTGGTTAAGCCGTCAAATTTAGGATAGCATTCTGCAGCCACACCCTCCAGACGATTTGTCTGTATTACGTCCTTGACAGCCTGATAGACCTTGGCGGCATAGAGCATATTTTCAGGCGGCGCCACTGCTTTTCCTGTGCGGCCGTCCAGCTCCTTTAAGCACCTGCGGGCATCCTCGTCGCTGATTTTTGCCACGCGGTCCAGAATCTCATCCATCTCCAGGTGGACGATGGTCGTCCCAAACTTGCGGGAAAACTCCCACTCTTCCATGCTCATATCCTGAGGACCGGCCACACGCCAAGTCTGGCGCGGTCCCATCAGAGCCACGTTCATCTCTCGGATTTGGGAGAGCAGGTATCCGGCCTCCGCCACCCGGCGCAGCTGTTCCACCAGCTCCGCATCCTGTGGATGCCCATATACGGGAACATAGGGAATTCCCTGCATTTTCAGAGTGGCCCCCATATGCTGCACACATGCCAGGGAGAAAGTCTCGGTATAGGGCACGGCCCACAGGGCGGCGGGAACCTTTACTTTATTCAGGAGCAGATAGGACAGGGAGTCCATAATCCAAGTGATATGTACCACCGCCACAGCATCGATACCCGCCTCATTGAGTTCTTCGGCGGCTTGGAGCGCTTCAGCAGGCGTCCAGACCATGGTCGGGGCGATGTAGGCGTCGATGCCGGCCTTCTCCATCGCCTCTTTGGCTTCTGCCAAAAAGCTGTCGGCGCGCTGTCCGCCGCTCTCGTCATGACTCGCCACACCGACGAGTCCCAATCTCGGTTTGCGGTTCATAGAATCATCCTTTCAAGCAGTACTCATGGGCACTGAGCAACATGGCCACCCGGCGCAACACACGGAATCCCGCCTCCAGATCCTCTGTGGAGGTATTCTCCATTGGATTGTGGCTGATGCCCTTTTGACTGGGAATAAAGATCATCGCTGTGGGCAGGAGCTTTCCAAATACCATAGCGTCATGGCCCGCGCCGCTGTTCATATGAAGGTAGGAAAGTCCCTCCGCCTCGGCGGCGGCGTGTATGTCTTTTACGAGCGTTGGATCCATGGCCACAGGAGGGGTCCACTGCGTTCGGACCGCCTCGGCGCCAAATCCTTGCTCCCGCAGCGCCTCCAGTCTGCGGAAGAGCTGCGCTTCCCGCATCCGAAGCCTTTCTTCCTCTTTATCCCGCATGTCCAGCAGCAGATGGACCCGGCCAGCGATAACATTGAGCATTCCTGGATCCGTATCCACCCGACCAAAGGTGGCCGTCCCACCGGGCGAGTTTTCCATGACCTCATCCGTCACTTGGTCAATCAGACGGGCGGCCGCCACAACCGGGTCCCGACGCAGCGCCATGACCGTGGTGCCCGCATGGTTTTGCTCTCCAGTGATAGTAATGTCATAGGTAGCGATACCCACGATATTCTCCACCACTCCAATCTGTTTTTTCTGCTGTTCCAACAGGGGCCCCTGTTCAATGTGAAGCTCCAGATAAACCAGCACGTCTTTCCGCCGTGCTTCCTCCATCCGCTCCGGGTGATATCCCGCTCGATTGGCCGCCTCCAGGAAGGTAACCCCGTCGGAATCCTTCTCCAAAAGGTCTTCCTCCCGGAGCGTACCGCAGATGGCGCAGCTCCCCTGGCAGGAGGAGGCAAACCGGCTTCCCTCTTCTTCTACGAGACCCACGATCTCCAAATTGTACTCCGGTTCATAGCCGGCGGCCTTCAAGTCGCGGAGAACGGCCAGAGCCGTCATAACGCCGGCGGCCCCGTCATAGCGCCCTCCGTCCCGCACCGTATCGATGTGGGACCCCAACAGGATGGTCCCGCTGCGCCGCCCGGGCAGGCGCCCGTAGATATTTCCCAGCACATCTTCGCGCCACTCCAGGCCGGCCTCTTCAATCCAGCGCCGGAACATCCTATGTCCTATGCCGTCCTCTTCCGTATAGCTGGCCCGCCAGATTTTCCCGTCTATTTTGGTGCTCTCAGCCAGTTCAGACAAATGCCTCTGAATCCATTGGCCGTTCTCCATCCCACACATGGCAACCCCCACCGCTTTCTTGATGTGGCGGCTCAGATGGTCCGCCTGTATTCATGCAGCATTTTCAATGTCATAATGGCAGGACCAATGCCGTCTGTAACATAAATACCGTGCTTTTTGCTCAACGCATCACCCATGCCGGCAAAAGCAGCGCAGCCTAACAGTACCGCCCCTACACCGTCTCTGTGGATGATACCCTCAATCTTCTCCGAAATGTCGTCCGTCACCTGATCGGGCACACCCAGCACACCGGTGCCGGTATAGTCCACACTGGCCAGCCGCGTCTCCGCACCGTAGCGTTTCATGTGGCCGTACATATAGGGCACGTCGCCGGAGCCACAGGAGCCCAAGATGGAAAATCGCCGGCTGTAAAAGGCGGAAAAATAGACCGCCGCCTCGCACATTCCCACCACGGGCACATCGCAGAGCTCCTTGGCCGCATCCAATCCCGGGTCGGAAAAGCAGCACAGCGCCGCACCATCATAGGTTCCTTTGCGCGCCTCCAGCTCCTCCAGTACGGCGATGGAGGCTTGCAGTTCATCCATCGCAGTCTCAATGGCCGGAGGCGCCTTTTTTGCGGTGGCAGCAGTGATCTCCAACTCCGCGCTCTGATAGGGTGCCGCCGCCCGCTGGATACGCTGGGTGACCATCTGTGTAGAATTGGGATTCAACAGCAAAATACGCACCTTTTCCCCCTCCTCAGCGCAGAGCGGGGACGAAGCAGCCATACCCGCCTTCCGCCAGAATCTCGCCGTCGCGGTAGACGCTTTTGCCGCGGACGATGGTCTCGTCTACCCGGCCAGTCACGGTACGGCCGACATGTGGGGTCCACTTCTCAAGATAGAATAGTTTTTTATTTTCCACCACCCACTGGGCCTTTGGGTCAAAGATGACCACATCGGCATCGGCTCCCACATCGATGAGTCCCTTCTTGGGATAGATATCATAGCGTTTGGCAGCCGCGGTACTGGACATGCTGACGAACTGCTCCACGGACATGCCGCGTTTGTTTACCGCCTCGTCAAAGAACAGGGGATAGCATAGCTGCATGGCGGTGATCCCGGCCGGAGTTTTGAAAATATTGTCCTTGCCCTCGGCCTTCTCTGTGTGGAGATAGGCCGAATGGTCGGTACCGATACAGTCCAGCTTGCCCTCCAGCACCCGCTTCCACAACTCATCCTGCACGCTCTGGTCGCGGATAGGGGGATTGCAGATGCAATACACCCCCCACCTTTCCACATCCTTCTCGTTGAGCGTGAGGTAGTGCGGGCAGGTCTCTACGGTGAGGTCCGCACCCAAAGAGCGGTAGTAGGACACCACGTCCACCGCCTCAGGACAGCTGCAATGCACCACGTGGACTCTGGCCCCAGTCTTATAGGCCATGAGCGCTACACGCTGAACTGCCTCCAATTCGGAGATCAGGGGGTGTGCATCCTGATAATCGCCGGGCTTCACCCGCCCCTGGGCCTGAAGCTCCTCGGTCAGGCTCGTGATCATATCTGCATTCTCGCAGTGGATGCTCAGTGTAACCTGTTCCCTGCCCAAGCTCTCCATGGCCTTGAGCATGGAAGCGTCATCCAGACGGGGAATCTCAATGGAAAACGGCGTAAATGCCTTGAACGCCACAGCGCCGTGGGCCAACATTTTCTGGATCTCATCCTGATTGCCGGGTACACATGCGCCAAACATGGCGAAGTCTACCACAGCCTTGGGCCCGCAAATGGCCCGTTTATCAATAAAGGCTTTTGCCGTGGAGACCACAGGTGTGGTCAGCGGCATCTCAATGCAGGTGGTCACGCCGCCCGCAGCGGCGGAGCGGGTACCGGTAAGGAATGTTTCGCTCACATCTCCTCCCGGGGGATCATTCAGGTGGGTGTGCGGATCTACAAACCCAGGGAGGACCAGTCGTCCCTCAGCATTGATCACCCTGGCGGCCGGAATATCCTCCTCCGCGGTAATAGCGTCGATTCTCCCATTTTTAATGTAGACGTTGGCCTTGACCTTCCGGTCTGCATTGACGATTGTCCCTTTTTTGATGCAAAGATCGTACACTGCGCCCATCCTTTCTCATTCAGAAAATTCCTGTACGGTTCCAGAGGGACCAGGTCTTGTTTGAATATTGGAGCTATGTCCGGCTCCGTCCAGGGTGAAAAAGCTCCGGCGGTTGGGCTTGTTAATTCTGTTCAAACAATCCCTAACTTTATCATACTGTTTCTGCGCCCGCCTGTAAACAGAGGGATTCAGTCCGGGTGGAGCTGGTTCCCCCAGTCTTCTTCAAACCACTTCTGCGGCTCGAAACGATCTTTCCATTCCGGCCGCTTTGCCGGATGGCCCACCGCCATCATCCCTATCAGCTTCGTGTAGCCGGGCAGCTTCAGCCGGGCCTTGACCAGGCAGCAGTTCTCCTCCCCCTCACAGACTCCCAGCCATACGCCGCCCAGTCCCATGGCGTGGACCGCCAACAGCATGTTTTCCATGGCGGCTGCGCAGCCGTCAACCTGGAATTCGTGGGAAATCCCCTCAACTCCTCTGGTATCGGTACATACTACGATCAGTGCAGCGGCCTCCTCCAACAGCCCCCACCACGGGCTATAAGGGATAATCCCGCGCATGGTCTCCCGGTCGGTTATGGTAAGAAATCTCCAGCTTGCACAGGCATGCGCCGAAGGCGCCTGCATACCGGCAGACACAATTTGCCGCAGCATTTGCCGCGAAATACCCTCTCCGGTATAGGAGCGAATGCTCTGTCTGGTCATAATCGCTTCCAACGCATCCATGGCGGGTCCCCTCCTTAAACTTGTTTATTCCTTTAACAGGTAATTGTGCACAGCCTCGATCTGTTCCGGGAAGGTCTCACCGAAGACTTTCTCGAAGAAGGCCCCGCCGATTGTAAAGCCGAAAAGGTTCGGTACTTCTTTGAGCACATCCAAGCGCTCATAGCTGTTGACGCTCCCCATCAGAGTGAGCGGCTTCTCCACCGCATTACACACTGCGCGGATGAGTTCCGCTGGATCTCCGCTCACATAGCGGAATCCTGAGAAGGACAGGCCCCATATATTTTGGGTCTCTACACGCTTGGCATCGGCGACGATATCCTCCACAGTGCCGCGCAGACGGGTGTCCGCGGGGTCCAGGCCGAAGAAGGGGGAATACGTCATGCCGGCCTCGTCGCAGACCTTTTGCACGCTGTCGAAGTATACCGTGCCCAGCAGGTGGTCCGCTCCGCACTCCGCAGCGATTCGGGCCGTATCCAGGCAGTGTTCCTCGTCGATGGCTACGGTCTCCAGGAAGGTCTCCTTCCCTGCGTTCCGCATCGTGGTAATAAGGTCCCGAAGTCGCTCCTCAGAGATTCCTTCCCGCTTACAGCCCCAAAACTTCGCCGGGGCGTCTTTGGATTCCAGAAAAAGCTCCTTGGCATTCTCAACCGTCTTATCATTCCAAGTGAGCATAACGATCAATTCAGGGCGAGCCATGTCTTGCACCTCCAGTTTCTCGTTGTTTCTCCCGACGGGAGGGCCCTCTCCCTCTTAATCCGACATGTAGAGGGCTCCCCGGTGTGGGAACACTCACTTATGCGCAGCAGCGAACTCTTTGATAGCGGCCAGAAGACGGTCTACCTCCTGCTCGGTGTTGTAGGGCGCCAAGCCAATCCGGACCAATCCGCCTTGGGGGCCCAGCTTTAGGACGTTATGTACAATTTCGAGCGCGTAGAAGTCACCGTTCCACACAAACAGCCCCTTCTCGGCCAGGAATTTGCCCACCTCGGCGGAGTTGACGCCATGGATGGTGAACGAGACTGTCGTGGTACGAGGCGTGCCTTCAGGCGCCATGTACAGCTTCAGATTGTCAATTGCAGACAGTTCACTGCGGATGCGGCCCACCAAGCCATCCTCGTAGGCGTCGATGGCCAACATGCCGGCTACAATGTCCCTGCGGCGCCCCTGAAGAGCGCCCAGCTCCTCTTCAAAGCACTCGCCGTACTTCTCTCCCAGGTCTGCAATAAACTCTACGGCCGCTGCGGCGCCGCAGATATTGGCCACAGAGAGTGTCCCCGTCTCCATCTTGGTGGGCATGTCGGCATTATCCTCTGCATAAACACGCACCGAGGGGAAGCTCTCGCCCAACTCCTTGCGGATATACATAACGCCCACATGAGGACCAAAATACTTGTAAGCAGAGCACAGCAGAATATCGGTATCAATGGCCTTTACATCAATGGGCTTGTGAGCCGCATAGTGCACAGCGTCCACCACAGTGACGGCCCCGTATTTATGGGCCAGCTCAATATAGGCCTTCACATCGGTAATGGTCCCGCAGGCGTTTGCAGCCCAGTTGACGCAGACCAGTTTTGTCTTATCGGAAAGCTTCGCTTTGTAGTCGTCAAAATTCAGCGTGCAGGTTTCGGGGTCCAGAGACACACTCTTCACCACAATACCGAAATCGGCCAAAGTCCGCCAGGGAGAGCGGTTGCCCTCATGGTCGATGTCAGTAATGATGATCTCATCCCCAGCCTTCAGGGTACGCAGGAATCCAAATGCCAGGCGGATGTTGTTGGAGGTGGTGTTGGCACCGAAGCACACCTCTTCCGGCGCACAATTGAGGAAGTCGGCTAAGACCTCGCGCCCGCGGCGGAAGAGGCGGTCATTGTCCTTGGAGGTCAAAAACTCACCGCCGGCGTTTGCATTGTGATAAAAGAGATAATCCTCGATGGCTGCAACCACCCGGCGCGGGACTTGGCTGCCGCCGGGGCCGTCAAAAAAGGCGGCAGGGTTTCCATTCACGGAACGGCTGAGCGCAGGGAACTGATCGCGAACATAGTCCACGTCAAACTTGAAGTTCTTCATACTACAAACAGTCCTTTCTGGTTTTGTGGCGCCGAACTCTTCAAATCCCGGCCACCCCTTTCTGTTTCCACTATACCATAGGACCATCTTGTAAATGTTTTGAACGTAACCCCCTTTCTTTGTAGCAAACTACAAAATCCTGCTCTTCTCCTCTCTCTATTTTATAGGGACTCCTATGATAGACAACATATGTGCGCATAGGTTTCCTTTTTTTCGCACTTACTTTTTCGTCTTTCGTTGTGTGTTTGTACAAGAATCTCAGCTTAGATTTGGAGTTGGCACAGCGATTTTTACCAAAAAGATGTGCTATAATAGTAGCACAAAACTCTTCAAATCTTGTCCCGACCCCCACGGCATCCCGAATTCCAATCCAGAAAAGCGCTGAATCCAAAGGCCGGAGCGTCCTCCGACCACAAACAAAGGCAAAGAGAAGAAAGGGGTAACATTATGTCGTCTAACACAACCAATCAGGACGATCGGGTATTTCACGACGAAGGCTTAACCCGCAAACTGGGCCTGTCCACAGCGATTGCCATCGGCATCGGCACCACAGTCGGCTCCGGTATCTTTACCTCCATCGGCGAAATTGCCGGTGCTTCCGGCAGTGCGCTGTTTATTGCGCTTTCCTTTTTGCTGGGCGGTTTGTACCAGATTCCCGCCTCCATGTTCTATGCTGAGATCTATTCTGCCTATCCTGTCAGCGGTGGCGTGTATAAGACCTTTGAACTCGCCGGCTGGCGCCCCTTAGCGTTCATCTCCAGCTGGCTCACTTTCGTTGCTTCCGACCCTCCCGGGCTCTCGGTCATGGCCCTTTCCATCGCCAGCTATCTCTCCTATTTTACACATCATAGCCCTCTGGTCGGTAAGTTTATTGCTGTGGCTTTCATCCTGCTCTTCATGTTTATTCACATTCGCTCCGTAGAGGGCGGCGGCAAATTGCTGGACATTATTACCACCTTTAAGATCATTCCCTTCGTTATCCTGGCCGGTGTCGCCATCTGCTTTGCCCGCGGCGACCTTCTCGCCGCGCCTGCAGCTCCCGGCGCCCCCGTGGGTATTGCCGCCCTCATCGCCGGTATTTCTGCCACCACTTGGTCTTATGACGGCACCTCTCAAGTCGTTGTCTGCGCCGGCGAGATTAAAAATCCCAGGAAGAACATGCCGATTGCCCTCATCCTCACCGTGGTCATCATTACCGTGTTCTACACTGTATTTGCTACCGCCATGGCTGGTCTGCTCCCCGTTGCTGAACTGGCCGCCGCCGAGGCCCCCGTCTCCGCCGCTGTGTCCCAGATTCCCGGCTTTGGTTCCTTGGCAGGCACGCTCAGCGCCGCGCTTGCTGTGGTCGTTGTGACCGGCACTCTGGCCACCTCTGTATTTTCTCAGCCCCGCGTCCAGTACCAGATGGCCCGCGACGGTCTGTGGTTCCCCAAGTTCGGCGAAATTCATCCCAAGTACAAAACCCCTGCGTTCTCCATCGTCGTGCAGTGCGCCCTGGCCATCTTCTTTATCTTTGCCTCCAATATCAGTGAGATCCTGGGCTACTTCACCCTGACGATATCCCTGCGCTCCATCATTGGATACCTGGTCGTTTTCAAATATCACAAGCGCGACGACTACCACCCCACCTATCATATGCCCTGCTGGAGGGTTCTCTCGATTGCTTTGGCCATCATGGCATTCATCATGTTCTTGGGTACTCTGTCCTGGGCTCCTAAGGCGAGCTGGGCCTTTATTGCGATTGCTCTGGTCACCGGTTATATCGGATACCGTTACTTTGAATCCCACTACGGCCTCAAGGTCAAGTCCGAGACCAAACAGGACTTCGGCGACAAGGAATAGCCGCGACATCCCATATATCTGGTTCGTATACAATTACAGTGGGCAAGTGCCCGCAGATCGTCTGCGTCTGCGGGCACTTCCCATACTGCGAGGTAGAGAACATGAAAAAAGTAGATATGATTGTTATTGCACCCCACTTTTACACTTTGGAGGGGAGTGGCGTCGGTTATTTAGGCGACGCCGCCATGGTCGTAGATCGCGGCGCTATCGAAGCTCTGGGGCCCCAAGAGGACATGCTATCTCAGTACCAGGCAGAGCAGGTTCTGGAGCTGCCCCATCATGTCGTCCTGCCTGGCCTAATCGACGCACATATGCATACCGATATTGGCATCTGCCGCGGTCTGGCACAGGATACGAAACACTGGATGATGTATGGTATGGGCCCCTTTGATGATGCCCTGAGCCGCAAGGAAGAAATCTTGGGCAGCAAGGTCTGTTACATGGAAGCGCTGCGCGCCGGCACCACTACCTTCAGTGATTCCAATGTCATTCCGGAGCAGACCGCCTCTTTTGTCGAGAAGCTCGGCGTGCGCGCCTGTCTTACAAAAGAAATTCGGGACGCCTGTTACAAAATCTATGCGCCCGGTGAACTCTATGAGTTTGACTCCAACATGGGTTCCCAGTCTTTACAGGAGGGCCTGGAGTTCTTTGACCGTTGGAATGGCTGTGCCGGCGGTCGAATCAAGGTTTTTCTCGGGCCACAAGGCGCGGACTTTTGCAGTCCGGAACTGCTTGCCCAAATCCAGACCTTGGCTAAGGTTCGGCAAACCAAAATTCATATGCATGTCCAGCAGGGCAGCCGCGAAACCGCCCAAATTATGCAGCGCTATGGCAAGCGCCCCATTGCCTGGTTGAATGAAATCGGCTATTTAAACGAACGGCTGCTTGCTGTTCATCTAACCGATGCCAACGATGATGAAGTCCGGCAGATGGCTTGCAGCGGTGCGTCCATGATCGCCTGTCCCGGTTCTATCGGCATCATCGACGGCATCGTCCCTCCCTCCGTCGTCTTTCAGGATGCCGGCGGCATCGTCGCTTTGGGTTCCGATCAGGCGCCCGGAAACAACTGCCACAATATGTTTAATGAGATGAAACTGGTGGCGCTCTTCAACAAAATCAAGTACCAGGATCCGGAGAAGCTGCCTGCCTGGCGCGCTCTGCGCATGGCCACCATCGACGGCGCCAAGGCCTTGGGTCTGGACGAGCTGGTGGGCTCCCTCCGCGCGGGAAAGCGCGCCGACTTTATTGCGGTGGACCTGACCGCCCCCTCAATGATGCCGGTTTACACCGCTCCCATGCGCAACATCGTGCCCAATCTAGTCTACAGCGCCCGCGGCAGCGAAGTCTCTCTGGTGTGTGTGGATGGAAAGCTCCTATTGGCCGGCGGCAAAGTACTCACAGCCGACGAGCCCACCATCATCGCCGAAGCCCAGGCCTGTGTGCCGGATCTGGCCGCCCGTGCGGCAAAGGCTTTCTGGGAAGTAAACGGCACCAATGCAGCCCTGATGCGCGAAGACAAGCTGTAATATTCTTTTATGCAGCCATTTACATAAGGAGGACCCACTATGTATTCTCTGATTGACGGCATACGAACCGGTCCCGGGATCCAATGGCCCGACGGCAGACGGGTCGCGGTCATGCTCACCTTTGACTTTGAGGCGGAGACCCTCCGCATTTCCAATCTGGCCCGCCAGGGCAAAGAGCCGGACGAGCAGGATCAAGGCCGCTACGGCGGGAACGAGGGAATCTGGCGTTGTCTGAAGATGCTGGACACCTACGGCGTCAAGGGGACCTTTTTTACCCCGAGCTATGTGCTTGAGCACTACCCGGAGGCCGCCGCCGCCATCCATAAGGCCGGCCACGAAATTGCTTATCATGGCATTCTGCACGAGCCGGAGCGGTATAACAGCCGCGAAGACGAATCCGCTAAGATGGAACAGGCTGAGTCCGTAATCGAGCGTCTCACGGGGCGTCGGCCCGCAGGGCACCGCGCGCCCCACAGCACCCTGCATCCAGAAGCTTTTTCCCTGATGCGGGAGCGCGGATATCTGTACAGCTCGAATCTGAGGGACTGTGACTATGCCTATCTCCACGAGGCCGAGGCTGGAGAGTCCCCACTGGTGGAGCTGCCCACGGACGTAGTTCTGGACGACTTTACCTACTATTATTACTCCTGTGCCATTGAGCCAGGACACCGCATTGCATTCACCAACAGGGAGTATATCAACATGCTGCGCGAGGAATTCGACGGCGTAGCTGCTGAGGGCGATAAAATCATGGTGCTGAAGTTCCATCCCGCCCTCATCGGCAGGCCCGGCCGGATCAAGCGGTTGGGTGATTTTATTGGCTACATGCAGCAGCAGGGCGCCTGGATTACTACCTGTGAAGCAGTTGCCAGATACGTTTTAGCACATACGGAAGGAGGGCACCCCCAATGATGGAATGGCCCGATGGGAAACGTGTTGCAGTCTCTTTTGCCTTCGACGTAGACCTTGAGCTCAACTGGTCAGAATCTAACCGCCTGGATCCGGGGCACCTGGTCCATATGTCCAAAGGCACCTATGGAGCCAAGCAGGGAATTCCCCGCATACTGAATATGCTGGATGTACAAGGGATCCAGGCCACATTCTTTGTGCCCGCCTATAATGCCACCGTATACCCGGAGGTCATTCGGGAGATCCACCGCCGGGGCCATGAAATCGCTAACCACGGTCTGCATCATTTTGACAGCATGGGCGACGACCCTAAACTCGTTTTTGAGGAGGCCGAGCGCATCCTCTGGGAGCTGTGCGGCGTCAAGCCCACCGGATTCCGCCCTACTGAGGAAGAATTCACCGAGTCCTTGGGGCAGCTTATGCTGGAGCGCGGTTACTACTACACCTCTTACCGGGGCAATTGGGATGGGCCTCACCTGGTGGAAATCGGGGAAAAGTCCGTCCCCTTGGTAGACTTGATGGCGGATGCTTTCTATGACGACACCGCCTACGACTACTATATCGATAGCCCCCCTGCCAGATATGGTATCAAATCTGCCGCACAGCAAATGGAGATCTGGCGCGAGGAATTCGACGGCATGGCAGAGGAAGGGGGCCGTGTTATGGATTTCATCATCCATCCTCAGTTTATTGGCCGTGCCTGCCGCGTAAATGCCCTGGGTGAGCTGATTGCCTATATGAAGTCCCGCGGAGCCTGGATTGCCACCAACGATGCCGTCGCCCGCTGGGTACTTCAGTCTAAGGGGTTTGCACTTCCCGCCCACTAGAGCTCTGTGTTTCCGGAATGTCCTGCATTACTTTATTCACGCAGCATTTCCCGGTATCTTTCCTGATTGCATTATATAGGGGAATCCAGTATAATGGACTGCAGACGGAAAGGGGAAACCGATCATTTCTATAAATGTTTTTCCTTTCCGCCTGCAGAGCAACCGCCGCCCGCTCTGCCTTACTGTATGCCATGGAGGTTAATGCCGTTATGTTGACTGTCATGGAGGTTCTCTCCCAACCCCTGTTTTCCGACTTCGAATTCCTGACCAATCAGAGCGGACTCTACAACGTCATCAGTGGAGTAGGGATTTTTGAATGGGAAAGCAAGGAAGTCATTCAGAGGGAATTCAATTCCGGGGAATTCGTTATCACCACGCTCTCTTACGCCAGAGAGAACATCAACGACGGCATTGGATGTTTGCAAGCGCTGATTGGGCAGCATGTGGCGGCGATTGCAATTAAGGATATCTATTTCCGCGAGCTCCCGCCTGAGATTATCGACCTGGCCAATCGGAACCATACCCCTATCCTTTTGTTTTCTAATGTCAACTTTGAGGATATTATCTTTAACATTAAGAACGCTTTGCTCTCCAATAACTTTAATGCGTCCCTGATTGATCGCATCAATGAATTGTTCCGGGGCCCAAAGAACGCCGGACTTGATGCGCGCATCAAAAATATCAATCCATTTTTCAGGGCCAACAATATCTGCTGCTATTGCCGCCCTGCCTCTGGCGAGGAACAGATACTTTCAGACAAACTCGATCAATATTACAGAGCTTATCTGCACAATCGGAAGGAATCGCTCCATTCGGAGTATGACGCTTACACCTTAGTAAAATATCCGTCTGGAATCTTAGTCATCTACTCCACTGACGATGGGGTGGACACCATTCGGAAAAAACTGTTGCAGCTGCTCTATCTGCTCAATTTAGAGCGGATGGATTTTCGAATTGGAATCAGTACTCCTCGCGAATCGCTCAATACCCTGCCTGCGAGCATTTGGGAGAGCATATACGCCTGCGCTACTTCCGTCATCAGCAAGGAACCTCTGCTTGATTTCTGCCAAATCGGAGTTTACCAGTTTCTTTGCGCTCTGCGCCACCACGCTTGGGTAGAGCAATTTTACTATAATATTGAAAGACTGCTCTCCGAATACGACGAACGTCATCATTCCAATCTGCTGGAAACAGTACTTACTTATGTAAAATGCGACCGAAATATTTCCCTGGCAGCAGAGATGCTCTTTCAACACAGTAATACAATAAGGTATCGGCTGGAAAAGGTAAAAACGGTTTTGGGCCTTGAGGAAACTGTGGACTATTATAATCAGCTCTATGTCTTTGCCACGCTCTATGAAATTCGGCAGGTTCTGGATCATTGGGACCTGGCGGGTGCCATTGAGGTCTATCCCATAGAGCCTCCCACCTAGTTCATCCTATTTTTGTGAAATCACCCCCCGGCCAGGCAGCCTGTCTGGGAAAACGGGGGCTCGATATCGTCACCGTATGCATCTCCCATCTCCCAATGACCGCAACCTATCATCACCCCATGCTGCGTCGAAGGAAATGGACAGCACCTTTTGGTCCCGCTGCACGCAGTAGATGGGCAGTTGCCTTGTGGTCGCGGCGGCCCCTACTATGGCCGGGTGGTTCACCACATAGAACATCCCCGCCGCCAGCAGCAGGCAGGCCACCGCTGTGATGAGCTTTCGTCTGACCAGAAACAATTTCATATCCGGTTCCCTCCTAAATGTGTTTGTTCCATCCTATGAAAAAGAGGGTCAGGCCAGAAGAGAAAACCGGGGATGGCCCCACGCAAAAAGGCGGGCAGCGGATCGGATGATCCGCTGCCCGCCTTTTACTCATTACGTTGCCTTAATCCCCAGCTTTTCATAGATGGCGGGCAGGTTCTCCTGGGCCGTGTCTCCGCACTGCTCATAGATGCTGTTCCCATTGGCATCCATGGCCACGAAGAGGGGGCCGAAGGCGTCCAGTCTGAGCTGGAGCTGGTTGTCCGCCCAGCTCTTCTGCGGCCAGAACTCCCGCTTCAACTCCACATGGGGGGTATAGATGGCCGAACAGCCCCCCACGATGGCCAGATACACGCAGCCACATTCCTGCATGGCGTCCAAAACATTCCGGTCCATACCGCCCTTGCCGATTACGGCCCGGACACCCGAAAGACGGATAAACTCAGGCGTATAGGCGTTAAATTTCGAGCTGGTGGTGGCTCCAATGGCCCGGAAGTCGTATGTGCCGTCCTCCTCACGGCGAAAAATTGTGCCGGTATTATAAATGACATTCCCCTTCAGTTCCATAGGCAGAGGCTCCCCTGCCTTGATCATACCGGTCAGACGGGTAAAATGGTCGATATACATCATCGTATAGGCGTCGCCGGTGAGGTAGACCACATCGTCCAACTGCAGTCCTCGAACATCCTCCTCTGTCAGCGGCGTCTTCAAATAGACGGTTCTTGCCATGGCTATTCCCCCTTCACTTGCTCAACATGGCCGTCGCTGTAGATGCGGCAGGTGGCCTTCCGCCCTGGCCAGCAGTTGATGTTCACCGCCACGGGCATCCAGGGCTTATGGGTCCCGGAATACTCCACATTGACGGCCAGAACTGTGGTGTCCCCACCCATGCCCATGGGGCCGATCTGACTCATATTGAGCGCCTCCTTCAACTCCTCCTCCAGTGCGGCGATCTCTGGTTCAGGGTGACGCCGGTCTATGGGCCGTGCAGAGGCCACCGTGGCCAGTCGGGCCACTTCCTCCAGAGGCCCGCCCAGGCCTACGCCCACAATGAGGGGCGGACAGGGGTTGGAACCGGCCCGCAGAACGGAGTCCACCACAAATTTTTTCACACCGGCCGCTCCCACCGAGGGTGGGAAGAACTGGAGTGTCCCCCATATTCCGGACCCTGCTCCCTTCGGCATGGCTTTGATCTCCATATAATCAGTGCCGTGGTCCAGCTCGATGTGCAGAAGGGGCACGTTGGCCGCAGTGTTATCACACCGGTCTTCCCGGGTCAGGGGATGTACCACCATGGGCCGCATGGGAAATTCCCCCATGGTCAGTTCGTGGAGAGCCTCATCAAAGACCTCCCGCAGATCGCCGTCGTAGGGAAAGCCCAGTGATGTTTTGATAAAAAAGGTAGGCACTCCGGTATCCTGGCAGATCACAGTCCGATTCTGGGTGGCAAGCAGCGCGTTCTGAATCAAAATATCCAGATACTGCCTGCCCCTTTCATTGGTCTCTTTTTCCATTGCGGCGTTGAGCGCCTCGAGGATATCCGGCTGGATCTCTGTGAGGGAGCGGATCCAAACCTCCTTAACGGCGGACTTCATCAAGTCCTTGCTTATGGTGCCCTGCATGGCGGGCCCTCCTTTTATCCATTATTTGTAACAGTAAGTCTCTATGCGGTCAATCCCCGTTGTTCAAAAAGCCGTAGTAGCTGTGGTTGGTGTATACGGCGGCCAGGGGGTTATGCCCCAGCAGCCGGTCCTTTACCGCCAGGACGGTACACATCTTTTTGCTGTGAGATAAGAACAAGGAGTCATGCCCCACGCACAGCCCTATCACCACGTTAAAGTCCGTATCCGCCTGGTTCAGAATCTCTGCCTGAGCAATGGGGTTGCACATGGCCTCAAATCTCCCCGGGTGAAGCTTTTCCTCCTCTTGGATACCGATGGCGGCCTTGTCTATGCCGCCTACCTTACACATGACGGAGACGGTCTCCAGCCCGTGCGCCCGAAAAATCTTTGCTACCACGGCCGCCTCTCTGTGAAGGGCGCCGCAGAAGGCAAGGCCGATTCTTTTATAATCCATGCTCTTGCAGAAGTCGATGGTCTCCTCGATCCGGCACTTCACCGGCTTGGGAAGTCCGGCTGTTTCCACGCTGCAATCATAGCAGGACCGCTCATTCTTTGCGGAGTTTACCGCAAATGTGTGTATCTCCTCCGATTGGTACTCCTCTGCCGCCTTCTCTATACACTCTGGGTACAGCAATGTAGAACAAAACTGAGGGCCCTTGCCGGTATCCGGATTCTTGCAGATCCGCACCTGATTGGACAGGCCGCAGAATGCACATTGTCCTTCCATCATAACCTCCTGTTGTCCCGTCTGCCTCATGCCGGAATGCCGCCGGCCGCAAAGCGGACCGGCGGCATTCCAGCGCAAAGTATTGGTTGGGATGTGTTGGGAAAACGTCAGGAGGGTTTCTTGGACTTCGACTTTGCTTTATGGATCAGGTAGAGCGCCGCATACAGAACGATGCTCCACACGACCAGCACACACAGATAGAGCGTAAACTGGCGCACGCCCATATTGGTGCTCTTTGTGATAAAAAAGAGCACTACGGAGCCGCCGATGGCAATCAGGTATTCCAGAAGTTCATACATAATTGTTATGCCTCCTTGCTCAGGCTGCGGCTTTCAGGACCGCCTTGTCCTTCTTGTGCTTGAAGAACAGAATGAAGTAAACTACCGTCGCGGCGATCTCCGCAATGGTGGAAGGCGTCAGCAGCAACAAAACCAGGGCCGCTAACAGCAGCCGCTCCCATGCGGGGAGCTTTTTCCCCCACCAGCCTTTGATGGCATAGCCCAGACAGTTGACTGCGACAAAAGCGAAGAATGCCTCCTTAATGCAGATGGGAAGAGATGCCTGGGCCAGCAGGGCCGGGTTAACCACAAAGAAGAACGGCATGGCCAAGGCAATCAGGCCCAGTTTGAAGCTCTCGAATCCCGTCTTCATGGGATCGGTACCCGCAATACCCGCCGCAGCAAAGGCGGCTAAACAGACGGGAGGCGTAATGCTGGAGAACACACCGAAGAAGAAGGGGAAAAAGTGAGAGGCATAGAGGTTGATCCCGGCATTGACCAGCGCAGGAATGACCAGGGCGGACAGGGTGATATACACACCGGCCGTGGGCATGCCCATACCCAGGATGATGGCCGCGATCATGGTGAAGATCAGCAGAATGGGCACGCTTCCGCCAGCCAGATTCGTGATGATGCTGGTGAGGCGGATGTTCAGACCTGAAGTGACCAGGGAGCCAATGATGATGCCGGCGGCGGCGCAGGCGGCAGTGATGGGCACCGCGCTCTTGGCCGCCTCCTCAAAGGCGCATATAATCTCCGTAATGGACATGCGGGTGGACTTTCTCAGAGAGGAGACGATAAAAATGAGAGCAATGGCGATGGCCACAGACTTACCGGCGGACATGCCCATGAAAATCACAATGATCAATACGGCAAGAGGAATGATCAGGTGTCCCTTTTCCTTGAACTCAGCTTTCAGGTCGGGCAGATCCTCTTGCTTCAAGGGCTTCAAGTCCTGCATATAGGACTCAATGTCCACCATCTTGAAAATGCTCCAGTAGTACATGGCAGCGGGGATGATGGCGGCCACCACCACCTTGATGTAGGGCACGCCCATGGTCTCGGCGATGATAAATGCAGTGGCGGCCATGACCGGAGGCATGATCTGGCCGCCGCTGGAGGCGCAGGCCTCTACCGCACCGGCGAAGGCAGGGGGAAAACCCACCTTCTTCATCAGGGGGATGGTAAAGGTGCCAGTGGTCACCACATTGCCCGCGGCGCTGCCGCTGACGGTACCCATGATGGCGGAGGAGACCACGGCGGCCTTGGCGGGCCCGCCCTGCATTTTTCCTGTTGCAACCAGCGCGAAATCAATGAACAGTTCGCCGGCGCCGGTGTGGATCATCAGGGAGCCAAAGAGGACAAACAGGAAGATGTAGCTGGCCATCACGCCCACAGGGGTGCTGAAGATACCCTCGGTGGAGGCGAAGATCCAGTTCACGATACTCTTCAAGGAGCTGGGAGGTCCGTTCAGGAAGCCCGGGAAATAGTGGGAGAATGCGGTGTGGGCCAGGAAGAAGAGGCAGAGGATCACCATGACCTTACCCACGGTGCGGCGGGCGGCCTCCAGCACCAGCACAATAAAGATAGCCCCCATGATGACGTCCATCTTATTCAGCATACCGGCCCGGTTCTGGAATCCTGCGATGTCGGAGAAGATGTACACCGCCACCACTAGGGTGGCCGCAATGGCCACGAGATCCCAGACAGTGCCAATGGTGGGCTTCTGCTTGACGGAGGCCCTGCCGGTAGGTTTCATGAGGAAGCACATCAACAGGATCAAGGTCAGATGGGCAAATCGGAGGCTCCAGGCCTCGATCACACCATTGTAGGCGTAAAAAATATGCAGCAGGGCGAGTACCACCGCCACAAGGGCGGTCGCCACCGCCAGAGGATTCTTGAACAGGCTGATTTTGCCCTGGATCAGTTCCTCCGCCATACGCTCTTTGGTGGCAGCGGCCTCTTCCTTTTCGATCATCTTCTCCTGAAGAGACTTTTCGGACCCGGTAGATGCCGCTTGCTTGTCTTTTTTGAACAGCATGGGAGTTGAACTCCTTCCTTCTCTTTTTCAAGGCTACGTTGAATCCGACCCAGGGGTATTCGCCTGAACTCGGCCAAGTAACGATTGCGGAGGGGATCCCCTTCTTACGGTGCAGGCGGTAAGAAGGGGATCGCCCCTCCCTAAAGATGATTGAGTTTACATGACGCCCATCTCTTTATAGAACTTCTCAGCGCCGGGATGGATGGGGGCGGTAGCGCCGTTGAGCCAGTCGTTCACGTCCAGATCACCGAAGGCGGTGGGATTGATGGCCTTCAGTGCATCCCAGTTCTCATAGATGGTCTTCAGGAAGTCGTAGACCACATCTTCGGGGAGATCCGCCGTGCAGAAGATGGATCCTACGGTACCGACGGTACGAACATCCTCGTCCACGCCCTCGTAGGTACCGGCGGGGATGGTCATCTCAGTAAAGCCAGGAAGCTGTTCCAAAATCTGGGGAATCTTGTCCTCGTCAATGTTGACAAAGCGGATGCCAGGGGCAAATGCCATATCACTGACAGCGGAGCCGGGGGCGGCGATACATGCGGTCCACAGGTCCAGCTCTCCATTCTTCAGCAGCTCGGAGGCCTCATTGAATCGGGTCAGGGTCACGGTGCCGCCGGCGCTCTCAATGGTATCCTGATTGATGCCGTAAGCCTCGAACACCTTGTTGTTCACAGTATAGCTGGTCTCGGTGACAGGTGTAAAATTGACGACCTTGCCGTTGATATCGGCCAGAGACTGAATGCTGCTGTCGGCCGGTACCACAAAGTGCTGCTGGCTGGGGAAGATAGACATAATATGGGTCAGGTTCTCCATGGGTTCATCTTCCGAAAACGCCCCGGTAGCGCCGTAAGCGTCGTATACGGTAGAAGTGAACGCCCAACCCAGCTCATACTCTCCGTTGGCCACGGCACGGCAGTTGGCCACGGAGCCGCCGGGTCCGTTGGAGGCGCTCACGCCCATATCCTTCACGGCGGAACCGACATACTCCATCATGGCGGACCCCACAGTGGTCCAGGTTGCCCCTTGGGTGCCGGAACACATCCGCAGATACTTCAGTCCGCCGTAGTCTTTCCCCTCTGTCTGCACAGAGTCAGTGTTTGCGGGCGCGGGAGTGGTGGAGCCGGAACCGGAGCTGCAAGAGGTCAGTGCGATGGTGCCCACCATCGCCAGGGCGATCAGGCTTGCCAATCTGCGTTTCATTGGTATTCCTCCTAAATTCTGATTTCGATCCGTGCACAGGTGACCGGAAAACATGGACTTGGCTGCGTCAGTTGGTCTTGCGGTAAGGTGCGAACTGGGCCGCGAGCTCCTTCATGGTCTTGGAAAATACCGCAGTGTCGGAGCTGTAAAGGATGTAACGGGCGCCAAGGTCGATATATCGCTCCATATCGGCCTTGCTGGTCACGTTGATGCCGCCGGCCTTACCGTACTTTTCAGCGGTCTTCAGCACTTTGGCCGCTACCTCCACCACGCGGGGATCGGTGGACTTGCCGGGGATGCCGAGGGACTGGCTCATGTCGGCGGGGCCGACAAACACCACATCGATCTGGGGGATCTGGCAGATCTCTTCAGCGGCGTCCGCCATCTCCTTATTCTCAATGTGGACAACCACAAGGGACTTCTCGTTGGAGGCTTCCACATAGGGCTTGGCCTTCTCATCCCAGAAGCCGTACATAGCGTTGCGGGTCTGGCGGGAGAGGCCCCGGGTGCCCTCGGGGTAGTACTTGGCGGATTTGACGTTCTCCCGGAACTGCTCCACCGTGGTCATATTGGGGATCTGAACGCCGGTGGCGCCGCAGTCCAGGGCGTGGAAAATATGTTCCTCCGAGGCGGAGGGGACGCGAATGATGGTGGACAGCCCCACATTTTCCCCGGTACGGACGATGTTCTCCACACTTTCGTAGCCGATGGCGGAGTGCTCACAATCCACAACAATGAAATCAAGGCCGGACCAGCCCATGATCTCGGTGACCAGGGGACTGTTCAATTTATAGAACATGCCGAATACGGTCTCGCCGTCTTTCAGGCGGGTACGCAGGGATTTCTGATCAGTCATGCGTTGTCTTCTCCATTCCAAATGGCTGTGCTGGCCGCGCTTCCTCGTGCAGCCGGCACAGCCGGTTTCACAGGATTCAGCGGACCTCCACGCTCTCCTCACGGTCGGCGGTGCGCTTGGGGAAAAAGATGTCCATGTTGTACACAGGCTTGTCATACGGGTTTTCGATCCAGTGCATCGCGCCCGCCGGAATCGTCATGAAGCACAGGCCGCCGTCCTTATCCAGGTCGGCGTCAAAGGTGTATACCTTGTCATCCACATGGAAGTCGCATTTCCCCTTCAGGATCACCACGGACTGCTCATAGTCGTGCTTGTGGGGGCCGGGCACATGGCCGGGCTGGATCACGCCCATGCTGATGGTGTAGTGACTGCTGCCCTGGTACACCTTCCGCATCACG
>Ga0129308_1000592_pt1 | contig 51193 bp, 42 predicted proteins | sample L827metagenome_FD_94440 | JGI IMG/M metagenome (GOLD analysis project Ga0129308, IMG submission 94440) | Ring-tailed lemur group fecal microbial communities from Wisconsin, USA - L827 metagenome | ecosystem: Host-associated > Mammals > Digestive system > Large intestine > Fecal | place: USA... | reverse complement strand
TTTTTCTATGCGGCAGTAAAGATCAGGGAGGATGCGTATGCCGCGCTTCCGCTGTCCGTTTTCATTGGCTTTGCGGTTGCGAGCCTCGTGGAATGGCTGTTCCACCCCTGCAACCCGCTGGGCTTTTCCACCATGGTGATTTTTGCGCCGCTTTTATGTTTTTGCCGGGAAAGAAAGGGCAGGAGAAATGAAAGATAACGAGAAAAAAACGTTCAATTATCAGAAATTCTATCGGAGAACTGCGTTGATTGCCTATGACATTGTCAGCGTGATCGCATCCAGCTTTCTGGCGGTTCTGATCCGGTATGATTTCAGGCCCGATGAAGTGGCTGCAGAGTTCATGTTTTCCATCCGGAGCTTTCTGTGGATCAATATTTTGCTGACGCTGCTCATTTTCTACTTTTTCCGCCTGTATCACAGCCTGTGGGCTTTTGCGGGAGAGACGGAGCTGCAGAATCTGGTGATGGCGTGCCTGGCATCCAGCCTGATGACCGGAATCGGCGTCAATATTTTCAAGGCCGAGGGCGCGGCGAAGGCGGTACCGGACAGCTATTATTTCGTATATTTCTTTTTTCTGGTATTTTTCGTGTTCAGCAGCCGGTTTTCTTACCGTTTTCTGCGCAGCAGAAAGCATAAGATGCAAAACCGCAAAAACAATATCTCGGTCATGATCATCGGCGCCGGAGAGGCGGGCAATACGATCATCAAGGAGATCGTGAGCAGCAACTATTCCACCATGGTGATCCGGTGTATCATAGATGACGACAAAAACAAATGGGGCAGATTCATCCAGGGCATCAAGGTGGTGGGCGGCCGGGACAAAATCATTGAGTCTGCTGATCTTTACGGCATTGACGAAATCTTTCTGGCGATTCCCTCCGCATCCAGGATCCAGATCCGCGATATACTGGAGATCTGTAAGGAGACGAACTGTAAGCTGCGTTCCCTGCCGGGAATTTACCAGCTGGTAAACGGTGAAGTGAATGTGAGCAAGCTGCGTGATGTGGAGGTGGAAGACCTTCTGGGCCGGGAACCGATCCGCGTGGATTTGGATTCCATTCTGGGTTATGTACAGAACAAGGTGGTGCTGGTGACGGGCGGCGGCGGTTCCATCGGCAGCGAGTTGTGCCGCCAGGTGGCAACCCACAGACCAAAGCAGTTGATCATTTTTGACATTTATGAGAACAATGCCTACGACATTCAGCAGGAACTGAAAGAAAATTTCCCGGAACTGGATTTGGTGGTGCTCATCGGCAGTGTGAGAAATACCAACCGGATCAATTCCGTTTTTGAAAGCTATAAGCCGGATATAGTCTATCATGCGGCGGCGCACAAGCATGTGCCCCTGATGGAGGACAGCCCCAACGAAGCGGTGAAAAACAATGTTTTCGGAACCTGGAAGACTGCGATGGCGGCTGCGCAGAACGGCACAAAGAAATTCGTCATGATTTCCACGGACAAGGCGGTGAATCCTACGAATATTATGGGAGCCAGCAAGCGGATCTGCGAGATGATCGTGCAGACCTTCAACCGCCATTATGATACGGAATTTGTGGCGGTGCGTTTCGGCAACGTACTGGGCTCCAACGGCAGCGTGATTCCGCTGTTTAAGAAGCAGATCGCGGCCGGCGGTCCTGTGACCGTCACGCATCCGGATATCATCCGCTATTTCATGACGATTCCCGAAGCGGTCTCTTTGGTGCTTCAGGCCGGAGCCTATGCCAAGGGCGGGGAGATCTTCGTGCTGGATATGGGAGAGCCGGTAAAAATCCTTGATCTTGCCAGGAACCTGATCCGGCTGTCCGGATACAAGGTGGATGAGGATATCAAAATCGTATTCACCGGGCTGCGCCCCGGAGAGAAGCTCTATGAGGAACTTCTGATGAAAGAGGAAGGACTGCAGGATACGGAGAATAAGCTGATCCATATCGGAAGACCCATCGAGCTGGATGAAAGGCAGTTTTTTGTGCAGCTTAAGAAGCTGGAGGAGGAATCCAAGAGCGAGTGCAATGACATCCGCCCTTTGATCAGGGAGATCGTGCCGACCTATCATTATGCAGGGGACAGGCATTGAGCGCGTCAGGAGGTTTGTATGCGGATACATCATATCGGATATCTGGTAAAAAAGCTTGAAAAGGCAGCTTCCGCATTTGAAGCGCTGGGATATGTGCGGGAAGGCGCTGTCACGCATGATGAAACCCGGAAGGTGGATATCCTTTTTCTGCAAAAGGACGGATACCGGATCGAACTTGTCAGTCCTTATGCGGCCGATTCCGTTGTGGCGGGGCTGATCAAGACCTATAAGAACGCGCCCTATCATATCTGCTATGAGGCGGAGAATTTTAAGAAAGAGATCGCTGTGCTTGAGTCGGGCGGCTATATCCGCATGGACGAGCCCACGGCGGCGCCCGCCATCGGCGGCAGGAAGGTGACATTTTTCATGAATCCGTCGCTGGGAATGATCGAGCTTCTGGAACAGGAGCCGCAGACCGGTATAAAGGAAAAAGTGATTGAGGAAATTTGCACGGTCGCGCGCAGAAACGATACGGAGAGGAATTGAAAGATATGTAGCAGTGCAGTTTGTCTGAACTGTTACTAAAATATCTGAAAGGAAGGATTTAAGATATGGACAGAAAAAGAATCTATCTGTCATCGCCCACGATGCACGGGGATGAGCAGAGATTTGTGCAGGAAGCCTTCGACACCAACTGGGTGGCACCGTTGGGACCGAATGTGAACGCATTTGAAAAAGAGATGGAGGCCTATACCGGCTGCGGGCATGCGGCGGCGCTGTCGGCGGGAACGGCGGCCCTGCATCTGGCCATGATTCTGGCGGGAATCAAAGAAGGGGATATTGTTTTTGCCACCTCCCTGACCTTTTCGGCCAGCGTCAATCCGGCCTGCTATGAGAAGGCGGTTCCGGTGTTCATCGATTCGGAAGCGGATACCTGGAATATGGACCCGCAGGCGTTAAGAAAGGCTTTTGAAAAATATCCCCATCCTGCAGCGGTGATCGCGGTACATCTGTATGGCACACCGGCGAAGATTGATGAAATCAGAGATATCTGCCGGGAACACAACGTTCCTCTGATTGAGGATGCGGCAGAATCCCTGGGCTCTGCGTATAAAGGACAGATGACAGGAACCTTCGGCGATTTCGGAATTTATTCCTTTAACGGAAATAAGATTATCACGACCTCCGGCGGCGGAATGCTGGCGGCGAAGGATGGGGCGCTCATTGAGCGGGCACGCTATCTGGCAACGCAGGCCAGAGAGCCTGCGAGGCATTATCAGCATACCACAATCGGGTATAACTATCGTATGTCCAATATTGTGGCCGGAGTGGGCAGGGGACAGCTATTGCACCTGGAAGAGCATAAGGCCCGCAAGCAGGAGATTTACAGGCAGTATAAGGAGGCCTTTTCGGATATTGAAGAGATTTCCATGAATCCCATGAATCCGGACGGGGATGCCAACAACTGGCTCTCCTGCATGCTGATCGGGGAGGGCTGCAGTGTGACGCCCAATCAGGTCATGGACGCTCTTGCGGAGTATAACATTGAGAGCCGTCCGATCTGGAAGCCGATGCATTTGCAGCCTGTGTTTGAAAAGTGTGACTTTATTCAGGTGAAGGAAGGCATGAGCGTATCGGAGGACATTTTCAACAGAGGACTTTGCCTTCCCAGCGATATCAAGAATACGCCGGCGGATATGGAACTGATCATTTCGATCGTACGCAGACAGTTTGGAAAATAAGGGGATGCAGCATGTATAAAAAATGCGTAAAAAGGCTGTTGGATATTGTATTATCCCTTTGTATCCTGATCGTTTTGAGCCCGCTTATGCTGGTGCTTTGTGTGCTGGTGCGGGTGAAGCTGGGCAGTCCGGTGCTGTTTAAGCAGGAGAGGCCGGGACTGCATGAGAAGATTTTTACTCTCTATAAGTTTCGCACAATGACGGATGAGAGGGATGCAGAAGGCAATCTGCTGCCGGATAAGGACAGGCTCACATCCTTTGGAAAATTTCTGCGCGCGTCCAGCCTGGATGAACTGCCGGAGTTTTTCAACATTTTAAAAGGGGATATGAGCTTTATCGGCCCCAGACCGCTGCTGGTGAGCTATCTGCCTTATTATACGAAGGAAGAGGCGCTGCGGCATACGGTTCGGCCGGGACTTACCGGGCTGGCACAGGTGAGCGGGCGAAATTTCCTGGATTGGGACAGGCGCCTTGCCAGGGACGTGGAATATGTGAAGGGACTTTCCTTTGCGATGGATATGCGGGTGCTGCTTCTGACAGTGAAGGTGGTTCTGGGAAAATCCGATGTGGCGGAGGATACGAACCAGGCGGAGGGTAATTTTGCACAGATCCGCAAAGAGCGTCTTGCGCGGACGGGCAGGCTGGAGGCATGAGTATGATCAACATTTTGATTCTGAGCGCGGGCACCCGCGATAAGGTGGTGCAGTATTTTAAAAAGGAGCTGGCAGGGCGCGGCAGGGTGATTGCAACGGACTGCAGCGAGCTGGCGCCGGCCATTTATGAGGCGGACGAATATGTGATCGTGCCCCGCATCACAGAGCCCGGCTATCTGGAAAGGATTCTGGATATTTGCCGCAAGAAGCAGATCACAGGCGTGTTCTCTTTAATCGACCCGGAGCTCTCTTTACTGGCTGCGCATCGGGAGGAATTTCTGGCGGTGGGAACGACGCCCATCATTTCAGGCTCCGAACAGGTGGAAATCTGTTTTGATAAATACCGCATGTATGAAAAACTTCAGGAGCTGGGCATTGCCACGGGCAGATGTTTTATGGAAAAGGAAGCGTTTTTTGCGGCAGTGGAAAACGGGGAAATGCAGTATCCCGTATTCTTAAAGCCGGTCTGCGGCAGCGCCAGCTTAAACATTAATAAGGTGAACAGCAGGGAAGAAGTGGAGCTGTTATGCAGGCTCAATGACGATCTGATGATTCAGGAGTATATGGACGGTCAGGAATACGGTGCGGATGTCTACATCGACCTGATCAGCGGAGAGGTCATTTCCATCTTTGTGAAGAAAAAAATCAAGATGCGGGCGGGAGAGACGGATAAGTCCATATCGGTTAAGGATGAAGCGCTGTTTGCCCTGATCAGGGATTTTGTGGAAAAGCTGGGATTTCGCGGAATCATTGATATCGATATTTTTGAAATCGGCGGCAAATGGTATATTTCAGAGGTGAATCCCCGCTTCGGAGGAGGTTATCCTCACGCATATGCATGCGGCGTGAATGTGCCGGCCATGATCATCAATAATCTTGAAGGAAAGGCGAACGTGCCTGTCATCGGCGCCTATGAGGCAGGAACCGCCATGATGAAATACAATGAAATCATGATCCGCAGGGACATGGAAGGACGCCTGTAAATGGTAACAGTTCGGCTTCCGGCTGAGCGGGATGCGGCCGCAGGCTGCGGAAGGGAGGCAGCATGAGCCCAAAAGGACAGAAAATATCAAAGAATATCCTGGTGCTGGGAAACAGCGACTCCGGGCTGTATGACTTCCGTAAGGAAGTGCTGACAGCGCTGATGGATGGCGGGTACAGCGTGCATGTATCCGTGCCGGATACGGGATATGTGTCAAAAATAAAGGCGTTGGGCTGTATCTGCCATGATACCGTGATGGAACGGCGGGGCATGAATCCGGCGAAGGATCTGAAACTGTTTTCCTTTTATCTGCGTCTGTTAAAGCAGATAAAGCCGGCGGCGGTGCTGACCTATACGATCAAGCCCAATATCTACGGAGGAATGGCCTGCAGGCTGAAAAGGGTGCCTTATCTGGTCAATATTACGGGACTGGGGACGACGCTGGAGCATGAAGGAGCGCTTCAGAAGATGATCGTGCTGATGTACCGGGAGAGCCTCAAAGCGGCGGGGTGCATTTTTTTCCAGAACCGGTACAACCGGGATTTCATGCTGGAAAAGGGCTGTATCAGGCGGGATGTGCCGGTGAAAATCATTTCCGGCTCAGGCGTGAACTTAAAAGAACATCTGCCAAAGCCCTATCCGGAAGGGGACAGGGTGAAATTTGTTTCCGTGATGCGGATTATGAAGGATAAGGGCATTGAAGAACTGCTTTCGGCGGCGGAGGCAATTCACAGGGAATACCCTGAAGTGCTGTTTGAAATACTGGGAGCATACGAAGAAGAAACCAGAAGTTTATACGAGCCGAGGATTGAGGACTTGCAATCCAGGGGGATTGTGCAGTATTATGGTTATCGGGACGATGTTCCTGCCTTTTATGAGCGCTGTCAGGCGGTGATTCACCCTTCTTATCATGAGGGAATGTCCAATGTCCTGCAGGAGGCTGCAGCCACGGGCCGGCCGGTGATCGCCAGCAATATAAGCGGGTGTAAGGAAATTTTTGAAGACGGCGTTTCAGGCATCGCTTTTAAACCGAAGGATGCAGAGGCCCTGACCGATGCGGTTCGCGCATTTCTTTCCATGTCTGTGGAAGACCGGATATCCATGGGAAGAAGGGCGAGAGCCTTTGTGGAAAGCTATTTTGACCGGAACAAGGTGGTACAGGTATATCTGGACACGGTCAGGGAGCTGGCGGATTAACATAAAAACAAAGAGAAGAGCCGCAAGACGGCGGAATGGAGAGAACAAAATGGGTTTATATGAAAAGATTCTGGCTGGAGAAGAAAAGCTGTCCCTGGTTGGCCTGGGATATGTGGGAATGCCGATTGCGGTAGCTTTTGCCAGAAAAATCAAGGTGGTCGGATATGACTTAAACGAGAAGAAAATCGAGATGTACAAGTCCGGTGTGGATCCGACCAGAGAAGTGGGAGATGAAGTCATTAAAAATACGGCGGTGGAATTCACTGCGGATGAGACAAAGCTTCGGGAGGCAAAATTCCATATCGTGGCGGTTCCTACACCGGTCAATGATGACCATACGCCGGATTTAAGCCCGGTGGAGGGTGCAAGCCGCATTCTGGGAAGAAACCTGACCAGGGGCAGCATTGTAGTATTTGAATCCACCGTGTATCCCGGCGTGACGGAGGATGTATGCGTGCCGATTCTGGAAAAGGAATCCGGCTTAAAGTGCGGCGTGGATTTCAAGATCGGCTACTCTCCGGAGCGGATCAATCCCGGCGACAAGGTACATCGTCTGGAAACCATCACCAAGATCGTCTCCGGCATGGACGGGGAAACCCTGGATACGGTGGCAAAGGTATATGAGCTGGTGGTGGAAGCGGGCGTTTACCGTGCGGAATCCATCAAGGTGGCGGAGGCTGCCAAGGTGATTGAGAACAGCCAGCGCGACATCAATATCGCTTTTATGAACGAGCTTTCCATCATTTTCAATAAGATGGGCATTGACACCAGAAGCGTGCTGGAAGCGGCGGGCACGAAGTGGAATTTCCTGAAATTTTTCCCGGGTCTGGTGGGAGGCCACTGCATCGGCGTGGATCCCTACTACCTGACCTATAAGGCGGAGCAGATGGGGTATCATTCCCAGGTCATCCTGGCAGGCCGCCGCATCAACGATGATATGGGCAAATATGTGGCGGAAAATGTGGTCAAAAATCTGATTAAGGCGGATGTCGCGGTGAAGACCGCCAAAGTGGCGATTCTGGGCTTCACCTTTAAGGAGAACTGTCCCGATACCAGAAATACGAAAGTTATTGACATTGTAAAGGAGCTGCGCGAGTACGGCATCGAGCCCGTGATTGTGGATGAGACGGCCGACAGCGGTGAAGCAAAGCATCTCTACGGAGTGGATCTGGCTGACAGAAGCGCGATCAAAGATGTGGATGCATTGATCATCGCGGTGGCGCACAGGGAGTTTACAGGTCTGGACAAGGCGGCCATTGACGCCTGCTTCGCACCGGCCAACCACAAAAAGGTGCTGGTGGATGTGAAGGGCATTCTGGACAGGAAGACCTATCAGAATGAAGAGTATATTTACTGGAGATTATAATTTGAAAAAGAGGCTTTCTTTTGTATCTCTGATTCCCGTTTTGTTTTTTGCAGCGCTGTGGTTATTCGGGGAAACGGGAATTTATAACGACAGCCATCAATATATTGCCATGCACATACACAGAGAGCCTCTCTATCCGTTCTTTTTGTGGATTTTCCGCACTCTGCTGGGGGAGGAGCACTATCTGGAAGCGGTGCGCTTTCTGCAGAACGCGCTGTCAGCCTTCTCGGTGATCTGGCTGACGGAGTGTATCCGCAGGGAGTTTGGGCTAAAAGAGCTGATGGCGCTGCCCATCTGTTTGCTGCAGCTGGCGCCGCATGTGATCACGCCGCTGTTTTCAGCGAGCGCCCTGGTGCTCACAAACGGCATCATTTCAGAGGCGCTGGGCCTGCCGCTTTTCTATCTGTTTACCGCGCAGGTGCTGAAAATGATTTTTGAAAAAAAGAGCGGGGCAGCGGTGAGCGCCCTGCTTCTTTCAATCCTGCTTTCCCTGACAAGAGGGCAGATGATGGCGGCCATTCTGCTGTGGATGGTCGCGGTCCTGGCAATGCTGGTCCCGGGGCGGCAGTGGAAAAGGATGATCGCCGTGCTGCTGTGTACGGCTGCAGCATTCTGCTGCCGTTCTGTATTGGTGAAGAGCTATAATCTGTGCTTTAACGGACATTTTATCAACAATACCTTCGGCGGTGTGGGAATGCTTGCGAACGTGCTCTATGCAGCGGACCGGAGCGACGGGGAACGGATAGAGGATGAAAAGGCAAGAGAATTTTTTTATCTTTCCTTCGATTTGGCGTGGGAGCAGCAGGCCAATTACAGCTATGCACCGGAAGGCTTTCTTAACCGTGCGGCGCATCTGGAACAGTATCACGATATGCTGAAATTCGATCTGATCGAGGAGCCGTGGAGGGCATGGCATGACCGGGAGGGATTTAAGGACTATATTCTGGAAAATGTGGAATCCGACAGGGTGGCTCAAACGATCACAAAAAGCATATTCCCGGCGGTGGCAGGAAGGTGGCTTTATGATTATCTGGCACTTTCTGCTTTTGGCCTGATCCGCTCTGTGGCGGTGGTACATCCTGTTCTCAACTGCTTCGCCGTCGTGTGTTATGTGTTATTAATTGCTCTGATGGGGTATACTTTTTACCGAAACAGAAAGTCCAGGGCGGTCAGGGCAGCGGCGTTTGCATTGCTGGCAGTAGCTGCGAATGTCTATGCAACCTCCATGATTATCATGTGTCTGTCCCGCTATATGATATACGGGCTGCCCCTTTTTTATATAGGAGGACTGCTTTTGCTTTATGAGAATGCAGAACGGATTTTTAAGAAGTTTTTTTAAGATTCTATGAAGTCCATTGCAGGAAAGGCAAAAAAAGGCTATACTTAGGATCAGAATGTTGCTTGGGGAGTGAGGACGATTATGAATAAATTATCAAAGTTTGTCTGCAGCATCGGGCTGACGGCGGCGGTTTTTGCGGGAACTGTGCTGGCGGGCTGTGCGGAAAGTACCAATTATACGGAAGAAATTAAAGAATATCAGGCGAAGCTGGAAGCTTTGCAGGAGGAAAATGAGGAGCTGAGAAGCCAGCTTGAAACTCTGGTGGGGACGAAGAATACAGAGCTTCCTACGCAGGAGCAGGAAAGCAGCGAGACAGAGACAACGGAAAGCCAGGCCACAGAAAGCGCTGAAACTGCGGAACCGGAGAGCACTGAAAGCTCTGCAGCGCAGGCAGAGAGCACTCAGAATGCTGCAGAAGGAGAAAGCCAGTCTGAGGAAAATGCTGAGGATGAACTCATCCGCATTCTGGTTCTGGGCGACAGCATCTGGGGCAATTACCGGGATGAGACCGGCGTGGCGGCAAGAGTGACAGACTACATCAGACAGATGGGACATGAGGCGATTGTGTATAATGCGGCTATCGGAGGGACCAGAGCGACGCTGGATCCGGAGGATAACCAGTATGAATTCGGGCCGGCCAGCGAAAGCTCTCTGGCGAAGATGGTGTCCATCATGAATGGCCGCACCAGCGTGGATCTGCTGCAGGGCAAGGCTGCCTATGAGGATATGAAGCAGGCGCTGGAGGTGCTCGGCCAGCTTGATGTGGTGATCGTGGCCTATGGCATGAACGATTTCTTAAATCAGGTGCCGATCAACAATTCGGATGCTCCCTGGACGGGCTTTGGAACGGCGCTGAACAACGGGGTTCTGGGAATCAGGAGCGTCTGCTCTCAGGCTGATATCATGATCGTGGCGCCCAGCTATGCTTCCTATTTCTCCATTCCCATACAGAATATGGGGGAAAAGGCGCTCTACAACTATGCGAGCGTGGCCTGCGATGTGGCGAAGGGACAGAATACGCTCTGCGTGGACGCCTATAATAATTTAGGCATCAATGCCTACAATGCGGATGAATACCTGGAGGATGGCGTTCACTTGAATGAAAAGGGCAGAGATCTTTATGCGCGCAATATTGTGTCCTGCCTGTTTTATGGACAAAAGGGACAGATTTCCGGCAACGCGGTGGAATTTGAATAATATTCAGCCATGGCCCCATAGGCCGAACGCAGCGAATTTGAATAGGACGGTGAGAGATAAAAATGGGATATAAGAATCTGGTTTTTGAGAAGGACAGCGTATTTTTAGTGACAGGGGGAGCGGGCTTCATCGGTTCCAACCTGTGTGAGGCGATTCTGGAGATGGGATATAAGGTCCGTTGCCTGGATGATTTGTCCACGGGGAGTCAGGCGAATGTGGACATGTTTTTGGAGCATCCCAATTATACGTTTATCAAAGGGGATATTACGGATTTTGATACTTGCATGAAGGCCTGCGAGGGCGTAGATTATGTGCTCAATCAGGCTGCCTGGGGGAGCGTTCCCAGAAGCATCGAAATGCCCATCTTCTATGCGCAGAACAACATCATCGGCACACTGAACATGATGGAAGCGGCAAGACAGTGCCATGTAAAGAAGTTTGTTTATGCGTCCAGTTCCTCCGTTTACGGTGACCATCCGGGACTTCCCAAGAAGGAGGGAGTGGAAGGAAATGTCCTTTCTCCCTATGCGCTGACCAAGAAGACGGATGAAGAATACGGGAAGCTCTATAAATCGCTGTATGATCTGGATACTTATGGAATGCGCTATTTCAATGTGTTCGGCCGCCGGCAGAATCCGGAGGGCATGTATGCGGCTGTCATTCCGAAATTTCTGAAGCTTTTGCTGAATGATGAAGCGCCTACGATCAACGGAGACGGAAAACAGTCCAGAGACTTTACCTATATTGATAATGTCATTGAGGCGAACCTAAAGGCCTGTCTGGCATCCGGAGAGGCGGCGGGAAAGGCGTATAACATCGGTTCCGGCGGCAGGATTTTCCTGATCGATCTTTATTATACGCTCTGTGATGCCCTGAGCAAGAAAATCGAGCCTGTCTTTGGGCCTCCGAGAAAAGGGGATATCCGCGATTCCAATGCGGATATTTCAAGAGCCAGACAGCTGCTGGGATATGATCCCGATTATGATTTTGAAAAGGGAATTAAGCTGGCTATTGACTGGTATAAAGAGAATTTGTGAGATTGTCCAAAGTGGGGCAGTCATAAAGTGTGAGTTGACCTGCCGTCCTGCGCGCGTTTTTGCAGGGCGGCTCTTTCCATACTAAGGAGGGGATGCGAAGATGCATTACAGAGTGGTGATTTTTGGGGTGAAGGATACGACTGCTGAGATTGTGCGGTATGTGCAGGAAAAGCTGTGTCCCGTGGATCTGGTTGTGACGATTCATCCGGATGTGCTTGCGAAGAATCAGGTTTCCGGCTATAAGGGGCTGTCCTATCTGACGCAGGAGTACGGGATGCCTGTTTTTGAAGCCCGTTCCTATGGGCTTAAGGATGAAGAAACGCTCCGCTTTTTTGAGGAAAATACGTTTGACTTGGGGATATCCATGGGCTGGCAGCGCCTGCTTCCGGCGGCGGTCTTAAACCGCTTTGCGCACGGCGTTTTCGGCTTTCATGGAAACTGTGCATATCTGCCCTTCGGAAGGGGGAGATCTCCCCTCAACTGGTCCATCATCAAGGGGGACAGCCGTTTTATTTTAAACCTTTTCCAGTATGACGAGAAGGCGGACAGTCCCAACATATTTGCCAATGAAATGTGCGCCATCACGCCCTATGATACGGTGCGCACCATGCAGTATAAAAACATGATGGTGAGCAAACGGCTGATCGCGAAGCTGATCGAAGCTTACCGGGAAGGAAATATCCGGGTGCGCAGGGAGTCCAGGGATTTTGACAGCTGGTATGAGAAGCGCACTGCGGCGGATGGGAAAATAGATTTTCATGAAAGAACCCGGGACATTTATAATCTGGTTCGCGGCGTCACGAGGCCGTTTCCCGGCGCCTTCTGCTTTTGCGGCGGCGAAAGGGTGACGGTGTGGAGCGCCCATCCCTTTGATGAAATGCTGGATTTTTCCATGTACGCTCCGGGGGAGATCGTGGATAAGTTTGACGGGAAGCTCATTGTGCGGACTGTGGACGGCTCTCTTCTGATTGAGGAATATGAGTGCGGCAGGAAGCTGGAGCCCGGGATGATTCTGAGCGGGGAACAGGCGGTTTAAGGGGAGCTTTCGGGCTGCTGATCAATGCAGTATCGCAGGCTTGGCCTGCAATATGCGGGGGTGTAAGAATGAAAATTGCGGTGAGAATGGACGATATAACGCCGGATATGGATTGGAAGAGCTTTGAGGCCTTTACGGAAATGTTTGCGCGCTATGGGATTTGGCCCCTGCTGGGCATCGTGCCCGACAATGAGGACCCGAAGCTGAAGGTTGAGGCACCCGATCCCTGTTTCGCAGAGAAAATGAAGGAATTGCAGAAACAGGGATATGTGCTGGCCATGCATGGCTGCCACCATCTCTACTCCACAAAAAAGGGAGGCCTGTTCCCGCTGAATTCCCAGTCGGAGTTTGCGGGAGTTTCTAAGGAGAAACAGCGCAGGCTGCTGGAGGACGGAAAAACAGCCCTGGAAAGACTGGGAATTCATACGGATATTTTCATGGCGCCGGGCCATACTCTGGACCGGACCACGGTAGCGCTTCTGCGGGAGCTGGGATTTGTTCATATCACGGACGGGTTCGGCAGGCGCCCCTACAGACGGGACGGCATGATCTGGCTGCCGATTTCCTTTCTGCGCCGGTTTTGCTTTTCGGACCGGGAGGGGATCACGACGCTGGTGATCCATGCCAATCATTCCACAGAACAGGAGCTGCAAAATTATGAGGCCATGTTTGCAGCAAACCGGGACAGATTTGTTCCCTATTCGGAATTTTTTGCCTGGGAGCCCCAAAAGCAGTCTGTTCCTGCCAGGCTGGGGGAATATGGCATGGCGCTTTTGAAGCAGTGGGCAGCGCGCGCAAAGCGGGCGCTGTGCCGATAGGAGGCATGGTTAGTGTAAAAAATAAGCCTGATAGCTTATTTTTTACACGGCTATTTGTGCCGGAGCGTCACAAATAGCTTTGATGACAGACGGGAAACCGCCTTCGCGAATTTCTCGTCGTCCTATCGCCAACGCTCCGGAATGGAGATTGATATGGGAGAAACGATTCGAGTGCTGCAGGTGCTGGGAGGAACAGGCCTGGGCGGTGCGGAAAGCCGGGTGATGGATCTGTACCGGAATATGGACAGATCGCGGGTGCAGTTTGATTTCGCGGTGCACAGCGCGCAGAAGGGTTTTTTTGATGAGGAAATTGAGATGCTGGGAGGACAGATCTTTCGTCTGCCCCGTTTTAAAGTATATAACTGGTTTTCCTACCAAAAAGCGTGGAGAACCTTTTTTGAAGAGCACCCGGGATATGCCTGCGTGCATGGACATATGACCAGCACGGCGGCGATCTATCTGCCGGAAGCGAAGCGCGCAGGCGCAGGGCGCACGGTGGCGCATGCCAGAAGTGCCGGAGTGGACGGCGGGATCAAGGGATGGCTCACCAGGCTGATGAGGAAAAATCTCTGGAAGCGGGCGGATTTCTGTTTCACCTGTTCGGGGCTTGCGGGAGCGGCGGTGTTCGGGCATAAAGCCTGCAGCGCAGGAGTGGTACATATCATTCCGAATGCGATTGAGGTGGACAAATTTGCCTATGACCCTGCAAAAAGAGAACAGATGCGGGCGCGCCTGGGAGTGGAGGACCGCTTTGTAGTGGGTCATGTGGGAAGGTTCAACGCCGTGAAAAATCACCCCTTTTTGCTGGAGGTGTTTTCACAGATCAGGCAAAAAAGGCCGGAGAGCGTTCTGGTTTTGCTGGGCGAAGGGGGCGGAATGGAAGCGGCGCGGGAGCGCGTAGCGCAGCTTGGAATTTCGGACTGTGTACATTTCCTCGGAAACAGGGAAAATGTGGCGGATTATTATCAGGCCATGGATTTTCTGGTCTTTCCGTCTTTGTATGAAGGGATGCCCGGAACTGTGCTGGAGGCGCAGGCCTGCGGTCTTCCATGCCTGATGTCGGATTCGGTCACGGAGGAAGTGCAGGTGACGGAGCTGGTATCGGCCATGAGCCTGACAGAACCGGCTCAAGAGTGGGCGGAATGCGTTTTGAAACAGGCGAAAGAGCGCACCGGCAAGCTGCGACATTCCGAAACGGGTGCGCTGAAGGCGGCGGGATTTGACGTGAAGCTTCAGGCGCAGCGGATGATGGATTTTTATGAAAAAGGGGAGCCTTTATGGGAAAAAAGAAATTGCTGATGGTGGTGCCCATGCTGCATCAGGGAGGCTTTGAGCGGGTCTGCGTGCGGACGGCAAGGATCATGGAGCCCTGGTTTGAAGTGACGATTGCCATGTTCTGCGATGAGGATATCGCCTATGACATAAGCGGGCTGAATGTGATCAATCTGGATGTTCCGGCGGCGGAGGGAAAGGTCAGAAAGGCGCTGAATGTGGGAAAGCGGATCGCACGGCTTAAGAGGCTGAAAAAGCGGCTTTTGCCGGACATCAGCTATAGCTTCGGGCCCACTGCAAACCTGATCAATGTGTGCACGCCCGTGTGCGGGCAGATATGGACGGGCATTCGCAGCTATATGGATATGGACAATGGCAGAAAACTGTCGCTTTTTTGCAGGCGTTCCGACCGCGTGTTATGCTGCTCCCAGGTGATTGCAGAAGAACTGAAAACGAGGTTTGACGCTCAAAACACGGAGGTTTTGTATAATCCCTTCGATGCCGGGCAGATCGCCCAAAATGCGGAAGCTGCAGTGCCGGATATGCCCGATTTTTCCCAAAGCAGGGTGATCATCAGCATGGGCAGGGAGGATGACTGTAAGGAATTCTGGCATCTGATCAAATGTCTGCCGCTGGTCAGGAAGAAGGCGCCGGATGCGAAGCTGTGCATCGTCGGGGAAGGCAGTTTTACAGAGTATAAAAAGCTGGCCGGGCAGTTAGGGGTTGCAGAGCATGTCTGCTTTGCGGGGCTGCAGAAGAATCCCTTTCCCTGGCTGAAAAACAGCACACTCTATGTGGGAGTTTCCAGCATGGAGGGATTTCCCAACGCTCTGGTGGAAGCTATGAGCTGTGGGCTGCCGGCAGTTTTTTCCAACTGTATGAGCGGGCCGGCGGAGATTTTGTCAGACCGGTTTTTGGAGGTCACGGGACGGCAGGAAGTGCTCTGTGAGGCTTACGGCATTCTGGTTCCGGTCATGGATGAACACAAGAACCTGGACCCTTTTGTGGTCACCCGGGAGGAGCGGCAGCTGGCGGATCTGCTGGGAGGCCTTTTATGTGACAAAAAGCGGCTTTCCATGCTGGCGGAGGCTGCGCGGGAGCGGGCGGCGCAGTTTAGCGACGAGGCCTATGCGCAGAAGATTCTGCAGATCAGCGGTTGGGCGTGACACTTGCGCCCTGCTATGGCTTGCGGCCGGGGTGCAGATGTGATAAACTAAAATAGATTTTCGGCGATCTTCATAACAATCAGTATAGTCAGTCAGAAGGAGGAGACGGATGCGGAAAATAGCGTTTCATTTGAACAGTCTGGAGCAGGGGGGAGCAGAGCGGGTTGTCAGCAATCTCGCAAACCAGTTCGCCAAAGAAGGATATGAGGTGCTCATCGCGACGGAATGGTTTGGTGAAAACGAGTTTCAGCTTGATCCGGGAATCAGACGCGTGCATGTAGGATTAAAGGAGCAGGATGAGTCCAAAAACAGGGCGGCGAAGTTTTTGCTGCGGATTAAGTACCTGCGGGCCTTTATGAAGAGGGAGAGGCCGGATGTGCTTGTCGCATTTGCGCGCCGGGCAAATTACCGGGCGCTCACTGCCGGCATTGGCACAAAGGTTCCGGTGATCATATCTGTCCGGACAGACCCCGTTGGGCATTACGATGCCCTTTCCGACAGGCTTCAGATTGCCCTGCTGTTTGACCGGGCGGCGGGCTGTGTCTTTCAGACGCAAGGTGCCAAGGCCTTTTTTGCGCCCCATCTGCAGGACAATTCCCGCATCATTTTGAATCCGATCCATCCCAAGTATATCGGTGTTCCCTGCCCCGGTGAGCGGAAGAAGGTCGTGGTGCAGTCGGGGCGGCTGGTGGATTTCAAAAATCAGGCCAATCTGATCCGCGCGTTTATAGAGGTTCATAAAAAGCATCCGGATTATATTTTAAAGATCTATGGCCCGGATTCCGGGGACGGAACAAAGGAGATTCTGGAAAAGATCATCACGGACAATCAGGCGGAAGGCTATGTGAAGCTGATGGGCGGCAGCGACCGGCTGGAACAGGAACTGGCGGACGCTGCGGTATATGCGTTTTCTTCGGACTGGGAGGGACTTCCCAACGCGCTGATGGAAGCGATGGCATTGGGACTGCCCATCGTGGCTACGGACTGTCCCTGCGGCGGGCCGCGCACGATCATGACAGACGGCGTGGACGGCATACTCATTCCGATCAAGGATCAGAAGGCGTTGGAAGAGGGCATTAATAAGCTGATTGAGAATCCGCAGCTTGCTACACAGCTTGGAATGCAGGCGAGAAAGATCTGCGAAAAGGCCAACGGTCAGGCCATATTTGAGCAGTGGCGCGATTTTATGGAAGAGTGCTGCAGAAAGTGACCGTTTTTGGAAAGAGGGGGCCGCACCGGCGGCAGATTGGAGAAGTACCATGTTTTCTTATGACGACTATAAAGAGATTATCCGCATCATTCAGTCCACCGGGCATGAAGCCGGTTATGAAGATGCGCTGAAACAGGACCGGTTCGTGATCATGCGCCATGACGTGGAATACAGCGTGGAGAGGGCCTATGCGCTCTCCGAGGTGGAAAGCAGCATGGACTTTTGTTCCACATACTTTTTTCAATGGACGAACAACTCCTACAACATTCTGTCCCGCCGCCATCAGGACATGATACGGGATATGAAGGAGCGGGGACATCATATCGGTCTGCACTTTGCGACAAACGGTCTGACGGATATGAAAGAGGTGCGAAAGCAGATCGTCAAGGAGATGCGCATTCTGTCCGATATGTTCGGTTATGAGATTACGCAGTTTTCCGTGCACAGGCCGTCTGCGGCGGTGCTGGCAGAAAACATAAAGCTGCCGAACATTCTGAATGCCTATCAGGATGAGTTTTTCACCTTTGCGCCCGAGGTGAAGGAGGATACGCCTCTTAAGGTGAAATATATGTCGGATGCGAACCATATCTGGCGCTATGGCTATCCGGATGAGAAGAACATCACGGGATTTGACAAGGTACAGATTTTGACACATCCCTTTGCGTGGAGCAAAAAGGGATATGATAACCGGGACAATTATGCGACTCTGATTCAGGAAAAATATGCGGAAATGGTGGAAAGCATCGACAACGAATGCAAGGATTTCTGCGTTTATAAAGAGGAGTTTATGGGAGCAGGGCTGATCACCGAAAGGGGGCGGTAACAGCGTATGTGCGGAATTTGCGGATTTCTTTCCAGAAAAAATATTTCTCTGGAGCAGCTTAAGGTCATGAATGACACGATGTATCACCGGGGGCCGAACGACAGCGGGGAGGAGATCTATCCCTGGCCGGACGGCTATACGCTGGGGCTGGCGCAGCGCCGGCTTTCCATCCTGGATCTGTCGCCGCTGGGGCATCAGCCGATGCACGCGCCCGATCAGAGCGTCAGCGTCGTCTTCAATGGGGAGATTTACAATTTCCTGGAACTGAAAAAGGAATTGTCCGATTACCCGTTTCGTTCCAACTGCGATACGGAGGTGATCATTGCGGCCTATCTGAAATGGGGCATTTCCTGCGTGGAGCGCTTCAACGGCATGTTCGCCATTGCGATTGCGGACAGAAAGCGGGAGAAGTTTTATCTTGTGCGGGACCGCATCGGGAAAAAGCCGCTTTATTACTGGGCAGAGGAGGGGCATCTGGCTTTCGCTTCCGAGTTAAAGCCGTTTATGGTCTGCGATGATTTCCCCAAAGAAATCCGTCAGGACGTGCTGCCCCGTTTTTTGTTTCAGCAGTATATCAACGCGCCGGATACCATCTTTAAAAATGTCTGGAAGCTGGAGCCGGGCGCAATTCTGACCTGGGAAAAGGGTGCAATTTCCACGCGTAAATACTGGAATATCAAAGAAATCTATCATAAAATGCAGGAAAATCCGGTGAAGGATTATGACGAGGCGAAGTCAGAGTTAAAGCGCCTGCTGCAAAAATCCGTGGCGGCCCGCATGATCGCGGATGTGCCGCTTGGCACTTTTTTGAGCGGAGGCTATGATTCCTCTCTGGTGACGGCGATTGCCCAGGAGATTTCCGGGCAGCCGGTCAAAACCTTTTCCATCGGCTTTCATGAGGAGAGATATAACGAAGCCGGGTTTGCGAAGCGGGTGGCGGACTGCCTGGGAACCAGCCATACGGAGATGTATATCGACGAGGAGGAAATGTTCAAGCTGGTGGAAAGCATTCCCCACTATTACGACGAACCCTTTGCGGACAGCTCGCAGATTCCTTCGATGCTGGTATCTGCCCTGGCGAGGAAGGATGTAACGGTTGCCCTTTCCGGAGACGGCGGAGACGAATTTTTCTGCGGATATAACATTTATGAAAATGTGGCGCAGGCACAGCTTCTGGATGCGGCGGGAGGACTGGTGCATGGCGTATGCGGCCTGCCGGGCTTAAAGCAGCTGAAGGTGTCGGAAAAGCTGCCGTTCCGGGTGAGGGTGATTGCCGAGAACCGCAACAGGGAGAGCAAGACCCAGTTCGGAGCCAGCAATTACATTGTCCGGGCCCAAAGGATGGTGGCCGGGCGGGAGGAAAATCTGCCCTGCTATTATGAAATTGAAAGCGGATACCGGGTGGATAACTGGCAGATCCGCAGGATGCTGGTGGATATGGATACCTATTTGCCGGGAGATATTCTGTGTAAGGTGGACCGGGCTTCCATGAAATATTCTCTGGAAGCGAGATGTCCGATTCTGGATAAAGATGTGATGGAGTATTCCTTCCGCATCCCTCATTCCTTCAAATTTTATAAGAGAGATAAAAAGCATATTCTCAAGGATATCGCCTATGACTATATTCCGAGAGAACTTCTGGACAGGCCCAAGGTGGGCTTTGGCGTGCCGCTGGACAAATGGCTCAGAGGGCCGCTTAAGAGTCAGCTGCTGGATTACAGCGACAGGGATTTTCTCAGAAAACAGGGGTTATTCGATGCGGATTATGTGTCCGATATGATCTGCACGTGGCTGGAGACAGGAGACGGCGGCCCGGCCACCGGGGCCAACTATTCCAAGCTGGCCTGGTCGTTCTTCACATTCCAGCAGTGGTACCGGTACTATTTAAAGTAGGGCTAAACGCTGCTTTTATGGGTCAGGAATGGTAACAGTTCAGCCCAGGACTTTGCACTTGCTGCGCATTTTGTGAGAATATGATGCGGCAGCAGGATAGCGACAGGAAAGGACGGCGGTTTGGGCATCTCCAAACCGCCGCATGGAATGCTAGACAGGATGAAAGAGAACAGAAAGCATGTGGCCTTTTATATCGGCTCTCTGAATAAGGGGGGCGCGGAACGGGTCTTCGTCAATCTGGCGGAATATTTCGCCGCGCGCGGGTATCGCGTCACCATGATCACCCAGTATCAGAAGGAAAATGAATACGCTCTGCCGGACGGTGCAGAGCGGGTGATTTCGGATATCACCAAAGAGGAGGAAGGCGGCCGGATTTCCAATTTCCTGCGGCGGTATGCCAAGCTGCGCCGGATTTTTAAGGAAACAGGAGCGGATGTGGTGCTTTCCACCATCGGAAAAAACAATTTCATGGCCCTGTGCGCCAACGCTTTTCTGCCCACAAAGGTGGTGGTTTCCGTGGTGGCGGAGCCAACGGAGGAATATCCGGGGCGCGCCATGCGTTTCCTGGCAAAAACGCTGTTTCGTTTTGCGGACGGCATTGTGATGCAGACCACGGATGCGGTGAAATTTTTCCCAAAGGGCCTGCAGAAAAAATGCGTGATTTTAAAAAATTCCCTCAATCCCGCCTTTGTGCGCCCTCGGTTTGAAGGTGAAAGGGAGCAGACGGTCGTGGCGGTGGGCCGGGTGGATGAGAACAAGAATCACCGCATGCTCATCAGGGCCTTTTCTTCCATCGCGGACCGTTTTCCAAAGAGCAGGCTGATCATCTACGGTGAGGGCAAGCTGCGCGGTCAGCTCCTTAAGGAGATCAGAGAAGCTGGCATGGAGGAGCGGATTTTTCTGCCGGGAGCGGTGACGGATGTGCCGGACCGGATCGAAAGGGCTTATGCCTTTGTGCTGACGTCCTTTACGGAAGGGATGCCCAACACGCTGCTCGAAGCCATGTCCCTGGGGCTCGCCTGCATTTCCACGGACTGTCCCTGCGGTGGCCCCAAGGATCTGATTGTGGACGGGAAGAACGGCTTTCTGGTGCCGGTGGATGATGACCGGGCGCTTTCGGAGCGGCTTTCGGAGCTGCTGTCGGACCCGGAGAAAACGGCGCGGATCGGCCGGGAGGCTGCGCGCCTCCAGGAGAGCTACCGGCCGGACCGGGTGAACGCAGAGTGGGAAGCATATTTTGCCGGGATCGTGGGGCGCTGGTAGGACGTTTTCTCAGACTGCCGGTTCCTCCCCGGACACCGGGAACCGGCAGGCAGAGGAAGCCGAAAGGGTGCAGCCGGAAGCGCCGCCGGGCGCATCAAAAATGTGGCTGGCATAATAGGACGATTCATGATATACTAATACGATAGTGATAGGATTCGGCCATCCAAACGGCGCAGGCAGCTTTTGTGCATTTTGACGTCGCACACTTTGAAGGGCTTTTGACACCCGAATCCTACAGCAGTGAAAACAGGAGGTTTTGCACAGATGAGCAGAGAAGAGGTTTTTGAAAAACTGAACGAAGTTTTCCGGGATGTGTTCGATGATGATTCCATCACCGTGAACGATACAACGACCGCAGATGATATTGAGGACTGGGATTCTCTGGAGCACATCAATCTGATGGCAGCGGTGGAATCCGAGTTTGGAATCAAGTATTCCATGGGACAGGTTGTGACCATGAAGAACGTGGGAGAAATGGCTGACATCATTCTGGAGAAGCTTTCGTAACGTTCAGAAGTTGGGAGAATAGAAAGGATGAGCATTACTTCCTTTTATTTCCTGTGCTTTTTTGCGGCAGTGCTGTTTTTGTACTATGTGATTCCGAAAAAGGCACAGTGGGGATTTTTGCTGTTTGTCAGCCTGGCCTATTTTATGACTTCCACGGAGGTGGCGGACAGCGGCGGCTGGTATGTTGTGTTTTATCCGCTGGGAGCAGTGGCAGCGGTCTATCTGGCAGCGCGTTTGATTGACAGAACAAAAGAGCAGAAGAAGAGAAGGGCTGCTCTTATTTGTGCTGTCATTTTCTGTGTTGGGCTTTTGTGCACCCTGAAATTTTTCAGGCTTGGGCTGCTGGCACCCATGGGCATTTCTTTTTATACGCTGACGCTGCTGGGGTACCTGTTCGATGTATACTATGAGATCGGGCCGGTGCAGGATAATTATGGAAAGCTTTTGCTGTTTGGCTGCTATTTTCCGACGATGATTTCAGGCCCGATCGTGAAGTATCAGGATATGAAGGAACAGATGTATGGCGGCCATAAGTTTGATTACCGCCAGGTGACCTTCGGAATGCAGCGCATGATCTGGGGCTTTTTCAAAAAGCTGGTCATTTCCGAGCGGATGGCGGTCATCGCCAACGAAATTTTTGATAATTATGGTTCTTATGCGGGCTTCCCCATCTGGATCGGCGCGGTCGCGTTCACCTTCCAGCTCTATACGGATTTTGCGGGATGCATGGATATCGTGCTGGGCATTTCACAGTGCTTTGGCATCGTGCTGCCGGAGAATTTCAACGCGCCTTTCCTGGCCAGAAACATTTCAGAATACTGGCGCAGATGGCACATCACGCTGGGCACCTGGCTGAGGGAATATTTGTTTTATCCGCTGCTTCGCACGAGGTTTTTCATGGAGCTTCCCAAAAAGCTGAAAGGCCGGGTGGGGAAAAAGAGGGCGAAGCAGATTACGACCTTTTCGGCCATGTTCATTCTCTGGTTTGTCATCGGCTACTGGCACGGCGGAACCTGGAATTTCATCATCGCCTCCGGACTTCTTCACTGGTTTTACATCGTGTCGGGAGAACTGATGGAGCCGCTGTTTGTGAAGTGGCGCGCCATCTTCCGTATTAATGTGGAGAGTAAAGGGTTCATTTTGTTTCAGCGGCTGCGCACCTTTGTGCTGGTGATGTTCGGATTGATTTTCTTCCGCAGTGCCACGGTGCCGGATGCACTGCGCATGATCGGCAGGGGATTTTCGGCGTTCAATCCGCAGATTTTTGCGGACGGCACGCTGTTTTCCTTCGGGCTGGACTGGATCGAGCTGGTCATCGCGCTCGTGTCGCTGGTCATTTTCGGCTGGGTGACGGTGGAACAGCAGAAGGGCTGGATCCGGGAAAGGCTGGAAAAGAAAAACATTGTTTTTCGCTGGGCAGTGCTCTATGCGCTGCTGTTCTATGTGATCCTGTTGGGACAGTATGGGCCGGACTTTTCGGCTTCGGAGTTTATCTATCAGAATTTTAAAGTATAAAAGGAAGCAACATGACAAAAAAGCAGGCGTTAAAAGCGGTCCTCTTCGTGGCCGGATTTCTTTTTATATTGAGGACGGTGACTTATATCGTGCGCACCAGCGGCGATGTGAAGGACCGGTTTGCAGGCTTCTATGCGGAAGAGGAGGACACCATCGACATGATCATGGTGGGTTCCAGCCCTGTGTATCCTTATTACAGCGCGCCGAAGCTGTACGGGGAGGAGGGAATTGCCGCCTATCCGCTTTCCACCAACAACCAGCGTCCCAAAGCGATCAAATATCTGCTGAAGGAAGCGCAGAAAACTCAGGACCCGTCGCTGTTTGTGATCGAGATGAGGATGTTCACCATGCCGGATGAGGAATGGGAGGATACCATGGTATTCACCAGAGGGGTCACGGACAACATGAAATACTCCTGGAACCGGATCGAGGCGATCAACTCCCTGGTTGGTGATAAGAGTGAACGCTATACCTACTATTTTGATATTTTCAAGTATCATTCGAACTGGAAGATGCTGGTGATGCCGAGCCAGCTGGCCTGCTGGCGCTATGAAAAGCAAAGCCCCATGAAAGGACTGGAGATCAAGTATGGCGTGGGGCCTGCAGAGTGGACGGATTTGTCCGCGGAAACGGGGGCTCTTGCGCCCGCCGAAGAACAGCTGGAGGTGCTTTCCGATCTGCTTTCCTGGATCGGGGATTCGGGAAAGGATGCGTTGTTTTTGATTTCTCCCTATGTCATGTCCAAAGAGGACAGACAGAAGTTTAACTATATCATTCCCATCATCGAGGCGGCGGGCTATAAGGTGCTGGATCTCAACAGCCATGTGGAAGAAATGGGATTGGATTTTGCCACCGATTTTTACGATTACGGCAGTCATGTGAACGCGCTGGGCGAAGCGAAATGCACCGCCTTTCTGGGCGAATATCTGCAGAAATATTATAATCTGCCGGACCGAAGAGGGCAAAAGGGATATGAAAGCTGGGACGACGCCTGGAAGCTGTATCAGGAAGAGCAGGCAAAGGCGGAGGAAAGCTGTCTGAAGGATATTGAAGAAGAAAACTGGGCGCCGGAGGTCATCGACTAAGGGAAGCCAAAGGGCAGTCGGAAGGAAACAGAGGAGCAGTTTAAAAAGAAACCGGACGATTACAGCAAAGTGGCGGAAAGGAGAGCGGCCATGTGCGGAATAGCGGGCTTTTGCAACAGACAAAAGAGCTGGAAACGTGATATTGAAATCATGAAGGATGAAATGATCCACCGCGGCCCCGATGCGGGCGGAACCTGGGCCAGCGATGCAGGCAACGTGGTGCTGGGACACCGGCGGCTTTCCATTCTGGACTTATCCTCCGGCGGGGCGCAGCCTATGGTGTCCCACAGCGGACGGTATGTGATTTCCTATAACGGGGAAATTTATAACTATAAAGAGGTGGAAGAAAAGCTTCGTCGGGAAAATAAGTTAAAGACCTTAAACGGCAGCTCCGATACGGAGGTGCTGCTGGAAGCGCTGGAAGCCTATGGGGTGAAGGAGGGCATATCCCTGTGCAAGGGCATGTTCGCCATCGCACTTTATGACAAAAAGGAACGGGAGCTGTGGCTGCTTCGGGACAGGGTCGGAGAAAAGCCGCTGTACTATGGATTTGTGGGAAACAGCTTCGTGTTTGCCTCCGAGATCGGCTGTATCACCGCCCTGCCGGACTTTAAAAATCCCATCAACCGGGATGTGCTGGACATATATCTGGTGCACGGTTATATTCCGGCACCGCATTCGATCTATGAAGGAATTTTCAAGCTGGAGCCGGGAAAGCTTCTGCGCACAAAGGCGCCGTACCGGGAGTTTACGGAAGAAACCTGGTGGTCCATGGCGGCGGCGGCAAAATACGGTCAGGAGCATCCCTTTGCCGGCACACGTCAGGAGGCGTCGGAAGAGCTGGAACGCCTTTTAAAAGAAGCGATCCGGGGACAGATGGTGGCGGATGTGCCGCTGGGCGCTTTTTTGTCGGCGGGAATTGACAGCTCCACCGTGGTGTCTCTGATGCAGTCCATGTCGGACCGAAAGGTGAGAACCTTCACTATCGGCATGGAAGATCAGGAATACGATGAGGCAGTTGTGGCAAAGCAGATCGCGGCCCATCTGGGCACGGAGCATACGGAGCTTTATATTTCGGAGAAGGATGCAAAGGAGGTCATCCCCCTGCTGCCGGATATGTTCGGAGAGCCCTTTGCGGATTCTTCTCAGATTCCCACCTATCTGGTGAGCAAACTGACCCGGGAGCATGTGACCGTATCCCTGAGCGGAGACGGCGGGGACGAGCTGTTTTGCGGCTACGGAACCTATGCCTCCATTGCAGGGGCCTGGGAGCGGATGCGCAAAATTCCCTATGGCCTGCGCAGGAAAGCGGCCGGCCTGATGACGGAGGGCTTTTTAGCCGGGAAGGAAAGCAATGTGACCCGTGGAATGCTGCTTTCAGCGAAGACACCGGAGGAGCTGTACGCCCTGTCCGATTTGTCGGAGCCTTTTCTGGGAAAGCTGACCGTGACAAAGGGCAGGGCGGAATGCGTATTTGGCGAATATGAGAGCGGATTTTTGCCGGGGGTGCAGAACAATCTGATGCTGATGGATCTGCTCATGTACCACCCGGATGATATTCTGGTGAAGGTGGACCGCACAGCCATGGCGGTTTCTCTGGAGAGCCGGGTGCCCATGCTGGACCGGGACGTGGTGGAATTTGCCTGGCAGCTGCCTCTTTCCATGAAGTGGGAAAACGGCACAGGAAAGCAGGTGCTGCGGGATGTGTTGTACCGCCATGTGCCTAAGGAGCTGATGGACAGGCCAAAGAAAGGCTTTTCGATTCCGATTCAGAAGTGGCTTAAGGAGCCGGGGCTTTCCGACTGGGCGCAGGAGCTTCTGAACGAATCCAGAATCCGCAGGGAGGGCTACTTTGATCCTGCTGCGGTCGGAAGGCTGTGGGAGGACTTTACACAGCGGGGAATATGGCGCAAACAGATATGGTTTTTATTACAGTTTGAGGAATTTATAGATCGGAGAAAATGATGCAGCGGAATGAGTCGGGAAAAAACTGCATATTGATCCTGGGGGCGGCGGGCTTTATCGGCACAAATCTGACCCTCCGCCTGTTAAAGGAAGGGAAAAAGCTGGTGCTGTTTGACCGCCCCGGCGTTTCCTGGGCGGAAGCGGTGCAGGAGGCGGCAAAAGCCGGGCAGGCCCGGATCGTGAGCGGCTCCTTCGCGGCGCCGGGCAGTGGCGGGGCCAGTGCAGCGCAGGAGGGAGCAGAAGCGGTGCCGGGCAGCGGCGGGGCCAGTGCAGCGCAGGAAAGTGCAGAAACAGCATCGGGCGCTGCCGCCTGCAGCGTTGGCCGGGGCAGCGGCGGTGCGGCCCGGTCCGGCTGGCGGGAGGCGCTGCCCATGCTGGACAGTGTGGACACGGTATATCATTTGATCAGCACCACCTGTCCCACCAATTCCAACCGGGATGTGGCGGGAGAGATGGAGGAAAATCTGATCTCCACGATCCGCTTTCTGGACGCCTGTGTGGAGGCAGGCGTCAAAAAGGTGGTATTTCTGTCTTCCGGCGGCACGGTTTACGGAAAGCAGCATACGGGAATCTGCCGGGAGGAGGAGGAAGCTTTTCCGATCACCTCCTACGGCGTGCAGAAGCTGGCCATCGAGAAGATGCTGTATCTTTATTGGGAAATGCACGGGCTGGACTACAGGATCGTCAGGCTGTCCAACCCCTATGGCCCCTACCAGCGGCCAAACGGCGTGCAGGGAGTGGTGAGCACTTTCACTTACCGTGCCCTTGCCGGGCAGTCCATAGAAGTGTTTGGGGACGGTTCCGTGGTGCGGGATTATATTTACATTGAGGATGCGGTGGAAGGCATCCTAAAAATTGCGGAACAGCCCGGCAGGTACAGGCTCTATAATCTGGGCTGCGGACAGGGACATACGGTGATGGATGTGATCGGAGCCATCGAGAAGGTACTTGGGAGAAAGCCGGAAGTGATTTTCAGGCCCGGCAGGCCGGTGGATGTGCCGGTGAACGTGCTGGATGTGAGCCGGTATGAAGAAGATTTCGGAAAGCCGTCGACGGCAGGCCTGGAAGAGGGAATAAGACGGCTGGCCCGATTTTACCAAAATTCGGATATTCTGAAAAAATAAAGGAGACGAAGCCTTTGAATATCATAGAACATTACAGGCCAAAGTCCATCCCGCCCAAGGAGCAGACGGAGACGATTTCCGTGGCGGTGGCGGTCTATAACAGCGAGGACTATCTGGACCGGTCCATTCAGTCCATTTTAAACCAGACCTACAGGAATCTGGAAGTGATTCTGGTGGACGACGGATCCACGGACGGCTGTCCGCAGATCTGCGACAAATATGCCCGGTCAGACCCAAGGGTGAAGGTGATCCACAAAAAAAACGGAGGGCTGTACACCACGCGCAACGTGGGGATGGAGGCGGCCACCGGAACCTATCTGGCCTTTGTGGACGGGGATGACTGGCTGGATGAAAATATGTATGAGGAAATGCTTTCCTGCTTAAAAGAGCAGGAAGCGGATCTGGCTGTCTGCCGCTACAAGTGGGTGTATCAGGATGAAACTGTGGACATTTCCACGGGGAGGCTTGCGGTGATGGAAGGGCAGGAAATGCTGGCCAAATATCTGGAGGAGGATGAGGCCTTCCAGATCCAGAATGCCGCCTGGAACAAGCTGTATAAGCGTTCCATCCTGGGAGATCTGAAGTTTCCGGCGCGCTGGTATGAGGACATGCTCTATACGGTGCAGCTGCTCAACAAACCGGCAAAGAGCGTATATATGGACACCGGATATTACAATTATATCTGTGACAGAAGCACCAGCATCATGAATAAGGGGATCAATAACCGGATTTTTACCGATCTGATTCCCAACCTGTATGACAGGAGCGCCTATCTGCGCAGTATCGGCAGAGAGGATCTGGCGCTTTTGCAGGATTATTATCTGTATAAGAGGCTCCTGCTTTTTTACACCCAGGTGGTGCGAAGCCCTGACCCGCAGAAGAAGGCCCACAGGGCCTGTCTGAAGCAGAAGCTTGATGAAGGGAAGGAGCGCTATCCTGCGATCTATGGCATACCGCTTGCCAATCCAAATGAATATCGCAAAATGAAACTGTTTTTAACCTCACCGCGTCTGTATACGATCGCGATGCGGCTGAATGATTCCTTTTTGATACCTGTGAAAACAAGACTTGCAAAGAGATAAAAGGAGATTCCATGCTGGAAGTATTATTGCTTTGGGGTTATATGCTGTTTGTGAATACCAGTGTGGGGGTTGGTGTTCTGAAACTGATTTACCGGATGACCGGGAGAGAGAACAAAAGAGTGAGTTTCATCACCTGTGTGATGGCGGGAGTTGTGGCCATCATAGTCTATGCCGAATTTTACAGCATTTTTTCAAATGTCGGCATGACCGCACATCTGTTGCTGCTTTTGGCGGCGGTTTTATCCGCCTTTGTATGCAGGGATGTATTTACAGTACTGCTGAAAAGATTCAAAGCGGTATGCGCATCCTGGGAAGGGCTGCCCTATCTGATCCTGATTGTGGGCATCGCCTATTTTGCCTCCCGGGGAATCCAGCACACGGATACGGGCATCTATCATGCTCAGGCCATCCGGTGGTATGAGGAATACGGCCTGGTGAAGGGGCTGGCCAATCTGCAGCAGCATTTTGGCTATAACAGCGCCTATCTGGGCTATGCGGCGGTCTTTTCCATGAAATGGCTGGCAGGGAAGTCGCTGCACGGGACAACCGGATTTCTGGCAGCGCTTCTGTGTGTCTGGGCGCTGCAGGGAATAAAGGATTTTAAAAAGAAGGACTCCAACCTGGCGGATGTGTGCCGCATCGGCATTCTGCTCTATACGCTGGTGAATGTAGAGGGGCTGATGTCCCCTGCTACTGATTACGGGACCATGTATCTGGTACTTTATATCATCACCCGGTGGGCACAGCTTTGCGCAGAGCAGCGCAGGAAAGCCCAGCCCCTGGACTTCGGCCTTCTGTGCGTGGCGGTGGTCTGTGTCACCACGTACAAGGTAGCGGCGGGACTGCTGGTGGTGCTGGCGCTCTATCCGGCGGTTTTGATGATCCGCCGGAAGGCCTGGAGAGAGATTGCAGTCTGCCTGTGTGCCGGCATCCTGACACTTTTGCCCTTTCTGATCCGCAATGTGCTGATCAGCGGATGGCTGGTTTATCCTCTGGGAGCGATCGATCTGTTTTCCGTGGACTGGAAGGTGCCTCTGGAATATCTGCAGTACGATTCCGATCAGATCAAGGTGTGGGGAAGATGTCTGTTTGATGTGGCAAAAATAGATGTGCCGCTTCGTGAGTGGCTCCCCATCTGGTGGGATGCCAAGGATACCTACGAAAAAATGCTGATCGAAGCGAACCTGGCAGCAGTGGGACTGGAGCTGCTCTCCCTTGTCCATATTCTTTTTAAAAAAGAGAAAATCGTATGGGAGCAGGTGATTCTCCATGCAGCAGTATTCTCCTGTCTGGCCGGATGGTTTGCGACGGCTCCCTTCATCCGGTATGGGCTGGCTTTTTTGCTGGAGTTTCCGCTGCTGGCCGCAGGGGGCTGGTTTCACCGCATGAAAAGCGGGCCGGTCAGGGTGCTGGCAGGATATTGCTGCCTGGGGACGTTCATGCTGCTGAGCATTTACTGGAGCTACTATGTGCTGACGGACATGAACTGGATTAAAGAGCACTTAAGGGACAGTGCTTATGTGCGGCAGCAGGACTATGACCGGGTGGAAGTGGGAGAGATACAGATTGACTCCCTGACGGTGTATTATCCGCTGGAGAGCGATAACATCAGTTATCACGCTTTTCCGGGAACCGCCTATGAATCGATGGCGGAGCGCAGCAAAATGCGGGGCGCATCCATCAAAGACGGCTTTAAACCGAAGTGAAGCGATGCAGGTCCAAAAGAGGGCGGCGCAGGGAAGGCTTTTTTCGCATTCACGGGGATATGAACGCGAGGTGTTTTCACGCTCCGGCTGGGGTGTGAACTGTAGCAAGGATCTGTAGGGCAAAGGAGATCATATGGTAGCAGTGCAGATGTCCGGAGGGCTGGGCAATCAGATGTTTGAATATGCGCTTTATCTGAAGCTGAGGTCTATGGGTAAAGAGGTGAAAATCGACGATTTCACCTGTTATGGAGAGGGAGAGCGCAAAAAGCAGCTGGATGTTTTCGGAATCCGCTGTGAGCAGGATGCCGGGACAGCGTTTGGAGCGTGCGGCGGCCCATCAGAGCTTCTCACTTATGGAAGGCTGACTCAGAAAGAATATATCGCCCTGACGGATTCCGATTTGGGGCTTCAAAATAAAATCCGGCGAAAGCTCACAGGCAGAAAGGATCTGTCCTACCGGGAGGCATCCTCCGACTATGACGGGGAGATTCTGATCCGGGAGCCCGCTCTGTTTCTGGGATATTTTCAGACGGAAAAATATTTTAAGGATATTGAAGATGAGGTGCGGGAAGTTTATCAGTTCCGCGGATTTACGCCGCCGCCCGGGGTTATAAGGTATGAAGAGCAGATCAGAGAGTGCATATCCGTCAGCGTTCACATCCGGCGCGGCGATTATCTGGATCCCAAATATAAAAGCCTCTATGAAGGAATCTGTGACGATGCCTATTATGCGCGGGCGGTCGGAAGAATGAAAGAAAAGCACCCGGAGGCGAAGTTTTTCTTTTTTTCCAACGACACAGAGTGGGTGAAAGCGCACTATGAAGGGCCTGACAGCGTGGTGATAGAAGGAAATGACGAGGATTGCGGCTATGCAGACCTGTATCTGATGAGCCGGTGCAGTCATCATATCATCGCCAACAGCTCCTTTTCCTGGTGGGGGGCGTGGCTTGGCGCCAGCCCCGATAAAACGGTGATTGCCCCGAAAAGATGGCTGAACGGCCGCGCATGCAGCGATATTTATACGGAAGAGATGATTTTACTGTAACTTTAAAATGCCGCCTGCGCGGCAGAATGAGAGGAAACTATGCTCGCGATTTTAAAGAAACTGTCCCACATCCTGAACAAAGAACAGAAGAGAAAGGTGATCGGCTTAGGCGTTATGATTTTCATCGGGGCCATGCTGGAAATGGTGGGTGTGGGGCTGATCATGCCCATAGTGGAAGGGGTGATGGCGCCGGATCAGATGATGGAAAAATGGTATATCCGTTTTCTGGAAAACTATATTCATTTTGAGACGGCCAATCAGTGGATGCTGTTTTTGATCTTCGCGATCATAGCGGTTTACTTCATCAAGAATGCGTACCTGCTTCTGCAGACCTGGGTGCAGGCCAGATTTGTCAATAAAAACCAGTCTAATACGATCAGTTATATGCTGGAGGAATATTTAAACCGCCCCTATGAATTTTACCTGAATGCGGACATTCCCACCATTTTCAGGACGATTGACGGGGATGTGCCCAAGGTGTTCACGGTGCTGATGGAGTTCATCCAGCTGGCGACGGAGCTGATGGTATCGCTGGTGCTGGGGCTGTACCTTTTGATTTCCAATCCTTCCATGACGATCATGCTCATGGTGATCATGGTGGGCCTGACGCTGATCATCATGAAGGTGCTGAAGCCGGTGTTGAACCGCTGGGGCAGCACGACGCAGAAGCTGCAGAGCCAGATGGGAAAATGGCGGCTGCAGTCCATTTACGGCATCAAGGATGTGAAGATTTTGAATAAGGAGCATTATTTTGCATCCAGCTTTGGAAAATATTCGGAAAAGAATGCGAAACTCACCACAAACTATATGGTGTTAAACAACATGCCCAGGCTCCTTCTGGAAACCTTCAGCATCTGCGGGATTCTGGGGTATCTGGCGGTCTGCATCGTGACCAGCGCAGACATGACGGAGCTGGTGCCGCAGATCGGTGCCTTCGCAGTGGCGGCTATGCGCCTGATGCCTTCGGTGAACCGGATCAATACGCACATCAGCAATATTTCCTTCTATGAACCCAGCGTGAATTATGTCTATGAAAATGTGGACTTCACCTCCTACAGGCTGCACGGCAGATATGAGAGGGAGACAAAGCCAGAGACAGCGCCGATGGAGCTGAAAAAGGAAATCCGCATGAAGGATGTCACTTATATTTATCCGGAATCGGATAAAATCATTCTGGACAGGGCGGATATGGTGGTGCCCGTGGGTAAGTCGGTAGGCATCATGGGGCCTTCCGGAGCGGGCAAGAGCACAGCGGTGGATGTGCTGCTGGGACTTTTGAAAATGCGCAGCGGACAGATTCTCTGTGACGGAAGGGATATTTTTGACAATTATGAATCCTGGCTTTCTCATATCGGATATATCCCTCAGACCATCTATTTGACGGACGATTCCATCCGGGAGAATATTGCCTTCGGTGTGGCGAAGGATGATATTGACGATGAGCGCATCTGGCAGGTGCTGGAGGAGGCTCAGATGAAGGAGTTTGTGGAGGCACAGCCGGAGGGGCTTGAGCTGACCGTGGGAGATCGGGGCGTGCGCCTCTCAGGCGGACAGCGGCAGCGTCTTGGCATTGCAAGAGCGCTGTATCACAATCCGGAAATCCTCGTCTTCGATGAAGCGACCAGCGCGCTGGATACGGATACGGAAACCGCCATCATGGAGGCTATCGACAACTTCCATGGGCGCAAAACGCTGATCATCATTGCACACCGCCTGCGCACGATCGAAAACTGTGACATTATCTACAAGGTGGATAAGGGAAAAATCACGCAGACAACGCTGGATGCGGAAAACCATTAAAAAAGTAAAAGGAATGGAAATTTGTATATGAAGAGGTTATGGAGCAGGATAAAGGAACAGCCGGATAAGTGGATTTTTCGGATCTTGCTGGCCGCATTTCTGGCGAGCATGATACCGCTCTGGTATCTGTCCCGCTATACGGTGCCGGGCTGTGACGACTATACCTACGGCGTAAAAACCCATGGAGCGTGGCTGGCCACGCATTCCCTTTTGGAGGTGCTCAGGGCTGCCCTGGAGACCACGAAGGAATACTGGCATCTGTGGCAGGGAACCTATTCCTCCATCTTTCTGATGACGCTCTCTCCCGGGATTCTGGATGAAAAATGGTATTTTCTCACCACCTTTCTCATGACGGGAATGCTGATTGCAAGCGTGACGGCGCTGGTCTGGGTGGTGTTAAAGAAGTATGTGTGCGAAGCGCCGCAGGAGGGGCGCGCCGATGGGAAGGCGGCGGATGTCTGGAAAAAAGAGGGAAAATATCAGGCCGGTATCTGCATACTGGTGCTGCTGTTTCTGATTTTCCAGACCATGGTGGCTCCTTCCGACGGACTGTTCTGGTATAACGGAGCGCTGCACTATGTCTTTATGGAATCGGTGCTGTTTTTCCAGGCGGCGGTGCTCTTGTCCTGGCGGAAGGCAAAATCCTCTGCATCGCAGGCTGCCTGGCTGGTTTTAGCTACGCTGCTGTCCTTTGTGCTGGGGGGAGCGAATCTGCTGACGGGGCTGCAGTCCTGCATCCTGATGACTTTTCTGATGCTGTACAATCTGTACAGGCTGTGGAGAGGAAATAAGAAAAGGATTCCTATGGAAAAAAGACAGCTTTGGCTGCTTTTTCCCTATTTTCTCAATCTGAGCGGCTTTGCGCTGAATGTGCTGGCGCCGGGCAATACGGTCAGAGAGACCACTGCCCAGGGAATGGGCGCTGCAGCGGCCATTGTGATGTCCTTCTACTGGGGAGCGGTGTTTGTGACGGAATGGCTGACTCCCATCGTGCTGGCCGGCTTTTTGCTTTTATGTCCCGCAATCTGGAGACTGGTAAAAAAATCGGAGGCTCAGTTTCTGAATCCCGCTGTTACGGTATTTTTTAGCTATTGTGTCTTTGCCGCCATGTTCACGCCGACGCTGTATGCCACCTCCAGCGAGGGGCCGGACCGGTGTAAGAATGTGATGCGGATCGTGTTATACCTGCTGGTATTTTTCAATCTGGCAAACGCCTTTGGCTGGTTTTCCAAACACAGAAAAGACGCTCTGATTTGCAGGATGCTAAGGGTGATAGAAGAAAACTATGCGGGCTGGCTGTTTTTCTGCATGGCAGCGGTGGGCTGCATTTTCCTGCTTGCGGCGGATAAAAATACCTATACATCCATTTCAGCCCTCCGTTCGGTTGCAAACGGCGAGGCAGCGCAGTATTATGAAGAAAACAGGGCGCGCCTTGCGCTCTATAACGATGAAAATGTGCCGGATGTGGAAATTACCTGTCTGACCGCAAAGCCCTATCTTTTGTTTAAGGCGGACGTGGGCAATGAAGGCAGTACAGATTACTGGATCAATATTTCCATTGTGGACTATTATCAGAAGAACAGCCTGACGGTGGTGGAGGATGAGCCATGATCGGAACTAAATTATCGAAAGGACAGGGGCTGGGGAATCAGCTGTTCTGTTATGTGACTACCCGCTGCATCGCGAAGAAGCGTGGGCTGGATTTTTCCATCCTGGGAGGGGAGACGCTGGCCAATAACATTCACAGCCAGTGCGGCCTCTATTTCATGGATCTGGATCTGGGAAAGACAGCAAAGGAAGAGGAGTTTGAGCAGGTCTATGAGGAGCGGGAGGACCGCCTCTATATGGGAAACTCCCGGCATGACATGGAGCATGGATGCTATGTGACGGGCACCGATGAAGGGATGTTTGGGGTACCTGACAATACGCTGCTTGCAGGGAACATGCAGGCGGAGGACTATTTTTATAAATACCGGGATCAGATCAGAGAGTGGCTGAAAGTGAAGCCGGAATATGACTGTTATGAGTTTTCCAGGGATCACCTCTGCGTGCTGCATCTGCGCTGCTCGGACTACATGGACTTCCCGGAGCTTTTTCTGCGGAAAAAATACTGGACGGACGGCATGAAGCAGATGAAGAAGATCGATCCGGCCATGGAATTTATGATCATCACCAATGACGTGAAGGAAGCGGGAAAGATTCTGCCCGGCATACCGGCTTACAATTTTGATCTGGCCAGGGATTATTCCATTTTAAAAAACGCGCAGTATCTGCTGCTGGCAAATTCCTCCTTCACTTATTTTCCGGCACTGACCAGTGAAAGGGTCAAATATATTCTGGCCCCCAAATACTGGGCGCGTCATAATGTTTCCAACGGTTACTGGGCGTCCGAGCAGAATATCTATACGGGCTGGCACTATATGGACCGTCATGGAAGGGTCTTTACTGCGGAGGAATGCAGGGCAGAGCTGGAGGCGTATAAGAAAAGCTCCAAAGATTATGCCCGTTTAAACCAGCCGCCGCAGGGAATGCAAAAGAAGCTGTGGCAGCTAAAGAGCCGCATGCTCTATCAGAAATACCGCGCGGTCAGGCTTTACAGAGGCGTGATGCGCCGCCTGCGCATGGCGTTTTTTCGATAACGGCGCAGGCTTACGCCCTGCGGGAAAGGAACTTGCAATGGAATGGAAAAACGGAAGGCTGCAGCTTCCAAATGTGACGCTGATGGCGATGACCAGCGTGAAGGTGATGGAGACGGTGAAGGCCATCAAGTACAGCATGCGGCAGATCGATTTTGGCGACGTGGTGCTGATCTCCCATCAAAAGCCCTTTTACCTGCCAAAATCCATCCGCTATGCCCACACCTCAAAGCTGACGGATATAGACTGCTTCAATTATAAGATGATTTATGAGCTGGGCGACTACATCCACACGGATTTTGTCATGATCGTGCATTATGACGGATTCATCGTGAACCCGGATAAGTGGCGGGATGAATTTCTGGACTACGATTACATCGGATCGCCCTGGCCTGTGCCCGACGACGACTTCACCTACCGGGACATTTACGGAAATCTGTGCCGGGTGGGGAACAGTGTGGGAATCCGCAGCAAGCGCCTTCTGGATTTCCCGAAGCAGGCTCATATTCCCTTTGAAGAGGATCACGGCTATTTTCATGAGGACGGGTTCATCTGCTGTAAAAACCGCCATTTGTTTGAGGCGGCAGGAATGGAGATCGCACCCCTGGAGGTGGCGAAGTATTTTGCGCACGAGTCCATGATTCCGGAGATCGAGGGGATCACCCCCTTCGCCTTTCACAAATGGGCGGGCACGAATGCCGGATACCCGAGGTTTAAGGGAAAGCCGCAGCTTTTGCTGCGGGCAGAGAGGCGCGTTTGCAGGATGTTAAAAAAAGCGTGAAGCTTTTGCGCGCAGTTTTTACGAACGATTTATATAGCGCCGCTTTTGCGGCAGACAGGAGCCGATATGGTATACGATTGCTTTCAATTTTTCAATGAACTGGATATTTTAAAGCTGCGGATGCATGTTTTGAATGACATTGTGGACAAGTTCGTGGTCAGCGAATCCACCGTGACCTTCTCCGGGGATCCCAAGCCTCTGTACTTTCAGGAAAACCGGGAAATGTTCGCCGGGTTTCAGGACAAGATCATCCATAAGGTGGTGGACGATACGCCCATGGATACCAACGCGTTCATGCGGGACAGTCACCAGAAATGCGCGGTGGCCCGGGGGCTTGCCGGGGCGAAGGAGGATGACGTGATCATTTTTTCCGATGTGGACGAGATTCCCAACCCGGAAGCGGTGAAGCGGGTGCTGGAGCATTTTGACGGCAGCAAAATCTATGCGCTGGCGCAGCGGAACTTCTATTGCTATCTGGATATGGAAGAGACCTCCGGCAATCTTTTGTCCATCACGGGAGAGTTTGAGGGCTTTACGGGAACGGACAGAAAGTGGCTGGGAACCAAGATTTGTCAGTACAGTATGCTCAAAAAGTATACCACGGAGCAGCTGCGGGATAAGGAGCAGAAGCATCTGATGGTGCGCGTGCCCAACGGCGGCTGGCATTTTTCCTATATGGGAGGCGGTAAGGACGAGTCCGTGGAGGACCGCGTCAAATATAAGATCAAAAGCGCGGCCCATCAGGAGTACAATAACCGTTCCACGCTTTCAAAGGTGAAGAAGAACATCCGGAATCATCAGGATATTCTGGGGCGGGAGAGCCGCTTTGAGATCGTGCCCGTGGACGAAAGCTTCCCGGTTTATCTGAGGGAGCATCTGGAGGAGTACCGTTATCTGATGTATCCGGAGAAAAAATCACTGTTTGAGAAGCTTCTGGGGAAATAAAGAGGGGCGGAAAGGACTGTTATGCCGAAGGTGTCGATTTGTGTGCCGGCTTACGGGAATCCGAAAGGGATTTCCCGGCTGCTTCATTCCATCAAAAAGCAGAAATTTTCGGACTACGAGGTGGTGGTGACGGATGATTCTGCGGATGACAGGGTCCGGGAGACCGTGCAGAGGGCCAACATTCCCGGACTGCGCTATCAGAAAAATGAAGTCCGTCTGGGAGCCTCGGGCAACTGGAACGAGGCGGTGCGGCTGGCCGAAGGGGATTATATCAAGATGATGCACCACGACGACTGGTTCGCGGACGAGAACAGCCTGGGCCGTTTTGTATCCATGCTTTCGGACAACCCGGAGGCCGTACTGGCCTTTTCGGGAACCTGGCAGGTGGCGCTGCCCGGGACGGGCGGCAAAGAGAAGGAGCCGGAGGCCGAAGAGCGCGGCGCGCTGCCGGAACGGTTTGCCAGAGGGATCAGCCCGGAGCATGAGGCGCTGATCGCCAAAGACTGGCGCAATCTGTTTCTGGGCAATTACATCGGCGCGCCCAGCGCCACCATCTACAGAAAGAACGGGGAAGCCTATGAGGGCAGGCTGACCTGGGTGATGGATGTGGAATATTATATGCGTCTTCTGAAAAAGCAGCCGCGCTTTGTCTGCACCACGGATCCGCTGGTCTGCATCGGCGTGGGCAAGGATCAGCTGACTGAGCGCTGTAAGGAAGACGGAGGCTTAAATATGTTTGAATACGGTTTCCTTTTTGAAGAGTTCGGACTGGGATCGGAAGCGGTTTACCGCGAAAAGCTGATCGGCGTGGCGCTGTCCTATGACCAGCCTTACAGTGCGCTGCAAAAGTACGGCATTTTGCGGGAGGAATATGAGAAAGCCCGCCGGGCAAAGAAGAAGGAAGATTTGAAATTTTTACTGGGCGTGGCAAAACGGAAGCTGTTTGGCGGGAGGCGTTTATGACTCGGATTTTGCAGAAGGGCAAATGGAATATGGAACAGGCGGGAGAGGTCTGCTTTTATCTCGGGCTTCTTCTGGAGATCCTGATCGTGATTCTGGATAAAAGCTCCTGGATCAATCCGCTGGAGGGGCAGCTGTTTCGGGTCAGCTTTCTGTTTTTCGCGCTGAAGGTGTGCATGACGAAATACTCCCTGCGGGAGTGGGGCGCCATTTTGGCGGCGGCGCTGATCGCCGGACTGTGCTATCTGTGTTCCACCAGGGACGAGGCCGTCCGGATTGCGGTCTTTGTGGTGTCCATGAAGGGAATCGACCACAAAAAGGCCATGAAGACGGTGTTTTGGTGTACGATCGCCGGCATGGCAGTGCTGGCCGGGCTGGCCTTTCTGGGCGTGCTGGGCGAAGTGTATGACGCCGGGGCGGGCTATGGCTTTAAAGAAGGAACCCGGCGGCTCTGTCTGGGCGTGGGCAACAGCAATGCGCTGGCCTGCATGATCTGGGCCCTGATGACGCTGGGAATCTATCTGTATCATGAAAGGATGAAGCTGCGGCACTATGGAGCGCTGCTTGTGCTGTGCGCGCTGACCTATCTGGCCACCGTGACCAGAACGGCGCTTCTGGTGATGCTCGCCACCGTGCTGGCTGCGGCCGTCATGCAGTACTGCAGGAGGCTGCGGGAGGCGGCAGGCGTCTATGTCTGCGGCATCCTGGCCATTCTGGCGGGCGTGGCTTTTTCCGTCTATGCCGCTTATATCTCGGACTGGTACGACTTTTTGCCGGGCTGGGTGCTGAAGGTGGACCGGCTTCTGACGGGACGGATCGTGAGCATTTACGCCTTTGAAAACGGAGGCGGAGTGCTGGAGAACTGGAAGCTGTTTTCCGATCCGGATTATGTGGAATACTTTGATATGGGCTATGTGCGGCTGTTTTTCTGGTACGGCATCATACCGGGGATCTGTTGCGTGGCGCTTCTGTGCCTGCTGGTATGGGCGTGCAGAAAAAACAGGGATTACATGGGCTTCGTGCTGGTGATGTCCTTCGCAATCTATACGGTGGTGGAGGCCCATGCGGTATCCGTCTATCTGGCGAGAAATTATGTGCTCCTTCTGCTGGGGGCATACTGGACAGGAATGCTTTGGATGGGAAAGCCCAGGGAGCAGGAAAGAGAAGCGTACTGGTGGCGGTTCTGGGAACTGTTTTGCGGTTTGGCGGGCGCTTCCGGGCGGCAGCAGGCATCCGGCCGGTGAGGACGCCGGGAGCATAGGAGGATGGACGTGAAGGTAGTGATGATCGGAGCGGACCGCAGCGTGAAGGGCGGTGTGTCCGCAGTGGTGAACAATCTTTATCAGGCGGGGCTTAACGAAAGGGTGGCGCTGACCTATATCGGCACCATGGTGGACGGCGGCAGGGCGAAGAAGGCGTGCAAAGCCTTTTTTGCGCTGCTTCGGTTTGTCCTGGCCATGCCGGGTACGGACATCGTCCATGTGAATATGGCGGCGGACGCCAGCTGCTTTCGGAAAATGATCTTTATGCAGGTTGCACAGCTGTTTCACAAAAAGATCGTGATTCACGAGCACGGCGGCGACTTTCAGGGATTTTTTTATGAGCGCTGCGATGAAAGGATGCGGCGGCGGATCAAAAGGGCGCTGAACCGTGCGGCGCTGTTTTTGGTGCTTTCCGACGCCTGGAAGGATTTCTTTTCGGAGCTGGTGGATCCCGCCAAAATTCATGTGATGCAGAATGCGGTTCCCGTTCCCGGAAAGGGAAAAACCGATTATAGCGGCCACCGGGCCGTGTTTCTGGGGCGCCTATGCAAAGAGAAGGGGATCGGGGAGCTGCTTTTGAGCGTGCCCCTGATCCGGAAACGGATTCCGGACTTTGAGCTGGTTTTAGGAGGCTTTTGGGAAAACGGAAACGAAGACTTACAAAAGAGGGCGCAGGAGCTTTCCGATGCGGTGATCTGCCCGGGATGGGTGTCGGCCGGGGAGCGGGAACGGCTCTTTGAAACGTGCAGCATTTTCGTGCTGCCCACCTGGTTTGAGGGACAGCCGGTGTCGTTATTGGAGGCCATGGCTGCGGGCATGTGCGTGGCCGCTTCGGCGGTGGGAGGCATTCCGCAGATCGTGGCGGATAAAAAGGAGGCGGACGTCTCTATCCTGCCCGAGGGCTGGGATGGCTGCGGCATTCTTATGGAAGCGAAAAATCCGGAAATGCTGGCAGAGGTCATGAGCCGTCTGCTGGAGGAGGAAGCGCTGCGCAGGAGGCTGGGGGAGCGGGCGAGAGCCAGGATTCTGGAGCACTATGATATGGAACAGTATGTGGAAACATTGGTGGGATTTTATGAAAGCGTGTGCAGCAATTCATCCGGGTCTGCGCATTTCCTGCGCAGACCGTGAGACGGGGAATCGGGAGGCATGCGGACGGAGGGATAACCAGAGCGATGGGAAGCAAGGTGAGCGTGATCGTGCCGGTCTACCGGACCGGACAGTGGCTGGAGCGCTGCGTAAAGAGCATAACGGAACAGACCTGGCGCGATCTGGAGGTGATTCTGGTGGACGACGGATCGCCGGACGAGTGCCCCGGGCTCTGTGATGAGTGGGCCAAAAGGGACGGACGCGTCCGGGTGCTTCACAAGGAAAACGGCGGCCTGATGGCGGCCTGGATGGACGGCGTCCGGATGAGCAGCGGGGAATACCTCTGCTTTGTGGACAGCGACGACTGGATCGATCTTTGCATGGTGGAGGGACTGCTGGAAAGAACCTCTGCCTGCGGCAGGGAGATCATCTGCGGAAATTACATACAGGAGGAGCAAAACAGGAGCTTCCCGGTGATTCAGGCACTGCCGCCGGGGGTCTATGAGGGAGAGGCCCTGCGGGAGCAGGTCTTTGGCCGCCTGCTGGGGCAGGAGAGGCGGCCCGTCACCCTGTCCCGCTGTATGAAGCTGTTTTCCAGAGAGCTGATTGTGGAGAATATGCATTACTGCGATCCCTCCATCGTCATGGGGGAGGATGTGAACATCACCCTTCCGGCGATCCTTTCGGCACAGCGCGTGGTAATCCTGGAGGATGCCTGCTGGTATCATTACCTTTATCTGAACAATTCCATGGCACACAGATACAACGAAACGTTATATGATAATATTGTGCGTCTCTGGAAGCTGACAGGGAAGGTGCTGGAGGAAAAGGGAGCGCCCGGCCGGGAGGAGCAGGCGGACAGGGAGCTTTTGCTGCTGCTGTTTCTGGTGATCAAAAACGAGGTGCGGGGCGGACGAAAGGGCTGGCGGAAGCGGCTTTACGGGATCTGCACCGGTGAACCGGCAAAGAGCGTGCTTCAGAGAACGACGCTTTCTTTGGAAGCAAAGGAAAACAGACTTTTGTATCTGGCAATGCGGCATCCCAATGGGGCTATTCTGACGGGCCTGAAGCTGCTGTTTGGAATCTATGATCTGCGGAAACGCTGAAAGCGGAAACGGGGGGAAGGAAATGGAGAAGGGAAAAATCAGTGTGATCATACCGGTCTATAACGGAAGGCCGTGGCTGGAGGAATGCGTGGAGAGTGTCCTTGCGCAGACCTTTCAGAATTTTGAAGTGCTGATTCTGGATGACAGTTCCACGGACGGAACGTCCGGGCTGGCGGAAACGCTGGCAGAGCGGGATGCCCGCGTCCGGCTGATCCGCAGGGAAAAGCAGGGAGTTTCTTCCGCGCGCAATCAGGGAATTGACGAAACAGATGGGGAATATGTCACATTTGTGGATGCTGATGATAAAATTGACAGACGCATGCTGGAAGTATTGCTGAATTGTCTGGAAAAAGAGAAAAGCGACATTGCGTTGTGCGATTATATAAAATGGTCCGGCAAAAATACTGAAAACAGTGGGGATGACAGGGAATACTGTGTGAAAACAGTGAATAAAAAGACCTATCTGTCTGATTATCTGCTTATGGGGAACACCCGCTGCTGGAGCGTACTGTACCGAAGATCCGCTATCGGGAAGATCCGTTTTCGGGAAAGGCTGACCATCGGAGAGGACATGATGTTTTTGGTGGATATTCTTCCCAATGTGGCCCGCGTGAGTATTACGGACTATAAAGGCTATTTTTACCGGATCAATGAGAACGGCGCCATGCTGCGGCCGTTTACGCCCTCCTATATGGATGAGATCAGAAGCTGGCGTTTCGCGGAGCATATCATTTCCTGGGACTATCCGGATTTAAAGCCCAGAGTCAACAGCATTCTGGCCGTGTCCGCCATGCTGGCGGCAGGGAAGCTGGCCGCGCTCTCCAAAGAAGAGCGAAGCCGGTGCCGCAGATACGTGGAGGACTGCCAAAGGACGGTGAAGGAGGCGCTTGAGGTACGGGGAGCGCGTGCGCTTCTGCCGGCAGGATATGGCATTAAGACCGCACTGTTTGCGGCCTGGCCGGATCTGTATCTGGATCTGTATCACAGATGGAAGAGATGAGCACAGATGCCATGCGGCATGGAAAGGAGCAGGATTTGCGATGAAGGATGACAAAATCGTATTATATATGCACGCCGGGAGCGGCAATCACGGCTGCGAGGCCATTGTCAACAGCCTGTGCCATATGCTTAAAAAGCCCTCCCTTCTCATCAGCAACCGCCCCGAAGAGGATCTGCGCTATTCCCTGGGAGAACTTTGCGGACAGATCATACCGGAGCGAAGCATCGAAAAGAATGTCCTGATTCATACCTTTTATTATGTGTGGAGAAAGCTGTTTCATGATCCCGAAAGCTTTATGCGGTACCGCTACGGGGCGGTGTGCGGCAAAAACGCCAGAAGGCTCAACATCTCCATCGGAGGGGATAATTACTGTTATGACAATATGCTGGACAGGCTCGTTCTGGCAAACCGAATGTTTCACCGTCAGGGAAGCAAAACCCTGCTCTACGGCTGTTCCATCGAGCCGGAGCTGCTAAAGCAGCCCCGTATTGTGGAGGATATGAAACGCTACGACGGGATTGTTGCCAGGGAAAGCATCACCTATGAGGCTTTAAAGGAGGCAGGCGTCACGCAGAATGTCCATTTATATCCGGATCCCGCCTTTTTATTGGAAACACAAAGGCTTCCTCTGCCTGCAGACTGGAAAGAGGGGAAGACGGTGGGCGTCAATATCAGCCCCATGATCGTGGAAAACGAAAAGAGGCCGGGCATCACCATGGAAAACTACCGGGCGCTGATCGCTCACATTCTTGATACTACAGACTGGCATGTGGCGCTGATTCCCCATGTGGTGTGGGACAGCAACGACGACCGGCGGCCGATGGCGGAGCTTTATGAGGCCTTTCGGAGGACGGGAAGGGTGGTGCAGCTTGAGGATGCTTCCGCACCGCAGCTGAAAGGCTATATCAGCCGCTGCCGGATGTTTGTGGGGGCCAGAACCCACGCCACGATCGCCGCCTACTCCTCCTGCGTGCCCACGCTGGTGGTGGGCTACTCGGTCAAGGCCCGGGGCATTGCGAAGGATCTGTTCGGGACGGAGAAAAACTATGTGCTGCCGGTGCAGAAGCTGGAACGAAAAGAGGATCTGATCGGCGCTTTTGAATGGCTCAAAGAGCATGAAAGACAGATGCGCGCACATCTTGAGAAGGTCATGCCCTCTTATCAGAAGCAGGCCGGGCGGGCCGGAGAGCTGATTGATCGGATGGCGCAGTTTTGAGCAGCTTAAAAAGTTGTAAAAAGGAGAACACAATGGACGAGATCAGGGCGCTGGCGGACAGGGCGGCAGAACAAATTGGAATATATCCGGTCATCACGGGAAAAGAAAAACTGAAACGTCTGATCCGGGGCACCATCCTGCGGCAGAGGCTCGCACCCAGGGACCCTTTTTCCTGGCCCAACGCGATGCTGGGAGAAGGGCTCCTGTCAGTCTTTGCGGCAACAGGGGAAAAGAAATACCTGCTGGCGGCGGCAAACTATTTAAGAAAGTGGAAAAGCGCGGGATTTCCTATCCATTATGTGGATAACATCATGAACGGAAGCCTGGCGCTGTGGATAGAGGAACTGCTTACGGGAACCTGGGAAGGCGTCTTTAGCGCTTCGGAAAAGGAAGAACTGACTGCGCTGTGTGAGAGTGCAGAAAGGGCCTGTGCAGAATGGGTGAAGCGGGCGCCAAAGACCGGGCAGGGGCTTTTGGTTTACCGTTCCCAGCATCCGGACTGGCTGTTTGCGGACACGATCGGGATGGTCTGCCCTTTTTTGTGCCGGTATGGGGAAAAAGAGCATGACGGCCAGCTTTTGCGTCTGGGAATCGGGCAGCTGCAGTTGTTTTTGAAAAGAGGAATGGATGAAAGATCCGGTCTTCCCTATCATGGCTATGATGAAAAGACCGGCATGAAATACAGCGTAGCCGGCTGGGGCAGGGCCTGCGGCTGGCTGATGAAGGGGCTGGCGGGAAGCCTGCCCTGGATTCCGAAGGACGCCAGGGAATATTCGGAACTGTTAACAGCGTTTGAGAGGCTTACAGAAGCGGTGGGTCATTATCAGCGGACAGACGGAGGATTTTCCTGGCAGCTTCCGGCTATGGAAGGGCATAGGGACAGCTCGGCGGAGGGCATGATCGGTGCCGCGGCCGCAGCGGGCATCCGGGCCGGGCTGCTTGGCGGCGATGGGGAAAACAGGAGCGCAGAGGGTAAGGAAAGATCGGAAAGCGGCGGACAGGCGGCGCAAGGAAGCGCGCAAGGCCTCCGGGAGCTGACAAGGCGTCTGGAAAAAGCACTGCGGCAGTCCGTAGCGGACGGCGTTGTGAAGGACTGCTCCGGCGAATGCCTGGCCTTTGCAGAATATCCTCAGGTCTATGGCAGCTATCCCTGGGGAACAGGGAGCGCCCTGGATTTTCTGGCGCGCATGATGTGATACCGGAATTGTGGGAGCACGAAGTGTAGAACAATCCGTCCGGTATCTTTTGATGTCTTAATCATGATATGATAGAAAGGTGAAAATGGGAAGAGTCAGATACGCGACGAGAAATATCATATTCGGGCTGGGCGGCAACGTGCTGACGATGCTGGCGCATTTTGTGGTGCGCTATGTGTTTATCCGCAAGCTGGGGCAGACCCTGCTGGGCGTGGAAGGTTTGTATACAAATGTCCTGACCATGCTATCCCTGGCAGAACTGGGGGTCGGAACGGCGATCAACTACAGCCTTTACGGGCCGGTGGCTCGGGGAGAAAAGGAAAAGATCAAATCCTATATGCTCTTTTATAAAAAGGCCTATCGGGCGATCGCTGTTGTGATCGCAGTGGTGGGGCTGGTGCTGGTTCCTTTCCTGCCCTGGATCGCAAAGAATCCGGACTATATCACCCTGCGGGAGCTGAGGATCTATTATCTCATTTTTCTGTTTAATACGGTGAGCACCTATTTTGTGGCCTATAAATACAGTCTGGCGAACGCGGAACAGAAAAACTACATTCAGACGAATGTGAACACCGTCACCAAGCTCATTTCCTACGCGCTGCAGATTGCGGCACTCATTGTGCTGCCTAACTTCCTGCTGTACCTGCTGATTCAGGCCGGGGTGGAACTGGCGCAGAAGATTTTTGTGGGCTGGTATTTAAACCGCAGGTATCCGGTTCTGAAGGAAAAGGAAATCGCGCCCCTTACGAAGGAAGAAAATGACGATGTGGCAAAAAAGGTCAAAGCGCTGATGCTGCACCGGATCGGAGATATGGCCAGGCTTCAGACGGACACCATCATTATTTCCGCTTTTGTGGGGCTGGCACAGGTCGGCGTGATGGAAAATTATAAGCTGGTTGTCAGCTCGGTGTCCAACTACGCGAATATCATCTTTAATTCCGTCATTTCCAGCTTTGGAAATCTGATCGCTACGGAAGGGGAAGACAAGCAGTTTCGGCTTTTTAAAGTGTACCGCTTTTTGGCCATCTGGTTTTACGGATTTTCGGCGTTGGGGTTTTTCATGCTTTTGTCCCCTCTGGTTTTTCTGTTTGCGGGAGGAGAGGACTGGGTACTGCCTTCTTCCATTATCATCTGGTATGTGATCGACTATTTTTTCAAAGGAGAGCGGGTGGTGCTCTCCAACTTCAAGACCGCGGCCGGGGTTTTTGAACAGGATAAATATCTGACGCTGATTCAGGGAATCGTCAATCTGGTGATTTCCCTGGCGCTGGTGACGAAAATCGGCATGGCGGGCGTCTATATCGGCACGGTGATCTCCGGGCTGATCGCCAACATTACGAAGCCGGTGATCATCTATAAGGTTTGCTTTCACCAAAAGGCGGATTCCTATTTCAGGGATTCGGTAAAATATCTGCTCGTCATCGGCATTGTGCTGGCAGTTCTGGTTCCTTTGCAGGGCGCGCTGATGCCTCAGGTGACGATCCTGAAATTTGCATTGATGGTTGTGATCATCACAATCTTATTCAACGGTGTTTTCCTGATCGTTTTTGGAAGGTCGGAGGAGTTTAAGTATATGTACCGGATGGTGCGCAGTAAAATCGGCAAATGAAAAGAGCCGCTTGGGCGGCGGAAATGAGAGGAAAGATGAGACACAGCGTGATTCTGATTCCCTCGCTGAACCCTGACGGCAGGCTGGAGCCGTATGTATGGGAACTGCAAAAAAGGGGTTTTGAGCACATCATTGTGGTGAACGACGGCAGCGGGAAGGAATATGATCCAGTTTTTCACAGACTGGAAGATATGGGCTGCATTGTATTAAGGCATGCGGTCAATTATGGAAAAGGGAGAGCGTTAAAGAACGGATTCAACGAGTTTTTGAACCGCTTTCAGGAAGATGAGGAAATCTGCGGCGTAATTACGGCGGATTCGGACGGACAGCATCTGGTAAAGGATGTGGTGCGGATGGATGAGCTGTTGTATGAGAAGAGGAGCAAAAAGGAGCTGCTTTTGGGCGTGCGGGACTTCAAACGGCAGAATGTACCGCCCAAAAGCAAATTCGGCAATGAACTTACCTGCTTCTTTTTCCGGCTGCTGTACGGACGAAAGATCAGCGATACACAGACGGGGCTCAGGGGCATTTCCACCGGCTGCCTGAAGGGGTTTCTTGCGCTGAAGGGCGAGCGGTTTGAATATGAAACCTCCATGCTCATCGCGGCAGTGAGGCAACAGATTCCCTTCCGGGAACTTAAGATAGAAACTGTCTATCTGGAAAATAACGGAGGAACCCATTTTCGGCCGCTGCAGGATTCCTGCATTATATACAGCATTTTATTCGGGGAATTTTTAAAATACATAGCGTCCTCCTTAAGTGCCTCAGTGATAGATATTCTCCTTTTTTCCCTGCTGTCCGCATGGATTCCGGGGACTGCCGGGATCTGGATCGCGACTGCGCTTGCGAGGGCGGTATCTTCCTTTTATAACTATTCGATGAACAGGAAAGTGGTGTTTGGCAGCGGAGAGGACATGAAGCATTCGCTGTGGAGATATTATCTGCTGTGCGTCGTTCAGGGGGCCTGCTCTGCGGGGCTGGTGTCCGCGCTGGTCGCGGCCTTTGGGCTGCCGAAGACGGGGTGCAAGATTGTGGTGGATACCGTGTTATTTTTCATCAGTTATCAGATTCAGAGAAGGTTTGTTTTTGTTGACGCTGTATCAGAGCGTAAAGGCGGCCGGGAACTGGAGAGCAGCTGACAGAAGCGGTTTAGGGAAAGAGAGGAAACTGGCAATATGTTGATTATAGAAGTGATGGGCGGACTGGGAAACCAGCTGCAGCAGTACGCTCTGTATCAGAAGATGAAAAGTCTCGGCAAAGAGGTAAAGCTGGATATTTCCTGGTTTTCGGATGAAAAAAAGCAGGGGAGCGTGCTGGCGAGCCGCAGGCTGGAGCTGGATTATTTTGAAAATCTTCCCATGGAAATCTGCACACAGCAGGAAAAGGAGCGGCTCATCGGAAAGGGCGGCCTTGCGGGCAAGGTGAAAAGAAAGCTGTTTCCTTCCCGGAACAGGCATTTTTGGGAAAGCGGCATGTACCATCCTGAAATTTTTTCGCTTGAGGACCAATATCTGACGGGATTCTGGGCGTGTGAAAAATATTATGCGGATATTCTGCCAAAGCTGAGAGAGCTGATCGTCTTCCCGGGTGAAGTGAGTGCGGATGCAGAAGGGACAAAAAGTGAGACAGATGAGTGGAAAGATAAGAATATTCAGACGATTTGCCGTATGAAAAAAGAATTGTCAGTGAGCATCCACATCCGCAGGGGGGATTATCTGGATCCTGAAAATGCTGCCATGTTCGGCGGAATCTGCACGGAACGCTACTATGACGCGGCCGTGGGGTATATGGAGGAGCGGTGCCCGGGCGCTCATTACTATATTTTTTCCGATGATATTCCCTATGTGCGGGAGCACTATCAGGGCAGCCGTTTTACGATTGTGGACTGGAATACCGGGGAAAACAGCTTTTTTGACATACAGCTGATGAAAAACTGCAGGCACAACATCTGCGCCAATTCCACCTTCAGCTTCTGGGGCGCAAGACTGAATGGAAATTCGGATAAAATCATGATCCGTCCTGCAAAGCACAAGAACAGTCAGCAGATAATTCCGCAGGAAATGCATGAATTATGGGAAAACTGGATTTTGATTGATGAAGAAGGCAGACTGATCTGAAAAAACGGTCGCGTCGGTTGTCATTTGCCGGAAATGGTGATAAGATTAATTATTAATGTAAAGCTTCAATTTGTGGAGAAATCAGATGCATTTGACAGAATTTTACAGAGGAAAAAAAGTGCTGATAACAGGCCACACCGGATTTAAAGGGAGCTGGCTGTGCAAAATATTGCTGGATGCGGGCGCACAGGTGACGGGCTACAGCCTGGAAGCGCCGACGCAGCCCAGCCTTTTTGAATTGCTGGGCCTTTCCGAAAGGATGGACTCTGTGAAGGGAGATGTCAGGGACCTTGCCCATATGCAGGAAGTGTTTGCCAGGGTGCAGCCGCAGATCGTCTTTCATCTGGCGGCGCAGCCCATCGTGCGAACCTCCTACGAAGAACCGGTGTACACCTATGAAACGAATGTGATGGGGACGGTGCACGTCTGTGAATGCGTGCGGAAGAACCCCTGCGTGCGGTCCTTTTTGAATGTGACCACCGATAAGGTGTATGAGAACCGTGAATGGGAATGGGGCTACCGGGAGGACGATCCGCTGGACGGCTACGACCCTTATTCCAACAGCAAATCCTGTTCCGAACTGGTGACCCACAGCTATATCCGTTCTTTTTTTAATCAGATGGAGGTGGCGGTTTCCACCGCCAGGGCGGGAAACGTGATCGGCGGCGGAGACTTCGCCAAGGATCGGATCATACCGGACTGCATCCGGGCAGCCATGAAGCAGGAAGCGGTGATGGTGAGAAATCCCCATTCCATCCGGCCGTTTCAGCATGTCTTAGAGCCGCTCTATGCCTATATGATGATTGCGGCCAGGCAGTATGAGGACAAGTCCATGGCGGGCTTTTACAATGTGGGTCCGGATGATTCCGACTGCATTACCGCTGGGGAACTGACCGATATTTTCTGTGAAAAATGGGGAGAAGGGCAGAGCTGGTTTTCACCAAAGCAGATGGAAAATCAGCCGCACGAAGCGAACTTTTTGAAGCTGGACTGCTCCAGACTGAAAGCTGTATCCGGCTGGCGGCCTGTCTGGAACATTGAGACGGCAATCGGCAAAACAGTGGAATGGACGAAGGTGTGGAGAGACGGCGGGGATCTCGACGGCTGCATGAGCCGGCAGATAGAGTCGTTTATGGAGGAAGCTCATGTTTGAAGGAAAAAATGAGGCGCAGGCCAGACAGGAAATTCTGCAGATGGTGGAGGCCTATTGCAATACCTATCATAATCAGAAAAAGCCCTTTGAGGAGGGACAGCGGATTCCCTATGCGTCCCGGGTGTACGACAGCAGGGAAATGACCAATCTGGTGGATTCCGCGCTGGAATTCTGGCTGACCTCGGGCAGATATACGGAGGAATTTGAGCGGAAGCTGGCGGAGTATCTGGATGTGAAATACTGTTCACTGGTAAATTCCGGTTCATCGGCAAACCTGCTGGCGTTCATGGCGCTGACCTCCCCGCTGCTTGGGGAGCGGCAGATCAGGCGGGGGGACGAAGTGATCACGGTGGCTGCGGGCTTTCCCACCACGGTGTCCCCTGTGGTACAGTACGGAGCCGTTCCGGTATTTGTGGATGTGACGATTCCGCAGTATAATATTGATGTGACGATGCTTAAAGAGGCCCTGTCCGAACGGACAAAGGCGGTGATGCTGGCTCATACGCTGGGCAATCCTTTTGACTTAAAAGCCGTGAAGGATTTCTGCAGCAGGCATAATCTGTGGCTGATAGAGGATAACTGTGATGCGCTGGGATCTGTGTATACATTGGATGGAAAAGACAGACTGACCGGAACCATAGGAGATATCGGCACTTCCAGCTTTTATCCGCCCCATCACATGACCATGGGCGAGGGCGGCGCAGTCTATACCGATAATCCGCTGCTCCATAAATGCATCCGGTCCTTTAGGGACTGGGGCAGGGACTGTGTGTGTCCTTCCGGAAGGGACAATCTGTGCGGTCACCGCTTTGACAGACAATATGGGGAACTGCCCGTGGGATATGATCACAAATATGTTTATTCTCATTTCGGATATAATTTGAAAGCCACGGACCTGCAGGCATCCATCGGATGCGCGCAGCTGGACAAGTTTCCTTCCTTTGTGGAACGCAGACGGCACAATTTTGAACGCTTGAGGGCAGCGCTGTCGGGGCTCGAGGACAGGCTGATTCTTCCGGAAGCCTGTGAGAACTCAGCTCCCAGCTGGTTTGGATTTCTGCTCACCTGCCGGGAGGGCGTGGACAGAAACCGGGTGGTGCAGTATGTGGAAAAGGCCGGTGTGCAGACGAGGATGCTCTTTGCGGGCAATCTGATCAAGCACCCCTGCTTCGATCAGATGCGGGAAAGCGGCGAGGGCTACCGCGTGGCCACAAGTCTGGAAAACACGGACAGAATCATGCGGGATACCTTCTGGGTGGGAGTGTATCCGGGCATGACGGATGAGA
>Ga0129308_1000591_pt1 | contig 51375 bp, 51 predicted proteins | sample L827metagenome_FD_94440 | JGI IMG/M metagenome (GOLD analysis project Ga0129308, IMG submission 94440) | Ring-tailed lemur group fecal microbial communities from Wisconsin, USA - L827 metagenome | ecosystem: Host-associated > Mammals > Digestive system > Large intestine > Fecal | place: USA... | reverse complement strand
TCTGGATGATGAACTCCATCAGGTGTGATAATTGGATGACAAGCTTTATCCATAATAACTAACTTATCACGATTATTTCTTAAATCGAGCCATTTCTTTAAAATACGTTCAGATTCACATGCATGAGCACCCTGATAATGAGCTCCATAGAATTTACCTGTATCAATAACTGTTCCACCTTTTTCAACATATAAATCCAACATTCTAAAAATTTCTTCTTCATACTCTACATTGAACCAAGCAGTTCCCATAATTAATTTAGAAATAGGTTTATCTAACCCTTTAATTTTAATATATTCCATTTTTATGCCTCCATTTTTTTAATCAATATAAAATTTAAAATTAAATCAACAATAGCTACACCAATTGCAACCATATAAACATTTCCATAAGCCATCATACCTGCATTCACATTAACAAAACGGGCTGCAATTTGTGGTCCAAATAATGAACCAATAGCATAAGCAAAAAACATAATTCCATAATTAATACCTTGATTTTTCATTCCAAAGTTTTTAGCAGTTAATGGCGGATAAACAACCAACACACCACCAAATGCACCACCCAATAAAATAAGACATACAGTAAAGAGAGCGATACTGTTTCCAGCCACCTTTAAACCAAATAAAGCTAAAGCAGTCATGATTAAAATACCAACTAAAGTCTTTGTTTCACCAACTTTATCACAAAAACGACCTATAATTAAACGACCACATAAATTAGCAATACAGTTAACAGCTACGAAATTACTTGCGACAATTGGATCAACCCCTAATTGTGTTTGGGCAATTGTTGATAATGAACCAATCATCATAATTCCTGCTGTACAAGATAAAGCAAATAAAATCAATAGCATCCAAAATTGTGATGTTTTCACCATTTCCACAGGTGTGTAATCTTTAGTAGAATGATGAGCTGCTTGTTGAGCTGGTGTGTATCCATCTGGCACCCAATCTGCTTCTGGAACTGCAGCGAAGAATGATGCTAAGCAAACCAATATAGCATAAGCAATTCCGATATAAATGAAACCTTGAGTTCCCATCTTTTCACAAAGAATAGCACCCACTTTAGATAAAACAAATGGACCAACACTTGCTGAAGCTAACAATAATCCAGACATTGTTCCTTTCTTTTCAGGGAACCATTTTAAAGCCATATTCAATGATGGATTATACAATAATCCATTTCCTGCTCCTGCAATCAACCCCGTTGTAATATATAACATAGGAATAGATGAAGCAAAAGCCGTTAAAGCCCAACCTAATCCAAACACAATACCACCAACAAACATTAATGTTTTTGGTCCACTCTTATCAACAATTTTTCCTGACAATATTCCAAATATTGCCATAAATGTTTGATAAATGGTTAATGTTAAAGCAACTTGTGCAGCATCTCCACCAGTAGATGCTTGCAGTGGTTTAGAAAACACACTAAATGCAGCTGATGCACTACAACAAAATATAATAACAAACGCTGCAGTAAAAACTAATTTTCTCTTTTGCATAAATTTTCCTCCTAAACTTTGATAATAACTTCTCTAGCTTCAGCATCTCATGCTCTTCTAGCCTTTTTTGCATCCTCAATGACAAAGACTTTCTTTCCACATTGATAATATCCATCTAAAATATCATGAGATTGTACACATTTCGTATACCAGCAATATGTGGAACAACAAATCGATGATTGACTTTCATTGATCCTATTGGAATTGGCTCACCAATTTTTTGAAACATACATCCTCTCCTTGTCAAAGTTTTCACATATATTGTAACGACAATATTCGCCATAGTCTAATACCGTTTTTTTATTAAATCTATAGAAAAAATCTATCAATTATATTATGATAGAAATGGTGATATATATGAATTTAAATCAACTCTACTATTTTCAAACACTTGCAAAATATCAACATTACACAAAAGCCAGTCAAGAACTCTATATTTCACAGCCTAGCCTTACACATGCTATGAAAGAATTAGAAAAAGAACTTGGTGTTTCTTTATTTATAAAAAAAGGCAGAAATGTTATTTTAAGTGCAGCTGGTGAATTATTTTTAAATTATGTCAATCAAAGTCTCGCAATCTTAGAACAAGGAGTCAATCATGTTCAAAATCAATATAAAGATGAACAACATGTTGTAGAAATCAGTGTTATTCCTACAATTATTAATACTTATTTAGCACCTGTATTAAAAGAAATATCTACTTCTCATCCTGAAATAACTGTTAAGTTTAGAAGTGAAAAAACCTTGGATATTATCCAAGGCGTTAAACACAATCATTATGATTTTGGTATTTGTAGTAAAATAGATGATTCTTCATTAACATATTTGCCTATTACTTATGAAGAATTAGTTCTTATTACATCTTTAAATCATCCTTTATCACAAAAAGAAGAAATTTCTCTTCAAGATATTGTCCAATATCCTTTTATTACTTATCAAAAGAATATATCTATATATCATTCTATCATGCAACTATTTAAAGAACATCAACTTCAACCACATATTCTTTATGAATTAGATGATGAAACATCTATTGCAAGTATGGTTTCCTTAGATTTTGGTATTTCCATTGTTGCAAACAATGATTTACTAAAACCATTTCATAATATTCAAATCATTCATTTAAATATTAAGCAAGATGCGAGAACTGTTTATCTTGTATACAATTCATCAAGAAAACTTTCTCAAACAGCAACACAATTTATTGATTACATTATTTCTAATCATGTCCAATTATAATTTATAGGCATGATTTTTTATATAACACTGTAAAATACTTTTTAAAATCTATTCTTGCAAATATATGAAGAAGGGTTAAAACAGATACACTCTTTTATAATCTTGCTAAATCAATATATATATCATTGTTTTCATAAAACAGTTGTTATTTATATATTTCAAATAGGAACAGAAAATATATAAAATTACTATTTTCTATTTAGGAGAAACAAAACTGATAGCAGATGATCATTCAAGAGCAGATAAAACCAAAAGAATATCTGCCTTAGAAAAATTTATTTTCTTATAACATCTACACATTGACCTTGAACACTTTGAATTAAATCTTCTGGATCAAGAATAACTTGCAATCCTCTTCTTCCTGCACTTACTGCAACTTTATCGCAAAGAATAATATCTTCTTGAAAATAAGTTGGAAATTTTTTCTTCATCCCAATTGGAGAACATCCTCCTCGAATATATCCCGTGAGTCCTAAAAGCTCTTTCTGATGAACCATTTCAACATATTTTTGACCACTTGCTTTTGCTAACTTTTTAAGATCAATTTCTTCTAATACAGGTATACAACACACCAAATACCCCTTTGTCCCTTTTAATACAAGTGTTTTGTAAATTTCATATGCTTCTAATTCAACTTGATCAATGATATGATGACCACTTAAATGTTCTTCATCATATTCATATTCTTTTGTATCATAAACAATATGTTGTTGATCCAATATGCGCAATGCATTTGTTTTTGAAACCTTCATTTGATTTATCTCCTTAACACAGTATTCTAATGTCATTTACATTCTAGCATAATTTTATAAAAGTTTAAGTTCTTTTATGAGAAATATGATATACTTATACAAAGGATGTGACAAAATGAATAATAAGGAAAGGTTTTTAGAAATATATAAACAATATATTCATCGACAAGGTAGTGAAAAATTACTAGATTTTCTTTTATCACATAATTCAGATTTTTTTGAAGCTCCTGCCAGTGCACGCTTTCATGGAAGTTTTGAAGGTGGTTTACTCGAGCATAGTTTAAATGTTTATGATTGTTTAAAAGATTATTTAGAAAGAAATCGTGTTAAAGAAACCTATGGTTTGAATTATAGTGAAGAAACGATTGCTATTGTGGCTTTACTACATGATTTATGTAAAATCAATTGTTATAAAAAAGGAACGAGAAATGTAAAAGAAAATGGGCAATGGATTCAAGTTCCTACATATGAATTTCATGATACATTACCTTATGGACATGGAGAAAAAAGTGTCTATATGATTAGTGGATACATGCGATTAACAAGAGAAGAAGCTTTTGCTATTCGATATCATATGGGGTTTTCTGGAACAGAAGATGCACGAAATGTGGGTGCTGCTTTTGAAATGTTTCCTCTGGCTTTTGCATTATCTACTGCTGATATGGAAGCCACATATTTTATTGAAGCAAAGAAGTAAGTCAAAAAAGACTTACTTTTATTTTTCTTAAGAAAATCTTATGAAAATAATAAAGTTTGATTTCATATTTGATGTCTATACTATAGAAGCATGATAGGAGTGACGGATATGAAGTTTTTCAAAGAACATAAAAAAGATCTTTTTAAACTATTCATTATGATTGGAAGCATGGGAATTGCTTGTCTATTACTTTATCAACCCATGATGAAGATTTTAGAAAATCCTCAAGTTCTTAAACAGCAATTACAATTTTTTGGAATATTTGGGCAAATTCTTTTCGTAGGAATTATGATGTTACAAGTTATATTTGTTTTTTTACCTGGTGAAATCGTAGAAGTTATGGCTGGATTTCTTTATGGGCCTATTTATGGCATGATTTTATGCATGATTGGCAGTGGAATAGGATCAGCATTCATTTATAGTTTTGTAAAAAAATTTGGTATTCGTTTTATTGATCGTTTATTAGGCATTGAGAAAATCAATCAAGTTAAATTCTTAAATAACAAAGAAAAAAGAAATATCTTATGTTTCATTATCTTTTTTATTCCTGGAACGCCTAAAGATATTCTCACATATTGTATACCATTAACAGATATGAAACTCTCAACTTTTCTCTTTATTACAACAATTGCGAGAATCCCCTCTATTATAACAAGTACAATGAGCGGGTATGCAATTGGCATGAAAGAATATACTTTCTCAATCATTATCTTTTTTCTTACAGGATTGATCTCTTTACTTGGTCTATATATCTATAAACGTATCAATCAATCAAAAACATTATCACATCTTTAGAAAATCTTTCGTTTTCTCCTCTACTTTTTTTCGATATTTTTCAGTATAATGGAAAAGAAAAGTGAGGGGTTATCATGAAATATACAGTATTAATTGTTGAAGATGAAATTGAAATATGTGAAGCAATAGAAATTTATCTTAAAACACAAGATTACCATGTATTAAAAGCTCATAACGGGCAAGAAGGATTAGACATTATAGCAAAAGAAACAGTCCATCTTGCAATTGTGGACATTATGATGCCAATCATGGATGGTATTCAAATGACAATGAAAGTAAGAGAAAAATATGATTTTCCAATTATTATGCTTTCTGCCAAATCGGAAGATATAGACAAAATTACTGGTCTCAATATCGGAGCTGATGATTATGTCACAAAGCCATTTGTTCCAATGGAATTACTTGCTCGTGTGTCTTCACAACTCCGTCGTTATTCTAAGTATTTAGATGTGGTGAATACCTACCAACAAAATACCAATTGTTATATTGTTGGTGGTCTTGAACTTAATCTTGATACAAAACAAGTCATGGTGGAAGGACAAATAGTCAAAGTCACTCCTATCGAATTTAAAATCTTACAATTACTTATGGCGTATCCAGGAAAAGTCTTTTCTGCTGATAACATTTACGAAAGTGTTTGGCACGAAGATGCTATCAATACAGATACTGTCATGGTTCATGTAAGAAATCTACGAGAAAAAATTGAAATTGATCCAAAGAATCCCCGTTACTTAAAAGTTGTTTGGGGTGTTGGATACAAAATAGAAAAACAAGGTAGGGATGAATGATGAAAAAAAATACTTTCATGATAAGTTTTATTATGATCATTATTCTTTTGGTGATCAGCATTGGACAATATGCTTGTTATCCTATGATCAATCAAACAATCAATGAAAAGAAGAATGAATATTATATTGAAGATTATATGGTAAGTCATACCCAGTTTTATAATTATGCGATTGATTTATCATTACAAAAAAAAGACCATGTCAATGCAAGATTTTCACAATATCTAAATTTTGATACTGATAATCAAGAGTTTATTGATAGAGAAACAGAGGACTTTGAAGAAACACTTCAGTACTATTTAGATAAACTTAATAAGCAATCTGATTTTTGTTATCAGGCAACCAATACGCAAACACAACAAACAATTTCTAATACCAATGATCAACTTGATCAATTAAAAACAGATAAAAATTTACAAAACAAATATCAATGGTACTATCAAATACAGTTTGATTCAGAAGGACGCCATGAGATCAATTTTTCTAGTTATGACAATCCATCCCATCTCTATGATCTTTTAGAAGGTTATGCTTGGGTTAATGAGACTTTTTCTGGTGAGAAAACTGATGAATTTATTGCTGAAATCAGCTATGAAAGTCCTAAAAATATCATAATCACATATGCTGTGCCTCAACAGCTCCCCATTGAAAGTACAATTCTCATGAATCAGTCCAATCCTCATTTAGGATTAAATCTATATGCTTTACCTTATGTCTTTGGGTTTGTCTTATTGACAATGATTATCACTTTACTTATTCCTTATCGATATTTAGAAAAAGTTCCATTTTTATCTTTTATAGCAAATATTAAATTTGAAATATTGGCAGTAATTTGGACAATCATAACTTTCTTTTCAACTTATTTTATAGGAACATTAATAGTAAGTACAGGTAATGGTCTTTTGAAACTATTCTTTAAACAACTAGGGATTGAAAAAGTCGCGCCAATTCTCATACCAACTGTTAACCTTCTTTATTGGTTTATTTACTTTGCTTTATTTATGATTCTTGCATTTCTTATCAAATATCTTTTCAAAAAGGGTATTCAAAAATATCTTATAGAGAATACTTTAATTGCTTGGATTGTGCATGTATTTTATCAATTGCTCTATAAAGTTGTAAACTTTGATCTCAACGATAATGTCAACAAAACTGTTATAAAAATTGTCTTTTTAAACTTTATTGTCATTTCTATCATAAGTGCCTTTTTTGTTTTTGGTATATTCTTTGCTTTTCTTTATTCATTTATTATTTTTATCATTTTAAAAAAGAAGTTTGATGAGATACAACAAGATTATGAAGTTCTTTTACATGCCACAAAACAATTATCAAATGGAGATTTTGATGTGAGAATCAATGAGGATGTAGGCATCTTTAATCCATTAAAAAATGAATTTTCACATATTAAAGAGGGGTTTGAAAAAGCTGTCCAAGAAGAAGTTAAGTCACAAAAAATGAAAACTGAACTTATTTCTAACGTGTCGCATGACTTAAAAACACCATTAACATCTATTATTACTTATATAGATTTATTAAAAAACGAACAATTAACATCTGAACAAAGACAACGTTATTTAGATATTCTAGAAAGGAATTCATTACGATTAAAGAACTTAATTGATGATTTATTTGAAGTTAGTAAAGTAAATAGTGGAAATGTGAAATTAGATTTAGTCGAAGTCAACATTGTTTCTCTTATTAAACAGGCTCAATTTGAATGTGCAGATAAACTCGAAGAAAAACATCTTGATATCAGAATAAATTGCTCTCAAGACAAAATAATTTGTCTATTAGATAGTGCGAAAACATATCGTATATTTGAAAATTTGTTTATCAATATCAGTAAATATGCTTTAGCACAGACAAGAGTTTACTTGGATATAGTAGATAATGAAAATGATGTTACAATTATATTTAAGAATATTTCAGAGGATGAAATGAAGTTTAATGAGAATGAGATTATTGAAAGATTTGTACAAGGAGATAAATCAAGAAATACAAGTGGTTCTGGTTTGGGACTTGCTATTGTAAAAAGTTTTACTGAATTGCAGGGAGGAACTTTTAAAGTAGAAATTGATGGTGACCTTTTTAAATCAATTGTTGTTTTTAAAAAGCAAAACGCATAGGCAACTATGCGTTTTTATAATTCATCAAAGCGTTTGACTCCCCATGTTTGTAACATGTACATAAGAGCAATATTGACAATAATAAATATACCGAATAAAAAATACATATATGAATAGACAGAGAATATATCAATAAATACAAGAATATAGACTATCGCAATTACGAAAGCCAATCCCATTGAAATAAACATTGTCAACATAACAGGCATACTTTGTTTGACACATACTGTTTCATTAATCCAATCAAACTTCGGTTTCCATAAATTCAATAATAAACCTATTAAATCAATCAATAAAGTAAAGAGAATAGGTGCCAAAATAACTAAGCATGCATCCCACAAACCAACTTTAAAAATGAAAATCGATGTAACTGAAAAGAGCACTCCTGCTGGTATGCAAATTAATAAATGCAATCCCAACTTAATATCTAAAATATCTTTTGCTGAAATAGGCAAAACTTTTAAAATCCAAAGACAATCTCCTTCCAAAGAAATAGAAGAAGCACTAATCATATTCATTGAACAAACACCTATTCCCGCCAAGCATAATAATGGTGTTACGTATTCCCTCACAAAAGGATACATACTCAACAACATGTTGATATCATCATCATATATGATCAAGGCAACAGCTGCAATGATACAAAAGATAATACCAACAGCTCCATTCAACATAACCATTGCATTGGAAGTAAAATGTCTGAATTCTCTTTTTAATAAAGCCATTTTAAGGGAACTCTCTTCCATTGGTTTTGCCTTATATATGATCTTTTTCATTTTTGGTTTTGTTGTCGCTAATTTAACAAAACGAATTGATAAGATATACATAACAATTGCAAAAGGTATCAAAATACAAACCAGATATATGAAAAAACTGAAGATATTTCCATTTTGCAAAGCTATACTCAAATGATAGAGTGGAAAAGCACCTTTCTCAATTGCTGAAGCAATCGTTTGTCCATTTGTAATAAGCCAACCAATATATTGTTCAATTGAATTAATTGCATAGATATAAACAAACATAAAGGCAAGATATAGAACAATAATAATAACATTTTTCATTCTTACACGTGACAATATATTTGCTAAAATCCAACCAAACAAACATGAAAGAGCAAGAACAAACAGTGGTAAAGTGATAAACATAAGAAAGAACATAATCACTTGCACAATACTCATTCCAAATGTTCTCACATAGACAAAGAATGCTGGTCCAGCAATTAAAATTTCATAAACATAATTTAAAATTAAAATTGTAAAAACACGACTTAACAGAATATCTCTATTCTTGATTGGCATTGATAATAACAGCTCATTGTCTTTTGCTTCATAGATTTCATGTTGAGTTAAAAAGACACTACCAAAAAAACAAATCATAATAATGATAAGACTCATCAATGCAAAATACAACCACTCAATATTCATCATTTGCAATGGTTCTACCAATGCCGAAAAAAACATTCCAAACATAAATGCAAAAACAACACCAACATAACCAAACAAAACAAGCATTAAAATAATTTTTCCAATACCCGTTCCCTTTTTCTTTTTACTACTCTTTGTCTGTCTTAAAAAAATGCCTTGCAATCTTATTTTAATTAACGTTTTAAGCATTGTCATTCTCCAATTCCAAGAAAACATCTTCTAATGATTCATTTCCAATAATATCCTGTGTACGTCCACTTACAACAAGTTTTCCTTTTTTAATAATAGCAATACGATCACAAAGCTTTTCAGCAACTTCTAAGACATGAGTAGAAAAGAAGATAGCTCCTCCTGCATGACAATGTTCTCGCATGATTTGTTTCAATAGATGTGAGGCCTTAGGATCTAAGCCAACAAAAGGTTCATCCATAACAATCAATTTTGGTTGATGAATAAAAGCTGCAATAATTGCAAGTTTTTGTTTCATTCCATGTGAATAAGCACTAATAGGTTGAGCTAAATCAGATGTCAATTCTAACATATCAGCATATTTATGAATACGCATTTCTCGATCATTCTTAGAAACTTGATAAACATCTGCCACAAAATTTAAATATTGAATACCAGAAAGATATTCATACAAATCTGGATTATCTGGAATATAAGCCATCATTTTCTTACATTCCATCGGTTCCTTTTTCATTGACCTTCCATCAATATAAATCTCACCCTCATCATAAGGAAGAATACCAACAACAGATTTTAAAGTCGTTGTTTTTCCAGCACCATTATGACCAATAAATCCATAGATATGTCCTTGTTCAATATGCAAAGACAAATCGTCTACAGCTTTATAGCTGTCATACATTTTTGTTAAATGTTCAATTCTTAGCATAATTTCCCTCTTTTCTTATAAATAATTATTAAAATTATTTATATTATTAGTATATACCTATATTATTCATAAATCAATATAATCTATCACTTTTTTGATAAATATAATAAGAATAACCATAAACAAAGACAATTTCAGCACTAATCAGCAATATAAGAACAAAAAATCCATATAGTCTTTTCAACAAGCTACATATCAGTAAAATAAAACCAATAATGACAAAACTATATCCACCAATTCTATGAGTCTTCTGCCAGACATTGTCATTTGCAAGAGTCCAAGGAGTTTTTATACCTATAAAATAATTTTGCGGTAATCTAGGCATATAATTTCCCATACCTATCATAAATAATCCCACAAAAAGAAAAACAAACTTTTCTATTTTTATGTTTTGAAAAAAAATAATACAATCAATCAATATAAGCATAATTATCAAAAAAGCTGTTAATCCATATCTGTATAGGTGATATATCTTTTCCCTATTCTGAAAACTCTTTTTCTTAGGATCAATTTCTTTCACCAACAACATCCCATAATCAATCAACATAGGAAAACAGGCAACAATCATAAATATATAACGACTCCCATAACCATCAATCTCCCCATTTAAATCCCAATGAATTGGAACTTTTGGAGGCATTAAAAAAACAATACCTATCAAAACGATTGTTATGATCCATACAAACATGTCAAACATCTTCCTCATAATTCTTCCTCCACTCCCATAAAATTCATAAACCATTTCATTATATCTTGAAATACTGTCATATCCAAACTATAAACTCTATTTTGGCCACATCTTTCCTCTATAATAAGTCCACTATTTTTTAATATATTCAAATGATGTGAAATAGAAGGCTTTGTAATATGAAAATAATCAGCGATCTCACCAGCATTCATTGACTTTTCTTGAAGCAACTCTAATATTTTCCGCCTTGTTGGATCACTCAGTGCTTTAAACGCATCTGCCACAATGATCATCCTTTCTTTAGATATTTAGATAATTATCTAAATATCTAATAATATAATAACATCTCTTTCTTTAATTGTAAATAACAAAACAAAAAGAGTTCATATGAACTCCTTGTTTTTATTATGCTTTCGTTTTCATTATTCAGCAACTTTTTGTTCTTTAATAACTTTAGCAATTGAAGCAATTACATCTTTTTCATCTTCACCTTCAGCGATGATTTCTACAGTAGCTTTTGTAGGAACACCTAAAGACATAACTCCCATAATTGATTTTAAGTTAACTTCTTTACCATTGTAACTTAATTTAATATTACTAGTGAATTTACTAGCTTGGTTTACTAAGATAGTTGCAGGTCTAGCATGTAATCCAACTGGATCTGAAACTACGAAAGATAATTTTTCTGCCATTTTATTGACTCCTCCTTAATAATTTATAAACCTATTATAACACATTTCGTTGACATTTCCATATTTTTCGTAAAGAAAATGATGCGCTTTCAAAATATTTTTTTGTCAAGTCTTTTCACGCTAATTTTTAAGATATTTTTCTACATTAAGAAACCTTTTGAGCAATAACATAAAAACGGTGTGTAGACAATTCAAAAAAACTTTTCTTCTTTATTTCCATTAACACTTTTAAATAAAAGACCTTATACTTATGAATATTTGCATAATCTGGAACAATTTTTTGGAAATAGGTATGTATTCCCTGGACACTATGAAAACGTACAGTTCCATAATCATCTCTCTTATCAATAATCTTAAACCCTGCATTTTCCAATGTTTCTGCACATGAATAAGCATCCCATGATCCTTTCATTCCAAAAGGCATATAAATCTGATAGAATTCTTTCAAATTCGTTGTTCCTCTTTGATTAATAATTGTGTATCCATTTGGTTTAAGTACCCTTTGAATCTCAAACTTATCATAGTTTGCGTGTTCGCATAATAGAATATCCATTTTTTCATCCTTAAAAGGTAATTGTCCTGACTGTGTTAACTGAGTCACTTTAACTGGCTTATCAACAAACTTTGATTCAGCCTCATGGATATCACCAAATGGTTCTACAACGAATGTTGCCTCAGGTAATGAATTTAATCGATTAGCAAATTCTCCTTTATCAATACTAATAATTGCCAAATGATCCTCTGGCTGTAGATAATGCTGTAACAAGCTTTCATCATCATACTGCTCATCTGATTCAATATACGTATCAGTAGTCATATTTTGTGTAATAGCCAATAGTTCATTTTCTAACAATGTTGACTCTTGAATTTCATGGCGACATCTCCACTTACTATATGCCGTAATAAGATACTGTACAACAGCATCTGCAATCACTCCCATAGCAACAAAGAGAACAAGATAGAGGAACCATTCTGCCGAAAACATACCATCAGGTCCAGAAATTATATAACACAATGAACATATGAAAATCATATATCCAATACGATGATATGAAAAAGGCTGCTTAAGCGATAAAAACCAATTAATATTCTCATTGTTTTTCATTTTCTTTCGTGTTATTTCAAAAAAGACAAGTTGCATTAAAAATAAAATTGCAATAAATGTTGCTAGTAAGACAAATAAATATTCCATATAATCTCCTTTTATTCTATCAATTCTCCCTCAAGGGTATAATATTGATTACCAATTCTAAAGAATCCCTTATCATTGTAAACAATAGCTCCTTCTTGAGAGACAATCTCCTTCATTTTATCATCAATATCATAAATAATACCTCTACCATTTTTCTCTAACAACAAATAATGATGCGATGCATCTTCAACGACTGATATTTCTGGTAAAGATGTATATTCGATAGGTAAAATTTCTTCACCACTTTTATTGACAATACCAAACAATCCATTTTCATTATAAACAGCATAATATGAACTACCGATGTATTTTATTTGATAATAATCATTTTTTGTTAAAACATGTCCATTTGTATCAATAATCGAGTACCCTTCTTCAGACATCTTAACAATCGCCGTTCCTGACGCATTAAATGGTTCTGCATAAAGAAAAGTATTTTCAATGACTTTTTGTCCATCAAAATTATAATACTGATATCCTTCATCTTTTACATAAACTGGGTATACTTCTGAATAAATCATTTGAGCTGATGGATATAATTGACACCCTGTTAAAGAGGTTTTTTCCTCTAAATCCTTATAAACTTGATGTGGTCCATAAATATCGCTAGAACGTATAAGATAAGTTTTTGATGACATAAAATACGTATTCATTTGGATAGGTGTTTGACCGACTTGATAAATATATACTTGATCATTATTCTTTAAAGTCAATCCTCCATGAGCATCAAAAACTGCTTCATCAATATCAATTTGAGACAAATATGTTTTCTGAGCTGTTAAATCAACATAAATCATACGTTTAGCTTCTTGATTATGAAGAACAATTCCTGTTTCACATTCTGCAAGAATTTTATAATGCCCTTCTTCAGAAATAGTGATTCTCACATCTTGTTGATCTTTATTTTTAGAAAAATAAATAAGTTCAGCATTTTTCTCATAACCTAACAAGACACTAGAACTGTTATTATACTGACAAACATATTTCACAGCATTCACATCATGATATAATTCTTCACCTTGATGATAGAGAACGATATATTCTCCATCTTGTAAAATAACAGGTAATCCACTTTTCATGATCTGAGTCTTTTCATCAGCACTATATAAAAGCTCACCCTGACTATTTAAAACATATAAGTTCGTTTTCATGAAAACATTCGCTTCTTGCTTCTGGGTCTCTTTTTTGTCATCATGTTCTTCTGATTCCTTTTGTTCGACTTTCTTTGTCGCATAGAACATTTGATCAACAGCTTCAATCGTTTCATATGTACCAAAAGGAATGATTTCTTTTCCTGTTAAAGATATAACCCCTATTTCATCTTTATCATTCATCACAATATATCCAATTTCTTTCACTTCTTCATAACTTTTATACAGAAAATCAGTCAGTTGATCACCATCTTGATTATATAAAGCATAGAGGATATCATCATGTGTTATCATAAATGTTGCTTCATGTTGCATTTTTGAACAACCTGTCAACAAGATTATAGCAAATATAAAAATCAATAATTTTCTCATAATAACCTCCTTATATTGACATAAGTATAACATACTTTGATATGAATCGCATTGTTTTTTACAGCTTTCACATAAATGAAAAGAACCTCTATGGGTTCTTTTGTTGTGGGTATATTATTTTCGTACTAAGAACTAATCGATGAATAAAGGTTCTTTATTTCCAACCACTTCACCAGTTTTTGTTGTTGCAACATAATATACTGAGTTATCTTCTGGTTTATAGTAAACCTCTAATGTATCAATAGTTGTCATTTTCACACCTTTTGATTTAGCATCCTCTTTAGCTAACTTTTCAATATCAGCTGCGTCAACGTTTTTATTATTAAATTGTACTTGTAATTTAAGTTTCACTATGTATCCTCCTTAAGTTAATTATAAATGAATGACTTTACTTTTGCAAGAATTAACGTTCATTTACTCGCATACTATAACATGTTTTTTATTTTTAAGCAAATCGATTTCTAATTTTTATTGATATTTTCATAATTTTTTTAAACAAAATATGAAAATATATGAAAAAAGGACAATCTTTTGTAGATAATCCTTCTATTTACACTATCCAATTCTTTCAATCACACCATCTGAGGATGCTGTTTTATACATATTTCTCACATATGAGAAACTTGCAGCAGCCATAAAAACATAACCAAAAGCCAAATCTTCAATAACAGCCCATAAAACATCTGAATCTTCCAAAAAATATGGAACTGACTGCATAGCATCAAAGAAATGAATATCATAATATCCACCATAAACATCTAAAATTTCTAACCCAAGAGATATCATTTCAGCGGCCGCTAACATGACAACTGCAATTGCTAAAGCAATCCATACACCTTTTTGATCAATACGACCACCTAACAATTCATATCCCTTAAAACAACATACAGCCATAATAAATCCAGTAATCCCAGCAATAAATCCCATCTTATAGATAATGACCCATACAGCCACACCAATCAATGATCCAATTAAAGAACCAACAATTCCTAAAGACATATTTGTGGGTTTAGGTGCAGGTAAATTCATAGAATATTGAGATAAACAATTAGCACACATGAGATCATTTTGTCCATTCAACGTGCAAACATCAAGATTTGTTTCTTGACCACAATGACGACAACATTGAACATAATCGTTTTGGTATGCAATTCCTGCAATTTCTTTCATCATCTTTTCCAAATCCCAAACTGTCAAATGCTTATTATTTTTGACATTAACTGCCATCACATAATTGGAATATGATGCCCAATTGATATAAGCACCTTTATCCATTGTTTCTAAGTACTGTGATAAAACACCTGATTCATTATCAGATTTGATAGTTGTTAAAAGTGTATATTGTCTAGCTTGAGGATGAAAAGTTACAATAAACTTATATCCTCCAATCATGCCATAAGCACATTCATGTTTCTTATTCACTGTTAAACCAATTTGTTCTAATCCTTCTAATTTTTTCATACATATCCCCCCTGTATGCATTTCATTATATCATAAATCATTTTGTCTTCCAAAAAAAACATCACTATTTTTCATGATTTTCTATTGTGGATATTTGACAATCTGTCATATAGACAAAAAAGAACAGATAAAACATTATCCGTTCTTCTTAACATAAGCTTTTCGTCTTTCCATTTCTGTCAACAAGCGTTTTCTTAAACGAATGTTCTTTGGTGTTACTTCAACAAGTTCATCATCATTAATATAATCTAAACAAGCTTCAAGATTGAATGCTCGTGGTTTCTTAAGTACAACTGTAGAATCTTTGGTAGAAGAACGCGTATTTGTCAATTGTTTTCCTTTTGTCACATTGACAACCAAATCATTATCACGACTATGTTCACCAACAATCATACCTTCGTAAACATCAACCCCAGGGCCAACAAACATGACACCACGATCCTCTACACCACCTAAAGCATAGGCTGTTGTTTGTCCTGCATCAATAGAAACTAATACACCTAATTGTCTTTCACCAACCGTTTCACCTTCCATAGGACGATAATCTATGAATGAATGATTAATAATCCCATAACCTTTTGTCATTGTTAAAAAGTTTGTCATAAATCCAATTAAACCACGTGAAGGAATTGTATAATGAACCTTTGTCATGCCACTATCAGATTCCATGTTTTCTAATGTTCCATGTCTAAATCCTAATGATTCAATAACACTTCCAATACATTCATCAGGCGCTTCAATAAAGACCTCTTCATATGGTTCACATTTAATACCATCAATCTCTTTAATAATAACCTTAGGCTTAGACACCTGTAATTCAAAGCCTTCTCTACGCATATTTTCAATCAAAATAGATAAATGTAATTCTCCACGTCCTGAAACTATCCATTCTTCACTATTCGGAATTCTTTCAATTTTTAAAGAAACATCTCTGTTTGTTTCTCTAAACAAACGATCTTCAATTTTACTTGCTGTCACAAATTTTCCATCTTTACCTGCAAAAGGGGAAGTATTTGTTCCAAAAACCATTTGAATTGTTGGCTCATCAACATGTAACAACGGCAACGCTTCCTCATGTCCCATGGTACATACAGTTTCACCTACACCAATATCTGCTAAACCAGCAATCGCAACAATATCGCCAGCACTTGCTTCTTCAATTTCAATTCTATGTAAACCTAAAAAGCCAAATAATTTTTGAATTCTAAATTGTGTTTTTGTCCCATCAGCACGTAAGCAAATGACACTTTCATTAACTTTTATTTTTCCCCTTTGAATACGTCCAATCCCAATACGTCCAACATAATCATTATAATCTAATAAAGCAGGTTGGAATTGTAGCCCACCTTCTTCATCAACGAATGGTTCAGGAATTTCTTTGATAATCATATCAAACAGACAATCCATATTGTTAACTTGTGTTGCAACATCTGCATCTAAGCTTGATGTACCATTTAATGCTGAGACAAAAACAGTCGGAAAATCTAACTGATTATCATCAGCTCCTAGCTCCATAAACAATTCAAGCACTTCATCCATAACTTCATCAATGCGTACAACTGGACGATCTACTTTATTAATGACAACAATAGGTTTGACTTTCGCCTCCAACGCTTTTTTTAAAACAAAACGTGTTTGAGGCATTGTTCCTTCATAAGCATCAACAACCAATAATACACCATCAACCATATTCATAATACGTTCCACTTCTCCACCAAAGTCAGCATGTCCTGGTGTATCCATAATATTTATACGATAATCTTTATAATGAATGGCTGTATTTTTAGCTAAGATAGTAATTCCTCTTTCTCTTTCAAGGGCATTACTATCCATTGCTCTTTCGGCAATTTGTTCATTATCTTTTAATGTTCCAGATAATTTTAATAATTGGTCAACCAAAGTTGTTTTCCCGTGGTCAACGTGCGCAATAATTGCTATATTTCTAATGTTATTCATTCACTTCGCACTCCTTTTCGACTTTTAGATTATATCACAATTATATCAAAACACAATAATAAATTATTATTGATGAATTCAAACAAAAAGACACTTTATTTTTTTAAAGTGTCAGTCATAAATTCATATGTCAAGCGTATGACTTGTTGGATATGATCAAGCTGATCATAATTGTGTGTCGCATTATCAATGGGATAAAACATAGGATTATGAAATGCTTGCAAATACCTTTCAGATATTGAATAGGGAACTGTTTTATCTTGTGTGCCATGAAGAATCATTAATGCATTTTGATAAGTATCTAAGCCTTGATAGAAATTCCTTGAAGTCAAATCGCCAACAAATTTATGAGAAATTTCAAAACCACTATGATCATAATATTGTGCTTCTGGCATATCACCTTTCAAATATTCAACAGCCTCAGAAAGATTAAAAGCTGGTGCCCATAAACACATTTTTTGAATATCTTGAGGATAAAGTTTTGCTAACTCACTTGCAATGGCACCTCCCATAGAATGACCTAATAAATAAACTTCTGTTGTTGTTTCCATCCTTAAAGCTTCTTCGAGAATAAGTCTAGCACATGACAATTCATCATCAAAAGTCATATCCTTAAAGGACAAATCAGATTCTCCACTTCCAAGAAAATCCATCCGAATCGTTCCAATACCTTGATCTTCTAACATACGAGAAAGCTGAACATAAGAAAATTTTGTGCCTGTCTTACATCCTGTAAAACCATGAAAAATCAGACAAACAGGAAACTTCGCTTTTTGAGGAATATGGAAAAAACCTCGCATAATTCCTTTTTGTGTTGGAATTTCATAATATTGTTGCATATAAACCTCCTACATATTTTTCTTGATTGCTTCACTTAATACGAAATAACCTTGATCATTGATGTGCAAACCATCAATATAATAATTTTCAATAGGTTGTCCTTTCTTATTGCATAAAGCAGGAAAAACATTAATAAAATGAACATACTCATAAGGTATAACATGCTTATATTCCTTGAAAATCATCTTTAAAAGATCATTACTTCTCATTCCTTGCTTCGTTGTTTTATAGCCATGTTGATTTTCTAAACAAGGGATACAGCTCACAATATAAATACAACATGTAGGTAAATTATAATGAATAATTTCAACCATTTCTTTCACATTTAAGGCAATTTCACGAGGACTCGTCATTGTCGTATTTCCAAGATCATTAGTTCCAATCATGATAAAAACTTGTGATGGCTGATATTTAATAACCCCTTCATCAACAAAATGCAATAACATATCCGAAGTCATTCCATGAATACCACAATTATATTTATGATCAATTTCACTCATGTACTTCTCAACATCAAAAAATTCAGTAATAGAATCACCAAAAAAAACGGTTCCCCCATCTTGATGATTTTTTTGTTGTGAAATAATTTCTAACATTCTTGTGAGAAAGGATTCTCGTAATTGATACACATTTGTATCATATTTCATATTTTCTCGCATGTTCTACCTCCTAAATAAATAAAATTTGTACACATAACATATAAACTATAGTTCCTCCAAAAATAGAAACAAGTGTATTTTTCTTCCATAGGTGAAGTAATATAACACTCACAACACCAAGAATTTCACATATACCATGATTTCCCCTCAACAAATCAACACTCTTTAAACAATACACCACAAGCATTGGCATAATTGTATAGGGAAGAACTGCTCCCAAATATTCAATAAATGGACTTGATTTATTTTTCAATAATAAAAATGGAATTGCACGTGTTAAAACTGTCACAAAAGCAACAACTCCTATCAATAACAACTCATACATGAATCTGTCCTCCCCTCTTATACATCATAAATAAACCTCCCAATATACTGAGCATTGAAGGAATAATAAAGGCTCCACTGCCAAACACTAACAAACATATAATGCTTATGACAAAACCAAAATATGTATAAAAATGTTTTTCACTTGATAAAAATTGTTCTAAAACAATGACAACAAATAACGCTGTCATAGCAAAATCCAATCCTGTTGTATTGATAGTGATAATTGATCCTAGTAAGGATCCTAGTAAACTACCAATGACCCAGTAACATTGATCAAAAAAAGAAATAAAAAATAAATATTTTTTCTCATCAACATCCTTTGGTACTTTTGTAACTAATAATGAATATGTTTCATCAGTCAATGAAAAAATCATATAAGGCTTTAAAGATCCCATATCTTCAAATTTCTTCATCATTGATAAACCATAAACCATATGTCTTGCATTAATCAAAAGAGTCATAATTGCTGCACTCATGAGACTTGCTCCCGACGTCAATAAATTAATTGTAACAAATTGCATACTTCCAGCATATATAAAAACACTCATTAACAAAGCATAAATGAAACCATACCCTTTACTCTCTAACAAAACACCAAAAGCCATTCCTAAAACAATATAACCCATCATGACAGGAATAGAAGCAACAAAAGCTTTCTTCATATTCTGTTTCAAACAAATCCCCCCTACTTCGCATCAATTATACTTTTTAATGCTTTTAAATCCTCTACAATATAATCACATTGATATCTTTCAAATTCTTCACGACAACCATAACCATATAAAACACCGACACATGGAATATGATTTTCATGAGCACCTATAATATCATGTTGACGATCACCAACCATTAGGCAATCTTCTTTTCGTAAGTTTTCACAATTCATACAATAAGCAATCACATCCCCCTTATTGTTCCTTGTTCCATCTAACTCACTGCCATATATTCCATCAAAAAAATGATCTAATCGAAAATATTCTAAAATTTCTTTTGCAAAAATCAAAGGCTTACTTGTACATATATAAAGATGTTTCCCTTCGTCTTTTAAATCTTGTAAAAATTCTTCCATACCTAAATAAACTTTATTTTCATATAAACCTTTTTCCCTAAAATATTCCCTATATTTCTCAACTGCCTTTAAACTATCTGCCTTATTCATTCCATAATATTCCTGAAAAGACTCCTCTAAAGGTGGTCCAATAAACTTTTTTAGTTCATCTAATCTTTCTACCTCTATTCCAAAAGATTTTAAACTATAAGCAACAGACTTTGTAATACCTAAAAATGGATCTGTTATTGTTCCATCTAAATCAAATAAAATTGTCTCCATCTTTTCACATCCTTTTCAAGAATTATAGCACATAAAGAAAAAGAATCGAAATTATTTCGACTCTTTTTAGAAGTAATATTTTAAGGGAGTTTTTAGAAATCTTTTTTCTTTACAGCTATAATATAACTTGTCAATATGAACGATATATGAACATTTTTCATTTTTACAAAAATGAAAGAGATGTTTGGGGAAACATCTCTTTCCAGGGATATATGATAGATTTGAGGGGAATCAATACTATCGTATTTGTCTTTCGACATGTATAAATATAAATGACAAATATGTCTTAAAGATGAACTTTTAAAATTTTTCAGGTTTATTTAATATCTCATGACAATGTCTACATCTTGGTTCATAATGATCAACTGCTCCAACCAAAACAATAGGATCTTCAAAAGATGCAGGATGATTATCTACCAATCTTTGTGTACGTGTTGCTGGTGCTCCACATTTTGCACAAACCGCAGTTAACTTTGTAACAAACTCAGCTCTTGTTAAAAGTTCTGGCAAGACACCAAATGGTTCACCCCTAAAATCTTTATCTAAGCCGGCAACCATAACACGTAAGCCTTTATCAGCAAGATATTCACAAACATCAACAATATCTTTATCAAAGAACTGAACCTCATCAATGGCTACAACATCGGTATCTGTTTGAACATGTTTAAGAATTTCTTTTGATTCCTCTACAACAATACAAGGAACACTTGTCCCAGCGTGCGAAACTATTGCTGTATCAGAATATCGATTATCAATTTTTGGCTTAAAAACAATGATTTTCTTTTTCGCAAAAGAAAGTACATTGATTCTTCTAATGAGTTCTTCAGTTTTCCCAGCAAACATACAACCACAGATAACTTCCAACCATCCTTCTCTATATTGATTATACATAACACTTTCAACCTCCACAAATACTTATTATACTATAAAAATATTTATATTTGTACATATTTTTGTTTGCAATCAATAATGGAATATAAAATCTCTTTTATGACACAAAAAAGAAGTCCTGAATGACTTCTCTTAAGTACGAATATCCTTAACACCTTCTAATGGATTGATTTGCTGATCACTTCTTGCCGGATTTGCAAAACGACTGTATTGCTTCAAGAAAACCAAACGTATATCAGCTAATGCTCCATTACGATGCTTCGCTATGATAATATCAGTTGCTCCTTGCGTTTCTGCTTCTTTTTTAGGATCTTGGTAATCCTCACGATGAATAAAAGAAACAATATCAGCATCTTGCTCAATAGCTCCAGATTCTCTTAAGTCAGAAAGCACAGGTCTCTTGTTATCACGCTTTTCAACAGAACGAGATAATTGACTCAAAGCCAATACAGGAACTTCCAATTCTCTGGCAATCATTTTTAATTGTCGTGAAATATCTGAAACTTCTTGTTGACGAGATTCCCGACTATTAGCTGAACCAGATATTAATTGAAGATAGTCAATAACAATCATTTTTAATCCTTGTTCACGTTTTAAACGGCGACATTTGGCAGCAATTTCACCAACGCGAATCCCTGGTGTATCATCTATGTATAAGTTGCATTTTCCTACCTTTTCAGCCGCTGCGTAATAACGCTCATTATTTTCTTTCAATATAGATCCAGAACGTAATGATTCTGCATTTAAGCTACCAGCCGCACAGATAATACGTTGAATCAATTGTTCAGCAGGCATTTCTAATGAAAAAACTGCTACAGCTTCTTCTGACTTGTATGAAACATTGTAAGCAATATTCAAAGCAAATGCTGTTTTTCCAACAGATGGTCTAGCAGCCAAAATAATCAAATCGCCTTTTTGGAAACCTGATGTCAATTTATCCAAATCATAATATCCTGTTTTCACTCCAGATATATGACCATCTACTTTTTGTAACATAATCAAGCGATCTGTCACACTCTGAATGACAGACTTTACATTCTTAAATTCTCCAGCATTACGATCTCTTGTAACATTTAAAAAGTTCTTCTCTGCTTCACCAATAAAATCATTAATGTTGTCAATTTCTCCATAAGCACTCTCAATAATCTGAGTAGATTGTTGAATAAGCTTTCTCAGCAACGTCTTTTCATTCAAAATCTTTAAATAATATTGACTATGTGCTGTTGTTGGAACAGATTCACTTAACTGCAATAAATATTCTACTCCACCAATTTTATCCAATAACTTTTTATCAATCAAATAAGACGTCAGTGTTGTTACATCAACAGGATTATTTTGATGATCAACAGCTTGCATAGCTTCAAAAAGAATACGATGGCTATCAAGATAAAAATCATCTGTTGTCGCAAGCGACATAATCTCAACACATGCATCTTTAGATATTAACATTGATCCTAATAAAGATCTTTCTGCCTCTATATCATGTGGATACTCTCTTGCCATCTAACTTCCTCCCTATTTTTCTTGTAAGTGCACTTTAATTGTTGCAATAACATCCTTATATAATTCAATCTTCATATTTGTGTAACCCAAAGCTTGAATTGGTCTTGCCTCAATAAACTTTCTTTTATCAATCTTAATACTATGTGTCTTCATGAGTTCTTCAGCAATCATCTTTGTAGATACACTCCCAAATGTTTTCCCATCTTTTCCAGAAGATAAATAAAATTCAAGCGTAAGACCTTCTAAAACTTTCTTCAATTCTTCTGCATTTTTCTTGTTTTCTAAATCTTGTAAACGTTCCTTTTCCTTATTTCTTGCAACAATTTCCTTTCCATGATTTGTTGCTAAAACTGCCAACTTATTCTTAATCAAAAAGTTTTGACCATACCCATCAGCAACATTGACAATTTCTCCTTTTTTTCCAACTTTTTTGACATCTTGTGTTAAAATAACTTTCATTATGCTTCACCTCTATCTTCTAAATATTCTAAAATTGTTTTTTCTAATAAAAGACGTACATCTTCTATACTCTTATTTTCAAACTGTGCAGCAGCCATACCAAAATGTCCACCACCACCCATATTCTCCATAATTACCTGTACATTAATCTTTTTACTACTACGTGCACTCATCGCAATCGTTGTCTTTGATACTCTCGCAATTGTAAAAGAAGCTAATACACCACTGACTTCTAATAAGGCATTACTTGCTTTCGCCAAAGTTGTTCTTGAATACTCTTGACTTTCACGACCACAAGCAATTAATATGTTTGGATTATAACGATAAGCATTTTGTGTAATTGATAATCTCTGCAATGTTTCCTCATATGAATCTTCCAGAAGTTCATAAGCCATCGCAACATTTGCCTGTAATTCTTTTAAATGTGCTGCCGATTGAAAAGTACGCACACCAACTCTCTGTTTAAAAAAGTTAGTATCTATCAGCATACCTGTATACATGACAGTTGCGTCTAAATCTGTTATATTCAATTCTACATTTTGATAATCGCACAACTCTACAATTAACTCAACTGTACTTGATGCAGCTGGTTCTAAATAAGTTAAAACTGGTGATTCAATAAATTCTTCTCCACGACGATGATGATCAATAATAACCTTATTTCTAATGCGATCTAATAATACTGAAGAAATCGCCAAACTTGGTTTATGATTATCAACAACAATCAATAAAGTATTACGATTCACATATTCCATGGCTTCTGTTGGAGAAATAATCAGTCCTTTATACTTTTCATGATTTTTTATCATGAAAGCAACATTCTTTGTCTTTTGTTCAATAGAATCAAAATCTAAAATAATATTTACCTTTTTACCATAAGCCATAGCAATCTTAGCAACACCCAAAGATGCTCCAAAAGAATCCAAATCAGAATTTTTATGCCCCATCACAAGAATATGATGTGAATTCTTAATAAGTCCTGCTAAAGATTGAGCTATGACTCTCGCTTTAACCTTGCTGCTCTTCTCAAAAGTATCACTATTTCCACCAAAAAATTTAACATTTTCATCACCAGATTTAACAGCCACCTGATCACCACCACGAGAATATGTTAAATTTAGGGCAGCAGAAGCCATATCATCTAATTCCCTTAAAACACGTGAATCCCTTCCAATACCAATACTCAAAGTCATCACTTCATCAAGTTCATTTGACATTTCTTTAAACGTATCCAAAATAGCAAATTTATTTTCAACTTGCTTACGATAAATTCTTTCATTGAAAAAAGCTAAATATCCACCAGATTTAAATCTACGAATAATTATCCCATTGGAATATGCCCAATCCACAATAATCTGTCTTGATCTTGATTGAATTAAAGCCATTTTAGGCTCATCAGCATTCTCTAATGTTTCTTCATAGTTATCTATAGTAATATAGGCCATACAAACCTGTTGATCCTGATAATCTTGTTTTAATGACAAGAATTGTGTGACATCTTTAAGATAGATAAGCTTTGTCTCTTGACTATTGTAAGCTTCAAATTTCTTCCCTTTTATATCAATCACCTTAATGTCTTCGTCATCAAACAAAGAAGCCAGGTGTGGCTGCCACTCTAAAAGCTTAACACCAACAATATTAATATTCATTTCTTTAAATAAATCACTTGTCCAAATAACATTTCTTGTTTCATCATATTGAATTAAACCAATACCACCAAAAATAAAAGCATTTTTTGCATCAGTATTTAATGCATCTGCCACACTCATTTGATTTGTATCCACCAAATATGTCAAATAAATCAAACCAAAGAAGAGAACAGTATTTTTTATCAGTGCATAAATGGCTAAAGTAAAGAATAAAGGAGCATGCATCAAAAGGTAGATTCCAAACAAAAGGACACATTCACCAATCAACAAAGTCAAAATCATATTTCTCATTTGAACTATCTTTTTTGTCATACTAACACCTCCTTCATAGCTATTTATCCATATTATACAATACTTTTCCCCTTAAATCACTAAATATATCTGCAATTCCTATAATGACATAAATAATTTGAAAAACTGGTATAAAGACACCAATAAATACTAAAGCAATGAAACTAGCTTTATTTTTAACAATCAATAGCCATGACAAAAAGGCAATCCCTTCTATTACAAAAGCTATTAAACTCAACATACTTAAATAAGAAAGATACATATGTTGTATGCCAGCAAAATTCATCATAATATATGATATTGAATATATCATAACCAATACAAGACCAATTTTAGGACTCAAATGTAAAGAAGCAATATGAAACGAACCAGGAAACTCAACCTTTAATCTTGTTAAAACCAATTGGCATAACATAATAATAACATACATTTCCATTACTGAAGTCATCAATAAAATGATAGGAATTAAAGACAAAAATACATCAATAGATAGATGTGAAGCAATGTCAGGCAACATATTCTCAAGCATTTGATACATTTCTTGAATCTCCCCGACTAAATTCACTCCTAATAATCCTGCAAACACTTCATAAATTAAAAAATTATTCAAAAATGTAACAATCAATGTCCCAAATAAAATTATCTCTTTTTTTGCCTTCCTTTTAAGAGCCTCCCCAATAAACAACCCTGCTAAACACGAAGAAAATGAAGAAATCACAAAGAAAGGTAATCCCATCATTATAATCACAATCATAGAAACAAAACAAACAATGATATTATCTTTGATTGTATAAGTATAGCCATACCAGACAAGCGGAATCACCATCGCATAACATATAAAAATATCAAACATGCTTCCTGTATAAGTATTCAACAATGATAACATCCCAAAAACAGCCGCAATCATGGCTCCTTGAACCATCTTTTTTGTATTCGTTTTTCCCATAGTGTCTCCTTCCATGAAAACAAAATTTATTATACCATATAATAATAAGAATGGCATACTCTTTTGCAAGAAAAAAAGACGACCAAATGTCATCTTCATATGAATATGTCTTTTTACATCATTGCAATCGCATCTTTAACATAGTCAACAAGATAATCTGCTTGATCTTGAACAGCTTTTGGTGAACGATGAAACGTAAAAGCTTTATCAACACTTTTTAACATAGGAATATCATTATAAGAATCACCAATGCCACCAATAACATCAATATGCTTTAATTCTCTTAACTTACGAATGGCATTTCCTTTAGAACATCCTTTCGCAACAATATCGACATATCGTGTATTTTGATAAGCATCAACTTCCTGAGCAAACTCTTGATAAATCTTTTGGCAAATGGCTTTTGCCTGATCTTCATCTTTCGCTTCAAAAGACATTCCATAAATATCATCAACCAAAACTTCATCTGGACTTTGAATCACTTCTTGATGCATATCAATATCTACTCTTGTTTGAAATGAATACACAATATGATGTGCCTGTATTGAGATATGACATTCATCTTGAAATTCAAGATATAACCTTTTCATGATATCTTTATCCATACAGCACTTATAAATTGGTTTTAAATTTTTATCCAAAATAATAGCTCCGCTTGTTAAAATATAAAAATCATATTGAATTCTTTCTTTTGTTGGTTTTTGAATCCCAACTAATGGTCTTCCCGTACACACACCAAAAAGATGTCCTTGTTGTTGAAAAGTACGAATAGCTTGAAGATCACATTCATGCATATGATCCCCTTCAAAATATAAAGTTCCATCAAAATCACTTGCTAATGCTTTCATTTTGAACCCTCTTTCATATATTATTCTTTAAAGCGATATCCTACACCAACTTCTGTCATAATATAATGAGGATGATTTGTTTCCTTCTCAATTTTTCTACGTAATGTTGCCATAAAAACACGTAAAGCATTCTGATTTGATCGATCTTTATAACCCCAAATTTCTTTTTGGATATAATTGTATGTTAAAACTTTTCCACGATGATCAATCAATAATTTCAAAAGATTAAATTCAATAGGTGTAAGATGAATCTCTTCTTGATTTATCTTAACAATTCTTTGAAGAAAATCAACAGTTAAATCATCTTTTTGATAAATTTTTAATTCTTCTTTAGGATTCATCTCTAGCAATCTTTTTGCAACACGAATTCTGGCTAATAATTCTCCCATATAAAAGGGTTTAATCACATAATCATTTGCTCCTAAATCCAATGCTTTAATTCTTTCATTCTCTTCCAATCTAGCAGAAACAACAATAATGGGTTTAGAAGAAATTTCTCTTATTTGTCGAATAATGTCTATACCATCCATATCTGGTAAACCTAAATCTAATATAACAATATCTGGATTATGGGAATAAAACAAATTCAAAGCTTCATTTCCTAAACTGGTAGAAATTGTATGATAATTTTCCTGCTGTAAGGACATATTTAGGAAATGAGAAATATATTTATCGTCTTCTACAATCAATATCAAATTATTCATCATGCATATCATACTCCTTTTCTTTAGGAAATGTTAATACAAAACAAGCTCCTTTTTCAGCATTATTATAAGCTGATATTTTACCACCATGTGTTTCCATAATAGATTTACAAATAGCCAAACCCAAACCAATGCCTTTTTGACTATCTTTGTTAACGCCTGAATAGGTTACAAATTCATCAAAAATATGTTCTAAAACAGATTCATGAATGCCAACCCCACTATCTCTTATTTTTAAAATAATGTTTTCTTGATCCTCTTCTACAAGAATACAAATTTGATCATGAGGCGTTGTATATTTGACGGCATTATTCAATATATTAATCAAAACCTGTATCATTAATTTTCCGTCAACGTTCACTAATAAAAGTTTTTGAGGAATATGAATATGGCATTGCCTATTTTCTAATTCTGGAACATGCTGAATTGCTTCATAAATCAAGTCATCAATAACCTCAAGATTCTTTTCTATATAAAGACTCCCACTTTCTATTTTAGACATATTTAAAATATTCTCAATAATCTGGGTCAACCAGTTGACTTGATCATGAATATCTTTTGCTAATGCTGTTTTATCTTCAACAGATAAATCTGATTGTTCCATAATAAGTTGACTAGCTCCTACAATTCCTGTTAAAGGTGTTCTTAAATCATGTGATATACTTTTCAACATACTATTTAACATATGTTCTCTTTCCATTTCTACCTTGATTTTTTCTTGTTCTAGATACGTCATTTCTCGTTCCAATGCATTTCCTATTTGATTTGATGCTGCTTTCACAAACAGAATTTGATCATCAGTTAATTTTTCATCTGTCAAAACTTCAACGCTTCCTAATAAACGATTCATTCCTGTGATAGAAAAGATATGATCTTGAATTTCTTTGACTTGTAAAGATACAATGACTTGGCATTGCAGACTTTCTTCTATGTATTGCTTTCCCTGATTTAAAATATGATCAATTCCTGACACATTTAATAAACGTTCTGATAAATTATAGAGTTGTTTAGAAATACTTTCTTTCCTTTGTGAAATAATGATTTGTTTTTGAAAACGATCTGTCAGACTACAGGCAATAAATGATGTCATCAAAAAGAACAACATCAACATATAATCATTAGAATCACTAGTATGAAAATCATAGTAAGGTGTAATGAAAAGATAATTAAAACAAAGTACACTGATCAAAGATGCTGTAATGCCGTAAAAATATCCTCTTGTAAAAGTTGCAACCAATAAAACACCGACAATATAAACCATAAGTATATTTTCTCTACCAATTCCCCGATAACTTAAAGATAAAGACACACTTATTTCCAACCCAACAATTATGACAAGTTTCAACAAATACCTTATTTCATTTTTCATCTCTTAACCTCATCTATATTGACATCATCCTTAAAATGACCTCAACATCTTTTTTCTTTCCAATGATCAACAAATGATCCTGACAATTAAAAACATAATCAACAGATGGTAAGAAATCAGCTTTATCTTCTTTCTTAATACCAATAATATAAACATTAAAGGCAGCTCTTATATTCGTATTTTTAATCGTTTTTCCAATCCATTGTCTTGGTGCAGATATTTCATAAATAGAATATTCATTATCTAATTCAATATAATCATAAAGATGATCATGACTCACTCGCATAGCTAATTTTTCAGCACTATCACGATTCGGATAAATGACCTCATCAGCACCATTTTTTAAAAGAAATTTAGCATGAATATCTCTTGTTGCTTGTGAAATCACATATTTTGCACCAAGTTCCTTCAGAAGACTCGTAATTTCCAAACTACTTTGAAAATTTGTTCCAATACACACAAAGCAAATATCAAAGTTTGTCACTCCAAAACTCCTTAATACATCCTCATTTGTACAATCTCCTATTTTAATATTTGTAATCATCTTTGTCAAATCCTCTAAACGTTCCTCGCTCTTATCAACAATCATGACCTCGTCACCTAATTTAACCATATTTGTCGCTAAATGATGACCAAAACGGCCCATTCCAATAATTAATACTGTTTTCATGATATCTCCTATCCAATCGCTACTTTTTCAGCAGGATTTATGCATTTTGTTATTTTCTTTTTTCTTGTCAAGGTGAAAGCAAATGTCAGACTTCCAACTCTGCCACTAAACATCAAAAAAATAATGACCAACTTTGAAAATATTGTGAAATCTCGAGTGATTCCTGTTGAAATTCCAACAGTTCCAAGAGCTGAAATCACTTCAAACATGACATCTTCAAAGATAAATTGTGGTTGTATCAATAAAATAAGCAAACATCCTCCAATAACAAGACAAAGATTTATTAACAGCACACAAAAAGCTTTTTTGACAGTTTGATCATCAAATCTACGATGAAATATCTGACATTCCTCTTTATAAGTCATTGTTGCATACACATAACCAATCAAAACAACACATGTTGTTGTCTTCATGCCACCAGCAGTCGAACCTGGACTCCCTCCAATAAACATCAAAATCATCATAACTAATCGACTTGCTCGTGATAGCAAAGTGATATCTATTGTATTAAATCCTGCTGTTCTTGTTGTGACAGATTGAAAAAAACACCCCAGAAAGGTTTCAGATTGACTCATATGTAAAAATACATTTTGATATTCAGCTATATAAATCAGCAAAGCTCCCGTCAATATCAAAAATACTGTTGTACTTAAAACAACTTTTGTTTGTAAGAGATAACGATGAAAATGCCACTTCTTTTCATAAATATCTTCCCAAACAACAAAACCTAAACCACCAACAATAATCAATGCCATAATTGTAATATTGATCACAGGATTTCCAACATAAGAAACAAGTGATCCATAAGGATTAAGCATACCTAAAACATCAAAACCAGCATTACAAAATGCTGATACAGCATGAAATATACCATAATAAATGCCCCTACATACGCCATAATCCTGAATAAAAGATAAAGATAAAATCAAAGCTCCAAGTCCTTCAAAAAATAAAGTTCCCTTCATAATATGTTTGACAAGTTTAACACCCCCAGAAAGCTTTAATGTATTCACACTTTCCACAATCAAACCTCTTTCACGTAATCCAATTTTCCTTTTCAAATAAGTTGCAAAAAAAACTCCAATTGTAATAAATCCCAAGCCACCTATTTGAATGAGCAACAAAATCACACACTGACCAAAAAATGACCAGTGTTGAGCTGTGTCCACGACAACCAAACCTGTCACACAGCTAGCACTCGTCGCCGTAAAAAGAGCATCAATAAAAGGTGTTGATACATGTTGATGAGTAGCTATTGGCAACATCAATAACAATGTTCCTATCAAAATCATGGTTATAAATCCCAAAGCAATGATGTCTACATTTGTCAATCGTTTAAATATGATTTTCATACAATTTTTCTAATATTCCTTTCACTTCGTCTCGATTATCCAAGAGGTGAATACATTCTCTTTGATAGATATAGCGATATTCTTGATGAGCACAAAAAGCATAGATTTCTCCCTGATACTGGCACTTTCTTAAATGATAATGCATCATTAGATTATAATAATCATCTTTTGTCGCAATAATGATTTGTGCTACGTTATCATCTATATTTTGAATCATATCTTTTTCAATAAAAATGATATTTTGACATTGATATTGAACAAGATTGAGAAATGATTGATCATAAATAACCCATATATGTTCTGATGAATTTTCAATATAGTTATCAACCTTTCCCATCATGACATATCCTGCTATCAGAAAAATCACCATGATGAGGATGAATACGACTTCTCCCATACTACCCCTCCACCCCTTATTATAATCATTAAGGTATTAAGATAGTGTTAAGAAAGTATCTTCAAATATTAATAAAATATAAAAAAGTCCTTGATTAACCTCTTTTAAAGGCTATATAGGACTTCCTTATTCATAAGGATAAATTTTTATAATTGTTTTGTCAATGATATTGTCTTTTTAACCATAATGATTATATATGACTCAATGATTTTGTAATCATTGAATGTAGAGTATCATTCGTCCTCATAAAATATATTCTTTTTCAATAGAGTCGATATACTCCTTAAAAACACAACTATTTTTACTTAAGACTTATCTTAGATTTCATTTGTTTACAATCTCCTTTTTGAGCTTATTCTTCTATATATGATAGGGGTGTTGTGAATAAAAATCCTAATATAATTATCACTCTTTTCCCAAATGACCTTTTGTTATAAAATGAAATGAATATATTGACTATAATAAGATACAAAAATTATTTTTGTACTTGCATAATTATTGATTTTTTGTGCGAGAGTTATACCGTTTTCTTGAGGCATATCTATATCTAAAAAACAGCATCATAGAATTTACTAAAAATCAAGTCTAAAGCAAATAGATAATCATCACATTTATAAGAAAGATGGGCATTAAATATCACTTCATGAATTAAGAAAATCAAGCTTTTATTTTATATACTCATTCAATTTCAGAATTCAAATTATTTTAATTATACTGATATTTATTTCATTGCTTCATTGAAGAGGACAAGATAACTTCTTGAATAGATTCTTGACCAGTTAATAACATCACAGGTCTATCAATTCTCGGAAGTAAACCATATTCCAATGCTTCTATATAATCTAAATCCATTTCAACTCATAGATTATTTTTATATACATTTTTATGTGTTCTTTCGTGTTATTACACGCACAAAAACGTGTGAAATTATATGTATTTTTATATATTTATTCAATTTTGTATGCCAAAATGTATGCAATTTATTTTTAAAAATCGAATAATTAATATTGAATGCGCGGTATTTGCGCGATTATCACGCGCGCGTTAATTTTTTTCTTTATATTTTGTTCCTCTTCCACTACCAACTGCAATAAGTTTTTTTTCATCAATTAATCTTTTTAATAATCGATATGCTTGATCTTTAGAAATATTTAATAATTGTATTACCTCTTTTCTAGCAATACCCTCCTTTTTTGTTCTAGCCAATTTTAAAATTAATTCTTCATACCTTACTTTATCTATATCTGTTTGCCTAACATAACCTAATTCATTTTTACTAGCTTTATAGAATTTTGCACTTAGAATATAATTACGATTTTTACCCTGACCAGTTCCTTCTAACAAGCCTGATTCTACCAATTTTTCTACTGTTGCTTTTGCTCTTGATTCTGGAATATTAGTAACTTCAAGGATTCTTTTCATATTCATTCTACGTTCAAATTTAATACTTGATAAAATTAATAAAGAATTGATTGGCAATAAACGTCCTGTTCTTTCCTCTTCTTCAGATATCATATTTGCAAAAACAAAATCTGGTTTAGACCTTTGAATAAACAATTTAACTTTATTATTAGTACTCTCTGAATAATCAGGCCATGGTCTACCAAATATAATAGATCCTTCAAATATTCTATCTATTCCACGTCCCGTTTTTTCAGCCAATCCTATCCTTTTTAACGCATCTGATAATGTTTTATTTCTTCCCTGTGGTTCAACAGTTAATAAATTTTTTATTGTCACCCCTTCTACAAAACCACCTGGATTACTAATTGTTAATCCATCATCATCTATTGCCACTCGCACACTTCCTAACATAGTATAATCTCTATGACAAAATGCATTAACTAACGCCTCTCTAAATGCTCTTTTAGAAAATTCTGGTACACTTCTTCTTAACAATCCCTCATCTACCTCATGTTCAGGATTCCATGCATCAAAATTTGTTTCAAATAATTCAAACATTTCTAACAACGAAGTAGAATATTCATCATTTTTTCTAATGTTTGTTCCCTCCAAAACCTGAAACACAGCTTTTGAGGTTGGTATATATTCATTAATTTTTTCTTTTTTTCCTACCAGTAAGAGTCCCGTTACTGTAGGATATAAATATCCATCTTCTTCTTTAACTAATTGTAATGCCTTTTCTAACTCTTCATCGTTTAAATCTAATAATGCTTCATCTCCATTACTTCTTTTTATCAATGAGCGTAATCGAGCTATTTCGCTTTGATCAAAATCGTCTACTGAAGATTTAACTATAATTTGAGATGAAAAATCAAGTAAACTTAAATCAGAAAGGCGTGTTGTGTGCTCATAAGGATACATTGGAATATTTTCTGGATTTCCTCTACTGTTTAATCTTCTCCTTAAAACTTTTCCTGATGATGTTGCTACTATTGATTTGCTTTTAGGTATAATTATTCTCATGACATTAAAAGATTTATCACTAATGATTTCAGCATTAACAAAAAGAGAAGGAACAATTTTATTCATAATCATAGAACTCAATCCTATTTCATCTTCATGTTTTTTTGTTAAACCTGTAATTTCTCCATTATCTTCAACCCCTAAATACAATTCTCCTCCTTCGGTATTTGCCATTGCTACTACCGCCTCAACTAAATCAGAGTCTGGATATCCACCTTTTCTATCACTTTTAAATTCAATAAGTAAACTTTCTTTTTTAGGAATTAATCCCATATTAATCACCTCGCATATATTTTCGCGCGTTTTATGTATCTTGTCAATAAAATTCACGCGCACGTTTATTTATTGCGCGAATTTTCTATTCTTATTATACTCAATAATTGTAATATTATATAAATTAATTATTTAAATCATATTTTTGGGTATAAAAAAATACATTTTAAATTTTTTGCTACTACCTAAGCGATAATCCTGACATTAACAATCTTAATATTATACTAATTAAATCCAATTGAATAAAACAAATAAACTAATCCAAATTAATAATATACTTATATTCCTTTTAAACTATAAAACTCTATTCAAAATAAAAAAAGCATAACTTTTAATAATTAAGAAGAAATTAAATATCACTCCATGTTTCAATAAAATTATGCTTTTATTTTATATATTAATTTAATTCCAAAATCAAAATTATCTTTATTTTATCGTTATTTTTTACGTTGTTTCATTTGAGGAAATAAAATGACTTCTTGAATAGATTCTTGTCCAGTAAGTAACATAACAAGTCTATCAATACCCATTCCCATTCCACCTGTTGGAGGTAATCCATATTCCAACGCTTCTACATAATCTAAATCCATTTCAATTCATGCATTATTTTCATATATGTTTTCATATGTTTTTCTAGGTTACTAGACATCTAAAACTAGTGCTTATATATTAATTTGATCTCTATTGATTATATTTTGTATGCCATTATGTATGCCACTAAGATTAAGTAACATATGTATTATTATACTTCATTTTAGCTCATTATAAACATCAATATGAATTTTAATTTATTAAAATAGTCTGAATAACATAGGGTGTTAATCAAACTATTTATCACTTCAAGTAAAAGTATTATTTAAAATTATATTATTCTATAAATTCTTTATCATTATTTTCAAGTTTTCTTTTTTCTTTCCAAAAAACAAGTATATGCTATCAATACAACTGCAGGAATAGAAGTTATTACTGCATTAAGTAATATAAGCAACAAGAAATTTAAAGAGATGCTTTTATCAAACAAGATACTCAAAATATTAAAATGTCTTACCAAAAAATAAATACTGTATAAAACGGATATATACAATCCTATTTTCAAATAATTTTCTTTCTTGTTAAAAACACTTAAATATACAATAATTATTAACAAAAATATAAAGGTTATAATCACATTTTTAAAAGTATATAACATAAGAGTTTATTTCTCCTTTCGATATGTATTTAATAAAAGTTTGGCCGTTTCTATATCTATTTTATCTTCTACTGCTAAATACTTTATTAACTCTTCCATAGTTGAAGTTTCAATAGACTCTACTGTATTTATTTTCATAATTATTTTATCTAATCTCAAACGCACAGTTGGATATGATACTTCATAATAACTTGCTAAATCTTTTAAGGAGCCCGAAAATAAAACAAACTGTTTTATAAATTTCAACTCTTCTTCTTCTAAATTTACAATCCATTCTGGCACAGTAGTTAGAAAATCAAGATTACTAATCACTTATTAAAATCTCCATTTCAATCTTGTTTGATTCTTATAATTAATTTCTTGAATTAAATAACACGACATACTTGCACCCTTTTCATAAGTCCATGTCATTTGCGATCTAGCATATGCTGTATTTGTTGCTTTTGCTGTTGTAATACGAGAACTTAGATTATCAATTTCACCATCTAAAACACCTACTGTTTCTCCATACGTATCTAATAGTTTTTTATTTTTCCCATCATAAGTTACATAATATCCTATTTCTGAATAATCATAATTTGAATCTTCATAATGTGGATACATTGTCACAGTTCTATCTGGTATAGTTCCTCCAGACCATGAACCTGTACCTGTCGTCAATCTACTAGATTTAGTTGGTAAAAAATCAATAATTAACTTACCTCCTGTTTTTTCATTCACATAAACTGTAACCGAATCTCCAACCTCGATTTCATTCAAGTCCAAGACTGCTGTTCCTTCAATTATTTCTCTTTCTGTTGTAGCACTTACCCCATTTAAAGAAGCATATCCCACTAAACCAACCATAACACAAAACGAAATCATAAAAATTTTAATTTTTCTAAACATAACTGCCATCCTTTCTTAAGAATATTATAATATATATTAATAAAAACTTCAATATTATTCAATAAAACTTTAATAATATTAATTTTATTTGCAATATTAATTATATCATCCTTAAAATATGGCAAAGAATACTATACTATTAATTTGTTTTTAACTATTATACGTCCAAATTTAAAATTATAAATCCATTTTCCGTCTCACTTCGGGTGTTTTACACTTTCAAATCAATAAATCTCTCAAAGTATCTTAAAAAAGGTACTTTTTTTGTCAAATTTTTATTATTTTATATTCGTACATTATCGTACTTTACGCTATAATGTCTGTAGGAGGTATCTTTTATGGCTAAACGTATTAAGGTTACTAAATCTAAATACTCTGAATCTTATTCTATTATTGATGATTATACCCACCCTCAAACTAAAAAGCGCTCTACCTTTGTTGTAGAATCTCTTGGTTCCCTTGACTCTCTTAAAGATAAGCTGGGTACGGATTCTAAACAGGTTGTTCTCGACTATATTAACGAACATGTTGAACAGCTTCGTCTTCTGGACAAACAGGAAAAGGAAATCATCAATATTCCTTTGTCCCAATACCGTTTAATCCCTCAAAATGAAAACAGACTGTATAATATCGGTTATCTTTATCCTGATAATATCCTGTTTTCTTTGGGCATCAGAAATATATGTGATCAGATAGAATTACGTCATCACTATAAATTCGATCTCTGCAGAATACTGAGTGATCTGGTTTCTGCCAGAATCATTTTCCCCGGTTCCAAGCGCTCTACATATGATGATGCTCATCATTTTCTTGATACTCCTCAGTATGAACTTCATCATTTGTATCGTTCTCTTCCTGTTCTTGCTGAAGAACGCTACTTTATTGAAAGTGAACTGTACAAAAACAGTGAAAAAATCTATGAACGTGATACATCTATCCTGTATTATGACTGTACTAATTTCTATTTTGAAATTGAAGATGAATATGACATGTGCATGTATGGCAAATCCAAGGAAAACAGAGCCAATCCTATCGTACAGTATGGCCTTTTTATGGATGCCAAGGGTATACCCATTGCTGATATTGTTTTTGACGGCAATAAAAACGAACAGTTTTCCATGAAGGAGCCGGAAGAAAGAATAGAAAAGGATTTTCAGTTCAGCAGATTCATTGTATGTGCTGATGCTGGACTCAATGGATGGGAAAACAAGATATATAATGATAAAAAGGCAAATGGTGCTTTTATTGTTACCCAGCCAGTCAAAAAACTCAGGAAAACACTAAAGAACTGGGCTACAGACCCCAAAGGATGGAAAATACTTGGACATGATGGCTGTTATGATATAAGTCTATTAGAAGAAACAGTTGTGATTGATGGAGTTGCTCATCATAGAGATGATATTGTCTTTTATAAAGACAGATGGGAAAAAACAACAAAGAAATCAAAAGATACAGGAAATAGTTATACCTTAGAAGAGCATCTCATCGTCACATACAGCTATAAGTACAGAAAATATCAGCAGTATATTCGTTCAAAAAAACTGGAAAGAGCTAGAAAACTGCTCAAAAATCCTGGAAATATCAATACAAAGAATCCAAGGGACCCAAAATATTACATCAAAAAGATGACAACGACTAAAAATGGAGAAATAGCTGATGAAGACCATTATTCATTAGATGAAAATAAAATAAGAGAAGATGAAAGATATGATGGATTTTATGCTGTAACTACAGATTCAGAGGATAGCGATCTGCCAGCAATTATAAATGCCAACAGGCAAAGATGGGAAATAGAGGAAAACTTTGAGATCATGAAAAGTGAACTTAAAGCAAGACCAATGTATGTGACAAAAGAAGAATCAGTAAAGGGGCATCTGCTCATATGCTTTATATCATTGCTTGTTTATCGAATACTGGAAAAGGAATACCTGAAAGAAAAATATACATGTGATGAAATCATAACGACATTAAGAGAAATGAATATAACACATCTAGGTGGAAACAATTATATTCCATCATTTACAAGGACAGAAATCACAGATGAATTGGCACAGATATTTGGATTTCAACCAGCAAGAGAAGTACTAACACAAAAATATTTAAAAAAATTTACAAGAGTTGTTAATTCAAGAAAAAGTACGAAACTAAAATAAAATAGAAAACAAGCCAAAACCCTTATTCTATATAGGGTTGGCTTGTTATTTTCTTAAAAAACTGTAAAACATGAGATAATGTCGTAAAAACACTAAAAAAAGTAAGTGAAAGCAAACAAAATGCCCATCAATAATTATTCATAAGTATATTAACTTCGTCTAATTATAACCTTCTCTCCATAATACTAAATATAATAACCAGAAAAAGAAATATTATTCACAGACATATTTTTTCTAAAATCTTTAATACAAAACATAAATTTACAATGCTTTTTATACTTAATTAAATAACCATCTTCATAATAGTATTTATGTATTTTTACATTAAATTCACTTTTTCAAATTAAAATTTTCATTAATCAAGGAAATGACATGACTTATAAAAAACATATCATAATTAACTCAGTAATATTATTATCTTTTTAATAACTATTCTATAGTTTCTCATACCATCTACCAACAGATTAATTTAAGAAAAAATTTTTATTAATATATAAATACATATTAAAAAAAGCCTAATCAAGAATAGATATTACTCATATGTCTTGACTTCAGCTTTTTAAATATCAAATCATTTAATTTACTATATATTTAAGGAAGGAAAAATATTTTATAGTTTTATTGAGTTACTTCTTTATTTCTCATTTTAACAAATGGTAAATAAATAAGTGTAGAAGCAACAATACAAATGATTTGTGTAATTGCTGTTCCAATATGTCCACCTGTAGCAAGTAATCCACTAACGATTGGTGGTAAACACCAAGGAATCATAATATATGCTTTTGCAGCAAGTCCAACTAATGTTGCGACATATCCAATAGCAGCACATGCCATTGGAGCAATAATAAATGGTATCGCAAGAATAGGATTTAAAACGATTGGTAATCCAAATATCAATGGTTCATTGACTCCGAAAATTCCAGGAGCTAATGATAATTTTGCAATTGAACGATCATCTTCTCTTTTGCTTGCAATAAAGATAGCAATCAATAATCCAATAGTACATCCAAATCCACCCATTGTAACATACATTGTCCAAAATGGTTTTGTTACGATTTCAGTTGGTGCTTGATTAGCAAGAACTAAATCTGCATTTGTTTGTAAAGCTGTAATAACGATAGGATTAATAACACCATTAACAATTGAAGCTCCATGTAAACCACATACCCAGAAAATTGCTCCAATCATAGCACATAAAATAATACCAATTGGATTTTGGAAAGCTGCTGTAACAGGGACTGCTAATATTTTATAAATAGCTTCAGATAAGAACATACCAGTAAACATGTTGAAAGCAAACGATATCACTGATACACCAAATAAAACGATAATTGTTGGAATCAAAGCACTAAATGACTTAGAAACATTTGGTGGTACTGAATCAGGCATTTTAATTTTTAATTTATTAATTTTACTCAATTTACAATATAGTTCTATACAAATCATACCTACAATCATTGCTACAAATAGTCCTTTAGAATTTGTAACATCTACACCTATACCACTCATAACAACACTTTCTTCACCAATAAGTCCTGTCACTGTTGTTGGAGCAGCACAAATAAAGGCGCAAACTGAAACCAAACCTTCAAAGCTACCTTCTAAACCATTATGTTTTGCAAGATTACTTCCTACATAATAAGCAATAAGAATAGACAATATATTCATAGTTGCATAATTAACTGTATCAAATAATGGTGCAAATTGTGCTAACCATTCAAAGCCACTAAATTGTGCTAAACCATTTGTTGTAGAACAAACTACACTACTAAATAATGTTCCTATAGATCCTACAATAATCAAAGGAATAACAGATAAAAATGAATCCTTAATTGTAATTAAGTATTTATTGCTATTTAATTTATTAGCAAGAATTCCCATTATCTCTGAAATTTTATCAAACATTTATTTAACCTCCATATCTAAATCTTCTCCATTTGATGCAATCACTTGTTTATACCAATCAAATGATTTTTTCTTTTTTCTTTCAAAAGTTCCATTCCCTTTATCATCCATATCAACATAAATGAAACCATAACGCTTTTTCATTTCTCCAGTACCTGAAGAGACAATATCAATACATCCCCAAGTTGTATATCCCATTAAATCAACACCATCTTCAATTACTGCTTTTTTCATTTCAATAATATGTTTTCTTAAATAATCAATACGATAATCATCTTGAATTGAACCATCTTCTTCAAAATGATCATCAGCTCCTAAGCCATTTTCTACAACCCATAATGGTTTTTGATAACGATCATATAATTCATTTAAAACATATCTTAATCCAATTGGATCAATAGGCCATCCCCAATCTGAATGTGGTAAATATGGATTTTGCTCACCCATTTGTCCACCTGTATCTGTTTTTTGAGGCATTCCATCACGATAAACAGTTGTTCGATAATATGAGAAAGCCAAAAAATCTGAAGTCGTCTGCGCAATAATATCATCATCACCTGATTCTTTAATAATCTTTGCTCCTAATTTTTCAAACATTGCATCTGTATATGTTGGATAATAACCTCTCATCATCACATCACTAAAAAATAAAGCACGTCTTCTAAATTCAACTGCTCCCATAACATCTTCTGGTTTACATGTTGCAGGATATAAACCACTTAAAGCAAGCATACAGCCTATTTTGGCATCAGGAATAATGTCATGCCCCATCTTTGTTGCTAACGCATTTGCTAAGAATAAATGATGCATAGCTTGATATCTTGTCGAAGCATCAATTTGTTTACATCCTAATCTAGCATATCCCCTTAACACATTGATTTCATTAATAGGAATCCAATATTTAACTAAATCTTTATAACGTTGAAAGACAGTTTCACAATATCTTAAATAACAATTTAGTGTCTCTCTACCATTCCATCCATTATAATGGTTAGCTAAATAAGCTGGATTTTCAAAATGAAACAAAGTCACTAATGGTTCAATGCCATATTTTTTACATTCTTTAAATACATTTTCATAAAACTTTAAACCTTCTTCATTTGGTTTTTCACTAACAATTCCACCCTTTGGAAAAATCCTAGGCCAAGAAATTGACAATCTATAACATTTAAACCCCATCTCTGAAAATAACTTGATATCTTCTTTATAATGATGATAGAAATCAGTTGCTTGATGACTTGGATAATAAATACCATCCATAATACATCCAACTGCATCACTAGGCATTTCTTCTTCACGATCCAATAAAACTTGTCTTCCATCAGGAAACTGACATGAAATTTTTCTTGGATTTGTATGACTTCCCACTGTTACAAAATCATTAGTCGCAAGACCACGACCACCTTCATTGTAGCCGCCCTCGTACTGAGTCGCAGCTGTAGCGCCACCCCATAAAAAATTTTCATTAAAACCTTTCTGCATTTTATCCACCTCCTCTTTTTTGTAACTTATTGCTCAACTTCAATTGGCACTATCAATATAAAACATTCTCTTTTTTAAATCTTATTTCTTCTACTTCTTCAAACAATATTCGAAATATTCGAACGTTGTTCGATTTTTTCGAACTTAATTGCACTTTATTAAAAAACTTTTTAAAATGAATTTACAACGTTGTATCTTATTCGAGACATGTTACTATTCAATTAGGCAAGACCTCAAAACATTATTTCATGTACTGTTTTTAGGTCTTTTTTGATTAAAAGGAGGAAATTTTATGAATTACAAAGAAACAGCTGAATGTATTCTTAATAATATTGGAGGTATCTCTAATGTTGAAAACTTAACACATTGTGCAACAAGACTTCGTTTTACAATGAAAGATGTTAATCTTATTAATGATCAAAACATAAAAAATATGAAAGAGGTAATAGCGACCATACAATCAGGAGATAACTATCAAGTTGTCATCGGAAATGAAGTTGGAAATGTTTATGATGCTATCATGGAGAATTCAAATTTTATTGAATCCACCCCTAAAAAAAAAACATATACAGTAAAAGGAATTCTTAAAAATGGCTTAGATGTATTATCAAGCTGTATGGTTCCATTGGTTCCAGCTATCGTTGCTGCTGGTATGTTAAATGTTGTTATATCTATTATTAAACTGACACAAGTTATTAATGTTGAATCACAAACTTTTAAATTAATTCAAATAATGGCAAACTCTTGTTTCTATTTTTTACCTATATTAGTTGCTATAACAGCAGCAAAAAGGTTTAAATGCAGTCCATTTCTTGCTGTTGTATGTGTTGGAGTTCTTATCCACCCTGATTTTATTTCTCTTGTTGCCACTGGTGAACCAATAAGCTTATTTGGATTACCTGTAGCACCTGCGTCATATACATCACAATTATTTCCAGCAGTACTAACTGTTTGGTTTATGTCAGTTATTGAACATACAACTGAGAAAATTATTCCAAAATCAATAAAATATTTTACAAAAACTTTGCTTGTTGTTTTTATAACTTCTATTATGGGACTAATTGTGTTAGCACCAATTGGTTATTATATTAGTGAATTACTAGCAAATATCATTATGTTTGTACAAGACAAAGCAGGTTGGTTAGCAGTATTACTTTTATCTTTCCCATTACCATTATTGGTTATGACTGGTACTCATAAAGCTATTGCTCCAATTGCTATTTCATTATTTGCCACACAAGGTTATGATGCACTATTCCTTGTTTCATTTTTAGGATTCAACTTTTCTCAAGGTGCAGCAGCATTGGCAGTAGCATTAAAAACTAAAAATCCAGAACTTAAACAAACTGCTTTTGGAGGTGCAATTGCTGGATTGGTCGCTGGAATCACTGAACCTGCTTTATATGGTATTTCCTTAAAATACAAAAAGCCGTTATATGCAAGTATGATTGGATCTGCTTGTGCTGGGTTATTTTCTGGAATTGTTGGTGTTAAGCTTTATACTTATGTAGGTCCATCTTTAATTAGTATGCCTGCTTTTATTGGTGGAAATTCAAATATGAACTTTATATATGCTTGTATTTCTGCTTTGATAGCTATTTCTGTAACAATGATTCTTACTTGGAAATTTGGATGGGGTGAAAAATCCTCACAAAATCAATCATTAGACAAAAAAATTAAAGTTCATGCACCAGTATCAGGAAATATTATCCCTATCAAAAATGTAAAAGACGAATTATTTAGTAGTGAAGTGATGGGTAAAAGTTTTGGCATTATACCTAATTCTAATGATATAGTTTCTCCTATTGATGGTGAAATAGTAGCACTATATAATACAAAACACGCTATAGGAATTAAGGATAAATTTGGACTTGAAATATTGATTCATATTGGAATTGATACTGCAAAACTTAATGGAAAACATTTTACAACATATGTAAAAAAAGGAGATATTGTCTCACAAGGGCAAAAACTTATTCACGTAGATTTTAATAAAATTAAAAAAGCAGGTTATGATTCAACTGTTATCACTGTTATCACAAATTCTCAACAATACACAATCACGCAAACTGAAAATCAAGAAGTCAATAATACAAATTGTACAATACTTTTATGTGAATAAAATAATATTGTTCATATATCAAAATTGAAAAGATGAGTTATAGTTTTATAGCTCATCTTCTCTTTACATTCTAAAAAATAAAAGGAGTCACATGATGAAAATAACAAAAATTCTCAATTCTAGTGTTGTATTGGCATTGGATAATCATAATAAAGAAGTTATCGTTATGAGAAAAGGTATTGGATATAATAATAAAGCAGGAAATACTTTTGATGAAAAAGACTATGATAAAATATATGTTTTAAAAAACAAAGGTGATAACCTCCAATTATTATCTAATACCAATAATGATATTTTAGATGCTTCTTTAAAAATTTATGACTTAGCTATTCAAACATTAAAAACTGAATTAGATAAAAATTTAATTATTATTTTAGCTGATCATATACATTTCATTTTAAAAAGACATAAAAATAATCAAATATTTGAAAATAAACTGTTTTGGGAAATAAAAAAATATTATTTCTTAGAATATCAAGTTGCATTAGATGCATTAAAAATTATAAATAATGATCTCAATATCAAAATTGACTCTATAGAAGCATCGAATATTGCATTTCATATTATCAATGCAGAATCTAGTCGTTATGATGTCAAATATATATCAAAAATGTCAGAACTTATTAATGATGTTATTCATATTATAAAATATCACTATCAATTCGATTTTAATGAGGAAACTATTGGATATATAAGACTTATATCACATATTAAATTTCTAATACATAGACTTATGGAAAATGATACCCTTAAAGATAATCTTGACATATTTTCATATTCAAAAATAAAAAATACATATAAAGATGATTTAATTTGTATTGAAAAAATTACTAAGTATTTAGAAAATAAACTTTGCATCAAAATTACGAATAATGAAAAAATATATTTATTAATACATATCAATAGATTAAAGGAGGATAATAAGAATGTTTAAGTTTACAGATGCCCATGTTCATTTTGGAAAACGCGAAAATTTTGATGAATATGTAGCTATTGAACAATTAAAAAAAGAAATGTTTAAAAATTATATTCAAAAAATCTTTATTTTTACAATCAAACCTATAATGAGTGAAAATTTAAAAATGTATAGAGCAATAAACAATGATCTAGAACATTTTATCCCTTTTTTATACTTAAATCCTTTAAATCGTGATAGCTTAGATAACTGTAAAGAATTATTGACAAAATACCATTTTAAAGGAATAAAATTACATCCTTATGCATGCCACTTTAAAATTGATGACTTTTTTTTACTAGATCCATGGATGAATATCGCCAGTCAATATAATTGTCATGTTATAGTTCATTGCACTTCGCAAGATGAATATTGTTCTCCTTTACAATTAGAGAGATTAGCAAAAAGGTATCCACAATTAACTTTTCAAATGGCTCATATGGGTGCTATATGGCAATGTTCTGAAGCCATTGAAATCATAAAAAGAAATAATAACATATATGCTGATACATCTATTGTTTCTTATTCAGCAGTTAAAAGAGCCTCAAAACAAATTCCTGATAAACTTTTGATTGGAACTGATTATCCCTTTTATAAATTTGAAATAGAACAATTAAAGATAAAACTAGCATGTCAAGAAACAAGTGAATTATCAAAAATCATGTATGAAAACTTTAACTATCTTGTAAAAAAACATAACTACTAAAATAAAAATATGACTCCCTAATAAAACAAAAGACGTTTAAATTAAATGCTAATTTAAACGTCTTTTTAATAAAAATCTATTTATATAATGCATGAAATAACTTTAACAATTTTTCGTCTCTTTGCTCTGTGGCTTTTATATCCTGATCATTAGAATAATCATAAAATCCTTTTTGTGATTTAACACCAAAGTGTCCATGTTTATAACAGTATTTTAAAAGTTCAGGAACTTCTTTACTGTCACATAAATCTTTCATCAAATATTCACTAATATGATAAAACGTATCTAAGCCACCAAAATCAGCAACTTCTAAAGGTCCAAGACAGGCATATCTAAATCCTAAACCATATTTCATAACATCATCCATACCTTCTTTTGATATAACACCTTTGTTAACTAAATCTAGTGCTTCTCTTAATACAGCAAACTGTATACGATTAGCGACAAATCCTGGAACATCTTGATGAACGATGACTGGTTTTTTATCAATAGCTAATGATAAATTATAGATAGTATTGGCTATATCATCATTCGTATGATCACCTTTGATGATTTCTATCAATAAAATCAAATGTGAAGGATTGAACCAATGCATACCAATAAATCTTTCTGGTTTATATACAGAAGATGCAATAGCATTAATTGATAAACCTGATGTATTCGTTGCAAGAATAGTATCATCTTTAACTATATGTGAAATTTCTTTATAAAAGTTTTGTTTGATTTCTAAATTTTCAATAATACTTTCAATAACAATATCACAATTTTCAAAACAACTCTTATCGGTTGTATAAGAAAGATGATTCATCAATTCATTTGCTTTTTCTTGAGTAATTTCATTTTCACTTACAAGTGTTTCTACATTTTCATCAATACGTGTCTTCGCATTTTCTAATGCTTTTTCACTTAAATCATAAATTGTAACTTGATAATTATATCTTGCAAAGATTTGGGACATAGAATATCCCATCGTCCCTGCTCCTGCAATAACGATATTTTGAATTTTCATATTATTTAATCTCCATTTCTAGTAAAGCACTACCTAATGTTTTCCCATGCATATCAATAGCTAAAGAACGTGTAACTCCACCACCTAAAGCATCTTCCATGACAAAATTCAAGGCACAAATACTATCAACTTCATATCTTGTGATTTTTCCATGAACGATATCTTTAAAATATTCTTTCAAACATTCTTCTGTTATTTTTTCTTTAATGAAAGGATAATCTTCTTCTTTATATGCAATAACTGAAATAATGGAAATATTTCCTTTATCACCAGTTCTTGAATGTGCAATTTCTTTTAATTTCATCTTATTTAACCTCCATATATCCAACAGTAATTTGAAAATGATCAACTGGTACAAAGATTGAAGCAATACTAATAATGTCTTTGATATTTTTTACTGCTCCTCCACCACCATAAGGACCATTTGTATATAATGCTTCTACTTCATTTCCTACCATTTCAGCATTTTTTAAATCTTTCACACGTGCTGCGACTCTTAAACGTATTTCATTTGGAATATAATTTCCCATATTTTCAGAAATCGTATCCATATATAAAGAATTAAATCCAATATAATCAAATTTTATTTCTTCAAATTCCAAACCAACTAATTCAAAACGTTTTTCCAAGATTTCTTTAGCTAGTTTTGCTTTATTCAAAGCATTATGTCCACCATAACTGATTTGTCCTTCACCAATATAACAATCATGATAACCTACACTTGTTTTATAATAACTATTTGGCTTTTTACCACTAGCTCCTGAGATCCTAACAACATCTTTTTTAACTTGTTCTACCTTGACTTGACTAAAATCTGCAATAACATCTGGAGTAAAATAATTATGTGGATTTTGAATTTCATATAATGTTTGTTCCTTAACTGTTTGAGTTGTTACCATTCCTCCTGTATCAGTTAACTTTGTGACAATAGCATCACCTGTTTCATCAACTTCAATAATAGGGAATCCTAAGTTCCATAAATCTGGGACATCTTTATATCCAGGATCAGCAAAATATCCACCAGTGACTTGACCAGCACATTCTAATAAATGTCCTACCCATGTTCCTTTACCTAATCTTTCATAATCATCCATTGCCCATCCAAATTCATAAACTAAAGGACCCAAAGCAAGAGAAGGATCACTCACACGACCTGTAATGACAATATCAGCACCGTTTTCTAATGCTTCAACAATACCTGCACACCCAATATAACCATTTGCTGATAATATTTCTCCTTCAATAGATGACAATGGTTTACCAGTTTCTAAGACTTGATAATTCATGTAATCATTTAAATGCTCACCAATATCATCACCTTCAACATAAGCAATTTTTAAATTTTTTATTCCTTTTTCAATTGCCATTTCTTGACATTTCTTTGCACCTGCTTTCGGATTAGCTGCCCCCATGTTCGTAATGACTTTAACTTTATTCTTCTTTAAAGCATCTAAGATCTTATCAAAACGATATTCAAATAAATCATTATATCCTTTATTTGGATCTTTCTGCTTTGCTTTTTGAGCAAGTGAAATCGTCCTCTCAGCTAAACATTCAAAAATAATATAATCTAAATTTCCTCTTTCAATCAAATCAATTGCTGGTTCGATTCTATCACCACCATATCCAGCTCCTGAGCCTATTCTTAACGTTTTCATATGTTTCCTCCTTTTTAGTACAACGTTTTACCACAGCATCAAGTATAACGTTGTACCAATTAGTTGTCAAGTGCTTTTTATAAAAAAGTAAAACGTTTTACTAATTTTCTTGATTGTTTTATTTTTCTTTGCTATGATTGGTACGAGGTGATTTACAATGTCAAATATTAAAGATGTTGCTGCTTTAGCAGGTGTATCTATGAGTACAGTTTCAATTATTTTAAATGGAAAAAGCGAAGAAAGAAAAATATCACAAGAGACACAAGAAAAAGTTGCGAAAGCAATTAAAAAACTAAACTATCAACCAAATCTATCAGCAAAACGTTTACGATCTTCAAACAATAAAAAAATCATTGCCTTATTTTGGACAACTGATTTTCGTGAGGTGATGCTTGCAAGATTTATGTCTGGTTTACATCAACAAATTCGTCAATTGGAATTAAATTACGATATTGTCATTTATCCATATGAAAATAACAAACTCTATAAAGAAAAATCTTTACAAGGTTCTGCCAATTTTCACGGGGCTATAATAGCCAATGCAAGTGAGAAAGATTTAGAATATCTTCATACATTTCAACCACTTATTCCTATTGTCCTATATAATAGGGAACTAGAAAATTATAGTGGGATTGTTATCGATAATGAAGTGATAGGAAAACAAGCTGCTCATCTTTGTAAAACTATGAAAAATGTTGGTATTATAAAAGTACCTTATGTATTTGAAGGAATGAAAATAAGAGATGATTCTTTTTTATCTCAAATCAAAGAATATGGCATAAATTCAAAAATTTATGAAATAAATAAGAATTCTATAGATGATGCTTATAAGATTGCCAAAAACATAGATTTTCAAACATTAGATGCTTTATTTTTGCCAAGTGATCACACTGCTTATGGTATTATGCATTATTGTTATCAAAATTGCATTCAGATTCCTGAAGATATTTCTTTAATTGCGATTGGTAATGGTTTAACACAATATGCAAAATATAGCAATCCATCTTTAACTGTTATTGAAATTCCTATGGAAGAGATGGCTTCTAAATGTTTAACAATAATTAATCAACTTTTTAAGGATTCAACATTGATAAAAGAAAAAATCAATCCATCTATTATTATAAGAGATTCTTTAAAGGAGGGTAAATAATGGGAAAAATACGTGCAAGTCTAGTTGCAGTTATGAATAGTGAAGAAACAAACTCTACATATTATAGAATAGCGAAATATCTTCTTCAAAATAATTATATTGTTAATCATGTATCTATGGATGACGTTGCAAAAAACTGTTACTGTGCAAAATCAACAGTCAGTCGTTTTTGCAGACAAATTGGTTATGAAAATTATTATGAATTAAATCAAGATTTATATACATCCACTACAAAAAGTCAAGATAAATACGATAAATACCTTCTTGATAACTTTGAAGAGACAAAAGATCTATTCTTTAATGATCTTATTAATAGTATAGTGAGTGCAAAGGACTCTATAACAAAAAAAGCTGTTTTTACTCTTGTTTCACTTATTAAAGAATATGATGAAATAGGTATTTTTGGAAATTTACAATCTCAAACAATAGCTCAAAAGTTTCAAAATGATATGGGATTATCTAGAAAAATCATTACAGCTTCTATTCTCCCAGAACATCAAAAATCTTATATAAAAGAAGCTCATCAAAAAACATTGATTATTATTGTTTCATTTTCAGGATATTATTTTAGACAGTTTATTAATTTGCATCATTTTTCAAAAGATCATAAACCTCATCTTGTATTAATCACATGTAACGAAAAAATGCAGAACTCTAAACTGTTTGATGATGTTATCTATTTATCATGCCCTGATAATTACGCATCTAGAGCGCATATTATGAGTTTTTACTTAAATGTGGTTGCTATTGAATATGCAAATGCAAAATAAAAATATAATGATATTATTAATTATTTTATCACTTAAACAAAAAAAGAAATGTCTTAATTTTAAGGTTTTAACATTACCTAAATAAGCATTTCTTTTTTATAATTTAAAATTATAAATTATTAAATAAAGTTTCATGCTATTCTATATACATAAGATACCTTTCCTTTAGTTAAGAATATTTTTTATTTGCAACTACTCATTATGGATTATCTAATATACTTTTCTTCATTATACTCATCTATAAACTGGAATTACATAATTATCTCTTTAAAAAATCTACTATAACATTTTTAATGTTTTGTAATAGGACATGAATATGACCACTTTCTTTTAATTCATAAGTTCTATAATTCATAAAGATTCGTTTTGCTCTTGATAAAACTTTTTTAGCACGAAATAAGTAATCCTTTTTGAAAACTATAACAAGTGTAGGGCATTATAACCTGACAACTTTTTTCCTGAATATTAGTTGGCATATCAACTTTAGTTTTTACATTGTCAAAGCTATCCTTTACTATATCTAAAATATCTTCATCAAGAATTGATTTATCTAACGCCATATATAAAGCCATTTTTAAAAGATATTTTTTTATTTAATGAAAGCTCCCCAGGTCAAGACCTGGGGTATCTTTCACGCTTCGCTTTGCGATGCAGTTATATTTTCATATATAACTGTTTATACTCAGAATCTTGTTTACCTTGTTCTTTCACATATTCT
>Ga0129308_1000590_pt1 | contig 51377 bp, 54 predicted proteins | sample L827metagenome_FD_94440 | JGI IMG/M metagenome (GOLD analysis project Ga0129308, IMG submission 94440) | Ring-tailed lemur group fecal microbial communities from Wisconsin, USA - L827 metagenome | ecosystem: Host-associated > Mammals > Digestive system > Large intestine > Fecal | place: USA... | reverse complement strand
CCGGCACGCAGTTGTTTGAAAAAGATACGGCTTAGTTTTCCACAAAACGGAATATTTGCCCTATTCGACTCGACATTTTTCTGGCGGGTCTTCTTTGGCGTTCTCTGTTTTCAACAGATGCATGTCTTTTTCACAACATTTTTCCTCCTACGCATAGAAATAGGAGCTGCAGCAGAATTATTCGTTTTGCTACAGCTCCTTTTGGCTTCCTGTCCCCCTCTCAGGCGCTGCGCGCCAGCTCCCCCGGAGGGGGAGCCTATGGGATTGTGCTACACTCTGCGTTAGAACCGTGGGGCCTGCTGCATGTCGCGGACGTGCGATGCACGCCCCTACGGGGTGTTCTTATGCGGGATAGGGGGGAGAGAATAGAATTATGTTAATCAAATTATGTAAACTAATTACAGCCCCAGGAGGCGCAGGGTCAGGCTGTCCCGCTCCCCGCCGTAATACTTATCCAGCGCCTGCTGGAACAAGGGATCATGGGGCGCGGCCAGGGCAAAGAGGGTCATGGAGGATTTCAGCTTCATGCTGTCAATGCCGCCGAACACGGCCACCGGGTCACTGCCCCGCAGCGCCAGCAATACGCCGGTGATCTCCCGCAGGCGCTGGCCCAGCACGGGATGGGCGTAGTATTCCCGGGCTTCCGCCAGATCACGGATGCTGTAGTACCGGGCGGTGGAGCTTTGTCCCAGCCCGGCGATCTGGGGGAAGATGTACCACATCCAGTGGCTGGTCTTGCGGCCCCGCCGCACCTCGGCCAGGGCGGCGGCGTAATCGCCGCGCTGGGCTTCCAGAAAACGGTCAAGCATGGTCATGGCTCCTTTCAAAAATCAGGTGACGAAAATACGTTCAGGCGCTGTCAATCTTCCCGGTTGCGGAAGGAAGCCAGCTCCATGATCTGTTTCATCCTGGCTTCAAAGGCCTCTGCGGAGAGAAGGGCGATCCCTTCCTCATCCCCCAAAACAATCAGCCGCTGTCCGGCTGTGAGCCCGTATTTGTCCCGGGCTGCTTTGGGGATGACGATCTGCCCCCGTTCATTCATGACGATGAAACCCCAGATATGCTTCCCCTTGGGGGCGGGCGGGATCCTGCCGATCCCATCGGCGGTCTCGGTTTTGATCAGGCTGTCAATGGTAATGCCATAGAGTTCGGCGAGCGCGCTGCATTTTTCAATGTCGGGGATGGTCGCGCCGCTTTCCCACTTGGCATAGGCCTGCCGGGAGATATTGATCTTCGCGGCAAGCTGTTCCTGGGAATAGCCATGCAGATTCCGCAGCATGACCAGATTGTCTTTCAGCATAAAGCCACCCCTTATAAATCAATTCGCTCAAAATGAAGGCATGCCCTTTTATAGGAGACAAATGTCAGCAGAACATAGGCCAGCGCCCCCGCAAGGAGCAGCGCCAGCTGAAGGCCGATGGCATCAAAGCCAAAGGCGTTGACAGCCGCAAGACCCGGAATGAAATGGGCCGCCTCCGCCATGCCCACGCAGACAAAGGCAACAACGATATAGGCCACAAAGGGCTTGCCAAACTTGTAGGCCGTTTTGAAAAAGCCGCCCACGAAGATCAGGTTAAACAGGCCGAAGATAAGCAGGGCAACCCCCAGCGCGAACAGATTGGCGTTCATCAGGGCGTTATGCCGGTAAACTTCGCTCCCGGACAGGAGGGTCATTCGCAGAATCGTACACATGGCCATGACAGCCGCGGCGCATAACTCAATAAAGCAGCTAAAGAGATACTTCCCCTTTACTATATCGGATTTGGCGATGGGAAGCAAGACCGAAAAAACGATATCATTGGCCTCCCGGGCGTATTGGAAGCTTTGAAAAATTCCCAGGGTCACGAAAAATACGCCGCAGAGAATGGGGTATCCCGGAATGAAAAACATCAGTCCAAAGGCAATAAACAGATAGGATAGGATCGACGCGCTCAGTTTCAGTTCTTTCCGCAAAATGTTAAGCATTTTTGCCCCCTCTTTCCAGCCGCAGAATGGTTTCTTCCAGGGTTTCCCCGGCTTTGGAATACCGGGCTTCAAATTCTTCCTTTGGAAGGGCGGCAACGATCTCACCCTTTGAAATGTAGATGATATCATCGGCGCACTTTTCAATGTCGGAAGTGATGTGGGTGGAAAAGAAGATCGCCACCCCGTCTTTTTTCAGCGCCGTGAACAGCAGGAGCAGCTCATCCCGAGAGAAGGGATCCAGGCCGCTGGTGGGTTCATCCAGAATCAGGATCTCCGCCTTGTGGGAGAGGGCAAGAAGGAGGTTGAATTTCACCTTCATTCCCTCGGACAGCTCCAGAGGCGTCTTGTTCTCCTCCAGACTGAACAGCGCCAGATATTTGCGGTAGCTCTCCTCATCCCAGCTGTCATAAAAGCTCTTCATAATATCCACAATATCGCGTATTTTCTTTCTGGGATACCAGTTGACGGTACCGGTGGAGTACCCGATCCGCCGCTTGATCTCGGCCTCGTTGCCCGGCAGCGGCTTATCAAAATAGAAAATCTCCCCGCTGTTGGGGTGGATCAGATTCAGCATGGATTTGATGGTTGTGGTTTTCCCGGCACCGTTTCTTCCGATGAAGCCTGTGATCCTTCCCGCTTCAAGAGAGAAGGAGACATCGTTCAACTTGAAGGAAGGATATTCTTTCACAAGGTTTCTGACCGATACAATACTCATTTTACCCGCTCCAATCTTATAAATCGGATTTGTATGATTATTGTAAGCTCAAGTTGCCTGATTCTCAACCAACCACAGATAACATCTTTTTTAGATTTTTGTTAGGATTGGTTGCGTAAAAAGGAAAGAAAAAGGGGACTTCCAAATGCTGCCGGTGAAGGCAGTATCACAGAAGGCCCTTGTTTTTAAGGTGATATGCAATATGTTCAAAACGCTCTCCGCGTCATCCGGTGCCGCGGTTCAGATGATTACTTCCCCGGTGTTCAAAGCCTCTTTTCCAACAAAAGGTTATTCTTTGATAAATTCAAACGAGAAGAAATAGACATAATCGTTTTCCGCAAGGGCATCGGTGCGGCCAGCCATCAGGTCGTTGACATCCAACGTCCGCAGCTTGTCGTTATCGTAAATCAGGGCCAGAAGCGCCTGCTCCCCATTATAGCGGATGTCGGTGCTTTCGCTGATTTGCGCTGCGGCTCTGCCATAATATTCCCGGTCTGCTACCCCCTCCAGAATGGGGTATTCCGTCGAGCCTTTGGTGCCATCCGCAGAAATGACGATGTTCACCACATAATGCTTGAAATCCGGCACAAGGAGAAGCTCACCCGCCTTGGGAGAACCAACGCCGTCAAAGCCCAGCTCCATCACGGTAGCTTTTCCAAGCAGTTCTCCCACGCAGTAGGTGGACACGCTAAGCCTTAGCCTGCTGTAGGCATCCGTTGTGGTGAAACGGTAAAGAAAAGCCCCATCCGGGCCGGCAAACAGCTCCGCCGTTTTCATTTCTATGCTGTCGCGGTCAACGGGGGCGATAAAGTTCCGGGGGAGAAGGGCGCGAAAAACATGAAAACCAATAAGGGCGGAAGTCAGGACGGTAATGGCCAGCAAGATGCCAATGACCGCTTTCAGGCGCTGCTGCCGGTGCTTGCTGTCTGCGGCGACGCCAATAAGGTTTTCTTCCGCCTTTTCGATCATGTTCTCCCGGGCAATATCCTCTCCCGCCAGAAATTCGTTGATGCTGATCCCCAGGATCGTACAGAGTTAGGAATAAACAGAAACATCCGGCAGGCAGACACCCCGCTCCCACTTGGAGACCGACTTGTCGCTCATGCCCAGCTTCCCGGCAAGCTGCATCTGCGTCAGGCCCAGCGCTTTGCGCTTGCCTGCGATATACCGCCCAATTTTGATAAGATCCATACCGTTCCCTCCCGTCTGCTTGCAGTAATCATACCGGTTCCGGAAGGATTTGAACACCCCTCGAAGGTAGAATAATGGGTTGCGCAGCAAAAAATTTCTGCCGGAAAAACCGTGTATCCCCCTGTCAAACGATGTTAAGGCTTTTCCCTTTTGCGGCATCATACCATCCGGGCCTCCGAAGCAGGGGCAGGCATGGTCATGGATTTCCTTCGATCAGGCCGCTGTTTTTCAGATCCTCTGCCAACTGCATGGTGCGAAGCTGTGCGCCTTCCCAGGTGAGGTGGAGCTGGGTGTCATAGAACAGGTCATAAGAGAAAAAATAATCCGTAAAGTGAGAAATGACCTGACAATCCAGGTTTTCCCGCATCTTGTTTTCCATATCGATATAGGAGGACGCCGGCGGTGTGAACTCACCGTAAGCAATGGGGAAGCCGGCGAGAACCATGGCTGCGCCCTGGGAGCGGGCGTAGGCATTGAGCCTGTTCAGCCGGTCAATGCTGTCCTGATCGATGCCCGGCTCATCCAGGCTGTTTTCGTCAAAAGTGTAAGTGCCGTCATAGCGGACGCATACATCGCCGTATTCATTGAAGCTGCTGCGGGAATAGCAGGTGTTTTCCTGGGGAATATTGCCCGGGCTGCCCTTGACCCATTGGAGCCCGGCCTTCACAAGATACTTTGGATAGGCAGCCAGCATGGGGCCATAGTCCTGCGGCCGCAGAAGCCGCCAAAGCGGAAGATGATATTCAAGGGTGATCCACATAAGCTCAGGGTCTTTTATGCGGTCATCATCCAAATAATCACTGTTGCAGATCACCAGGATATCCCCGGGGCCCAGCCCCAGCTTTGCCATATCCTCCTGAAAGGGATTCCCCAGGCCGCCATGGAGACCCAAATTCACAACGGGCATCCCCAGTTCCTCCTCCAGCAGCCGGGAGTTCATGCCGAAACTGAGGCTGGAATTGCCCACAAGGATAATTTTGGGTTCATCAATGGATTGAAGCCGCTGGACCTTATCCAGAATAGCGGCCTGATAATTGCCCAGGTACTGATTTTTGACCACGCACATCCCAAACACAAGGAGGACAGACAGTGACAGCCCGAAAAGAAGGCAGAACACCAGCAGCTTGCCTATGAATTTTTTCATGCTTATCACCACACTTAAAACTGAAAATAGACGAACTCGCCGGTTCCGGAAGTGGGCATGAAAAACAGGAGCATCCAGATGAACAGTATGTACACAGCCCAGCGAACAACAAGTTTTTTACCCGACAGCCAGCCGATCACATCCACACGAAGGGAGCAGAGATCATAAACAGAGAGGAGAACAATACAGATCATGATCTTTGCGAGATGCAGCATCGTCAGTTGAATCGTCAAATGACCGAGGCCCGTACCGGCGAAAATGCAGACGAAGAGTTGAGAGATAACATACCATGCGTCTGCAATGCTCTCTGCCCGGAAAAACACCCAGGCAAGGTTACAAAAAAGGAATACAGCGGCGACAGAGACCGCTTTCCTGAACTTCCCGGGATTTTTTTGCGGAAGATGCAGTGCGTTCTCACCGATCTGGGCAAGGCCGTGAATGCCGCCCCAGACCACGAAGGTCCAGTTTGCGCCATGCCACAAACCGCTGGCCAGGAAGGTGAGCAGAAGATTCAGGTAGTGCCGGAATTTCCGGCAGCGGTTCCCGCCCAGAGGAATATAGATATAGTCCCGAAACCAGGTGGAAAGGGAAATGTGCCAGCGGCTCCAGAACTCCTTGATGCTGCCGGAGAAATAGGGACTTTTGAAATTTGTCATGAGCCGGATGCCAAACAGCCTTGCCGTGCCCACAGCAATATCGGAATAACCGGAAAAATCACAGTAGATCTGTATGGTGAAAAAGAAGATGCCCAGCAAAAGATCAAGCCCCGTGCAGGCGGCCAGAGAGCCGTATACCGCGTCCACGTACACTGCCACGGCGTCAGCAATGGCCAGCTTCTTGAAAAAGCCCCAGGCCATCAGCTTTAGGCCATAGGCGGCGCTTTCATAATCCAGGGCTTTCGGGGGCTCCTTGATTTGGGGAAGAAGATTGCTTGTGCGCTCTATGGGCCCGGCCACCAGCTGGGGGAAAAAGGAAATGAAGGTGGCATAGATGCCAAAATGTCTCTCCGCTTTCACCGTGCCGCGGTAGACGTCGATCACATAGCTGAGGGTCTGGAAGGTATAGAAGGAAATCCCCACAGGCAGCAGGACTTTCAGGGTGGCCGGGTGAAGCCTTATGGAAAAACGGGCCATAAGCGCCACAAAAGAATCGGAAAAGAAATTAAAATATTTGAAAAAGAACAGGATGCCCAGACAGACAAACAGGGTAAGCGCGACCGTCACCCTGCGAAGGAATGGCTGTGCCGCCTTTTCCAGAATCAGAGCGGCAGAATAAGACACCAGCGTTGTGGTGAGGATGAGCACGATATATTTGGGGTTCCAGCTCATATAGAAGTAGTAAGAGGCGATCAGCAGCAAAAGCCAGCGAAACCGCTTGGGAATGAGCCAATACAGGGCAAATACAATGGGGAGGAAAATGGCAAAAGCCATGGAGTTAAAAAGCACGGTCGTATCCCTCTCTTTTTACGGATGAAAGTTTTGCTTCATACCTGCACCAATTTCACAACGCACTCCACATGGCACGACTGCTGTGTATGGATTACCGATTTTGCCGTTAGTGCTTTGAAACATATCCACAAACCTTTTAACGATAGGTCGATGCTATCGTTAAAAAGTTTCAACATATGAATCCTGAAGTTATCTATCAAAAATATTTTTCGTTTGCATGAGCATATAGAACCTGTTTTGGATGATAACTCATGACTTTTTCCCAATCGCATTTCAACTTAAAATTATTGTCATAAGCCTCCAAATATTCAATGGGTTCCAAATCTCCAACAATACAATTTCCATCATCAAGAACGATAGATATACTATCTTCGCTGTGACTCGGTGTATGAATTATTTCTCCTTCAATTCCGATGCCTCCTAAGAAGGCTCTACTCTCTTCACAGCAAATCACTTTTGCTTTTGTTTCGTCTATCGGAATATAGTCTAATCCCTTGTCTTTATAAAATATTTCATCGGCGAAATGAATGAAATTTTTCTGAACATTAACAATCAAGAGGGTAATTCCAAGTTTCTGTAATTCAGAAACAATTCCAATATGGTCAGGATGGTAATGCGTTGCCAAAACATAAGAAATATCGGTGAATTTTACAGAAGCTCCTTTTATTGCCTTGAAAAAATGAGATAGAGTACCGGCATAAGCAGTATCAATAAGCAGACCACCGCCTGTTCCCGGAATATAAAATGTGTTTGTATTTCCATAGCGTAGTTTTTTCATAACTAATTATAATCTCCCTTTTATCTTAACTGCGGCAAATGATTTATACTAGCCATCTACATTAATTGGTCTACCTTGACCATTAAAATACATTCCTGCATATGGTGATTTTCTCATAATAGGGTGTGTAGCAAAAGTTATTTTTGCTGTACAAGTATCTGGATTCTTGTCGGTACCTGCTCTCCCTAGTGGTTGTAACAATTCTCTGATAAAAGGTGCTTGATTCTTTTGTTGCTCTATCATATCAAGCATATTATGTTCATAAAAAGGATCCAATCCCCCCTTAATACCTATAAAAAACACCCTTTCTCTTTTCTGTGATACTCCATATTCCGTTGCATTTAAAATGAACGGCATACACTGATATCCCATTCTAGTTGCTCTTTCTAGATATTTTTTCCGTACTGGTTCCCACTTTTCTAATGCACCTAATGCTTTAACATTTTCCATAACAAAGGCTCTTGGTTGGACTTTTTCTACAACATCCAAAAAAGTAAATATCAATTTACTTCTTTCGTCATCTGGATCCATTTTTCCCGCAACAGAAAATCCTTGACATGGAGGACCGCCAAACACAAAATCTACTCCTGCATATTTTTCTATTTCATCAATAACATTATTTATGTCATCGTTTATCATCATTGCGCTCGGATGATTTGTTTTATAAGTCTCGGCGGCTTCTTTCACAAGTTCATTTGCAACAACAACCTTAACACCTGCGTTCTCAAATCCTATATCCATACCGCCAGCTCCTGTAAAAAGCGATACTGCAGTAATATTATCAGTCATTATTGCTACCTCCATTTTGATTATGAATTCTAAAAACTAGGGATTGATTCTTTGAATCTAAATATATATCAAATTTTGTTTCACCTTTTTTTACATTGAGATTTGATACTACCGCCTTTGGTAAACGTATTCTCATATCTCGCTGTACGACATATGTATCAAGATAAATGCATGAATCAGCCATTTCAAATACTCCTTTCATTTAGTCTAATTATAGCCTATTTTTAGTCTAAAATCAACCTAATTGAAGTCTGCACTATTTTTCTATTTAGAATGATTAAGGCTGAACCCTTTATCGTTAAATGGTGAACACCCCCAGGGTTCAAATCTTTGTTATCCATTCCCTAGTGTCAACCCTACCGAGTAGACTAATTCCCACTTGGCTATTTTCAAGCACCAAAAAGGACTTCCACAACGACTTCATATACCTTTTAACGATAGCCCTTGAGAAAGTCCTTTGTTCTCTACACTTTATTTACTTGTTAGGGTTCACCTTTGACATCAAAACTACCGTCTCGACAGTTGTTTCAGTTTCCAAGGGAAGTTCTTTCACTTCCTCACCATCAACAGGTACGGGGAAATTGAATACGATCTTCTTTATCCAACTACCGTCTTTTCTCTTTTCCGGGAACATTTCAATTCGCTCGATAAAGGCCTTCATAAACTCCTTCTGCTCCGCTTCCGTTGCGGAATGGTAGACTTCATCAAATGCCAACAACAAGCGATAGATATTGTCACCGGAAATCTTCTCCTGCTGGATGCTGCGGATCTGACTTTGCAATTCGCCAATCTGAACTTCGATTTCCTCTATTGTATCATACTGCTCATCATAGCGGCGCTGCAAGTCCAAAATCTTTCTGTCATAGTGGGCATCATTGATGTCCAAGGTATCCATCTGACGCTCCAAGCGGCTTTTCGTTCCAAAGGCCTGCTTTAGCCGCCCTTGTAGGACAGCAATCTGCTTTTCCATATCTTCTGTATCAACTGCTGTTCCGATTTTCGCCTGAATCGCTTCTACAAACCGTGGATTACTGACCATAGCGGAGATAACCTTCGCCACAAATTTGTTGATTTCCGTCTGCTCGATATTCAGACGGAAGCTGCACTCATGCCCGGTAGGTGTAACCGTATTTTTGCAGTAGTAATAATACCGTGTTTTCTTGTCCTTGCTGTGCGCCTTGGCGATATTGCCGTACATACTCTTTCCGCAGCATGGGCATTTCAAGATACCGGACAGGATGTGTGCATGGCCTGGATTGTTGACCTTTTCCCGTTTAAATGAATTGATCTTGCGCTTTCCCTGTGCCAGATACCAATCCTCTTCGGAAATGATAGCTTCGTGCTGTCCTTCATAAACCGGGAACTCCGACTGCTCAACCACGTGCATCTCGTTTCTTGTACCCTGTTTCTTTTCTGTTCTTCGTCTGCCGTAAGCAATCTTTCCCATATAAACAGGATTGTACAATACGTTTTTCACAAAATCTCTTGAAAATCCCGGAATGGTATTATTCTGTCTTAGTTTCTTAGTATAACCATTGCGGTTCAGATATTTTGCAACTCCTGCAACACCCTCATTAGTGTGAATGTAGCGGTCATAAATGACACGAATTACTTCCACTTCATCCTCTGCAATGACAAGGTTTCCATTTTCCAGTTTGTATCCATATGGAGCGAAACCGCCGTTCCATTTGCCCTCACGAGCCTTTTGTTCCCGCCCTGCCATTGTCTGTGTGCGGATATTTTCTCGCTCAATCTCTGCCACCGCAGACAGCACAGAGATCATCAGCTTTCCTGCATCCTTGGAGCTGTCAATGCCATCCTCCACGCAGATCAGATTGACACCGAAATCCTGCATGAGTTGCAAAGAGTTCAGAACGTCCGCTGCATTTCTGCCAAATCGGGACAGCTTAAAGACTAACACATAAGAAACATCATCTTTGCCGTCCTGGATGTCATTCAGCATCCGTTGAAACTCCTGCCGCCCTTGAATGTTCTTTCCGGAAAAGCCCTCGTCAGAATACTCCCCGGCAACGATCATATCCTCGTATGCCGCATACTTCCGCAGCTTGTCACGCTGGGCATCCAAGCTGTATCCGTCAACCTGCATCGAGGTGGACACTCTTGTATAAAGATAGCATTTAAGTTGTTTCTTTTTCAGAATCTCCACCTCCCTCATTCCTTCCTTTTACCATAAGTCCCTCGTTGCGGATATAATACTCCAAAAGCCACAGCACATAATCCGGTGCATGGCGGTTGTCCAATTCCCATTCAGTCATAGTCCGGTAAGGAATATGGACGAGCTTGCAAAAATCTTTCCGGTTCAGTCCTGTGCTTTCACGCAACTTTATAATTCTGTTTTTACAATCCATCCGTCTTTTCTCCACCAAAGTAAAAAGTACACGTTGCGTAATCATTATAGCATAGCCATAGCGAATACGCAACGTGTAAATTGCAAATTTTACGCAGCCTTATCCGTCAAAAGCTGCGCTTGATTACTTTCCTCGGAATGCTCCACTTCCTGCGGTGCGTCCTGTTCCAATTTATCCAAAACCTGATGTCCATATTTCTGGAGCATCTGGCTCATAACATCCACACAGCGGTCAAATGCCGCATTATATTTCGCTTCCTCATAATATTTCTTCAATAGGCGATTCCTCCATCAAAGTTCCATATCCCGTCCACGCTTACGGGCAGGTGCTTTGTGTTCCTGTGTTCCCTTTCCTCTGACGAGGACAGAATTGATAAAAGCCCGAACCTTTTCGGATGCGATCTCCAGTGCATCCAGAAAGGGTTGGGCTTTCTGTTTGAGTTCCATATATTTTTCGTTTACTGCTTCATACCGCTGTTTCCAGATCGAAACTGTCTTTTCTACGGAAGCCAATTTTTCTTTCAGTCGCTTGTTGTCAGCATTGGCAATAATACCGTTGACCGCATAGTGTTTGAGCGCGTCGCATTCATCCGGTGTCAGCACAACATTATTTCCGAATGTGGCTTTCTTGCCCATCGCATCAATGTCCTGCACTGTCAGCGCAATGGTCTTTGCCGTCTTTGTCTCCTTTTGCAAAGATTCCAGTTTCTTTTTCTGTTTTGCTGTGGCAGCTTTGGCATCCTCCAAATTCTGTTCTGCCTGTGCCACCTGTCCGGTCACAGCTTCCAAACGCTGCTGCTCTGCCTGTACCTTGAACTGCGTCACCGTCAGATGTTCTTCGGTGCTGCCACGCTCTCCACGCTCCAGATCGGTATATCCGGCAGCTCGCATGAAATGAAAAAAGTCATCCTGCAACACACTGTAGGATGACTTCAAAATCTTTTTTCCTTTTGCGTTGAGCATGGGATTTCCGTTTTCATCAAGCACCGGCTTGGAGTCCCATTTCTTACTTCGGCTAACCTGTGTAATTGTTTCCTTTACCGTTCCCCGGAGGGCTTCATCCTTACACCGCTTCGACCAAAGGATCTGCTTTTCCACCACCGGGATATAAACCACATGAAGGTGGTAGTGGTACACCTCCTCGCCCAGAGCTTCGGACATTGCCCGGTTGCGCTCATCGGCGTGCATCACAGCGGAGAGGATATACTGCTCACCACCTACGATCTCCGCAGCAGCTTTGTAGGCATCGGCATAAAACTGTTTCGCAAATTCATAGCCGCCATGATTGTAGAAATAAGCGGAATTCACATCAAATACCAACTCACCGTATTTGACGGCATCCGGTTTCAGACCTCTGGTGGAGATCACGCCGTCTTGTTCCATCTGCTCAAACATTTTTACATAATCGTCCGTGGGTGCTTTGAAATGGACGTTCAGAGAAGTGCGTTCCGGCACGATGTCCTGATTGCTGTAGCTGTCCTTTTCACGCTCATTGTGTTCCTGTACCTTTGCCACATCTGCCGGGTTTCCCAAGTCCTGATTTCTGGCTACGGTACGGTCTATTCCATCGTTTCTTGCCATTGGCGTTTCCTTTCTTTGAGATTTGCAGACAGCGGAGAACTACGGAGAGGCACTTTTTCAAAGTGTAATAACCCACTATGACACTTTCATCCATACTGGCTGCAAAGTGCCGTGGGCTCTCCGAGGGCTCTCCCGAGGGGGAATGCGGTCACTGCGGTGACCTCTGCTGACCAAGGCGAAAATGTCTGCGCCTTTTCCCATGGTCAGCCCGTCTGCATGAAGCTGTTCTGTGTCAACTTCCTCTTGCAGCCGGTGTCCACAGACACTTTTTCAAAAGCCTGTGGACATAGAAACAGCCCGAACGAGAGGATGTGTGCTGTTTCTATAACAAGCGTTTCACGCTCTTTTGCTGCGTACATACGTACCAGCAATGGGATTTATTCGACCTGCCGCCATTCCTCCGGAATGTCCTCCGGTACGTACGTACACGGCGAATCTCCGTAAAACCCATTTATATGAGGTCGTGCAATAGCTTCCACTCCCATGAATCCCCAAACCCGCCGTCCGGCAGAGTTGGTGATATTGTTGCAATGCTCCAGATTGAATCTCCCAGCATTGACAATCATGGCGTCGCTGAAGCTGCGGGCTTTCAGCGGTGCAAAGGAATTTTCTTCGCACCACATCCGGTAGATTTCATAGAAATCCTTGGAACTGATGGACGCATCCGCTTTACGCTGGATGTATCCCTCGGAATCCATGAAATCAAAGATATTGTTGTTGTCACGCTTGACCGCTTCCCGGTTTTCCCGGATACGGTCACTCTCCGTAAACTTAAAGTTGTTGGCAACAAGCCGCTGCAAGCCTTCAAATGCCCACAGGAAGATACCCTCGGCTTCAGCTTTCATCTTCTCTGCAAGATCAGGATCGTCAGCTCTGTCCACCGGCTTTTCCTTGGTGGTCAGCACAAGCTGTCTGCGATAAAATCCGTCACTGCGGTCATACAGGGCTTGCAGATCACCGTTACTGAATGCCAGCAGCCGGGCGAACATCCAGCCCTGATAACTCTGCTTACCCTTGCGCTCCAAATCCATCTTGCCTTGGGCGGTCACGATGGACTTCACATAGTTGGTCTGCCGCAGAGCTTCCATCCGCATATCATCATCTACGCACAGCAGGATATGCTCCAGATCGGCACGGGCAAAGCGGTTTTCAGAAATCTTGCCGATGCTGCCGTCCTTCATGTTTGTGCCAAAGATAGCCGAAAGCACCGCACCGATTTGGGATTTACCCTCGCCACCGTTGCCCTTAATCACCATCATGCGCTGTCCTTTGTTGGAGGGGATCAGGCAATAACCGATAAACTCCTGCAAGGTGGGAATGTCTTCCGCATGGAGCAGTCCATTCAAAAAGTTCAGCCAGATCACGGGCGCAGGAGCATCGGGATTGTAGACAACAGGCAGACGGCTTCGCACGATAGCCGGTCTGCCCTCGGTAAATGTGCCGTTCAATAGCAGCGTACCGTTGAACACATGGATGCGATCCTGCTCCGGTGGGAAGTCAGGCACTTGCGCTTCCAGTTTCAGCACTTCCAGAATGTTGGTGATCTTCCGGGGGATGTTGTTCACGGCACAGAATTTCAGCTTGTCGTAAATCTCCCCACGCAGTGGGAGATCGTCCGTCACTCGACCATCGGGCGTAAAAAAAGCTCCGTTTGCGAAGATGATTCTGCGCTCATGCAGAAATTCTTCACAAAACAGAGCTTCGTTGATGTTCTGCCCATCAAACCAGACAGGCAAATTCATATCAGGCGTTTTCCGGTTCTTCGCCATGGTGCGCCACCTCCTTTTTCTTTCGTGTGATGTACTCTTGCAGAAAAGTAATTTTTCCCTCCTTCATCAGCTCGTCCACCAATGCCACCCGCTCTTCCAGATCACCCACGGTCAGCACATCTGCCATATATTCGATAGGACAGTGCATCTGGCAGGCTTCCACAAAACGATCATCCAGAGCCTCCTCCGGTGTTTTGGGTGCATACCGCACTTTCCAATCTTCCAGCAGATGCAGATAATCCGTCAGCACCCGGAAACACAGCATTTCATCCTCCCGGAACTGACGGATATAAGGACGCTTTGGCTTGGCCATAGCTGCGGCAGTGGGCGGTTTCGGGTCAAGTCCGAAGTCCGAAGCCAGCTTTTGCGCTGCTTCATAGCTGCTCATATTGAACAGCCTTGCCACAAGGTCGATCACATCTCCCTTTGCTCCACAGCCGAAGCAGAAGAAATAGTCCTCATTCAGCTTCAAGCTCGGATGCCTGTCATTGTGGAACGGGCAGCAAGCCATACCGTTTCGGTTGACTTTCAGCCCGTAGTGTTCGGCGGCTTGCTTGACACTGATTGCCGCTTTGATGGTTCCATAGATTGTCATAAAAAAACCTCCGTTCATAATATTCTGGAAAGCACGAAGCACCCGCAGTGATTGGCAGGTGCTTTGCTCCTTCTATTATGGTTATGACGGATTTCTCAAAAAACAGGCTAATCGGAGGACAACTCCGTTTCAAAAAACAGGACAACTTATTGATAGATGTAGATTTCTTTACATTAGCATGATACAATTAAGAAAGTGAAAAAACAGGACAGGAGGTAAGCATGAACCACGAATTGATGACATTGGACTTCTGGCAGGATACGGTCATATATGAGGGCAAAACATTCCCTGTCGGCACGCTTGCCTGTGATGCACTGAATGTTCCTGCGGATACTATTACAAAAATGAACGAGCAATGCGAGAAAATCAATCTGCTGCTCGGGATGCTGAATGCCGGACAGGATACTTCTGCACTCTTTCCAATGGCAAAGGAAGCTGCATTGACAATGTTAGAGATTCTCAGCAAAACGCCGCCGTTCTCCTATATGGATATACCAAAGCACCGGGAACGAATAGAAAGGGTCTTTACTGCGGACAATGCTCTGAAATATGTGGAGTTCGCCATAAAAGCCGTAACCAATTCTTTACCGTTCGAAGAAGTTCCGAAATATGCTGATGCGGTGATGCTCCAGCGCTATACCGCTGTATGCGGGCATCTGGCTTACTCCCTTGAGGAATACCAAAAGGCGATGCTTGATTTTGCAGAACAATCGGACGGAAACGAAGCAGACCGCACCGCAGAGGGCTTTGCGAAAATGTTCGGCACCTATTTCCCACCGGAGTTTTCTATCACAGAGGGCAATGCCTGGATGTCTACCCTGAACAATTCCGTTCAGTATGTATCCGTCATCCGTCCCGGCGAAAAAGTTGCGAAGCTGGTCAAGCGGATGCACTATGTATCCTTTGTAGGGATGTTCCGGTCTGATCTTTTTGAGGGCTTATGTGTTGGTCATGCACCGAAGAAATGCCGGATCTGCGGCAAGTGGTTTCTGACCACCAACGCAAGGCACACCAAATACTGCGGTGGCTATGCACCGGGGGACAAGCTGCACCGCACTTGCCGTCAGATCGGTAATCTGAAAGGTAGAGAACAGCGAGAACTTGCGGACGATCATCCGCTGAAGCAGATTTATGAGAAACGGCTGAATACCATAAACCGCTATGTGAAACGTGGTACTCTGGACGCTGATCTTGCAGAGGTTATGAAAAAGCTGGCAAAGGATAAAATGCTTCGAGCGCTGAGCAATGTCGCCTATGCCAAAGGTGATTACGAAAAAGAGATGGGACAGGCTGCTTTGAAGAAAGAAGCAAAATTACGGACGAAATGAGGAATATGTAATGGCACAGAAATATGATTTAACTGATATTGGGAATGCGCTTAGCCGGGTTATGGACAATCCTATGACCAAAATAATCCGTTCTGGCTCTATTGGTGTGTTGGGCGTAGTAAACCCAGTTGCGGGAATTGTAGGCGGAATAGGAAATGATCTTCTATCTGAATACAATACCTTCAAACTCGGCCATCTACTGAACGGTCTTGCATCTGGCTTTAATCTCGAAAGAAGATTGAACGAGCTTTACAACTATGTAAACTCCAGCCCGGAAAAGGCTATTATCGTAGCCAATCTGTTCAAACAAACCGTAAATGCAGAATGCCCAAAGGTTTGCGTTATTTATGGTCTAATTCTTGCAAACCATTTAGAAACACTTACAGAATTCACGCACGAAGAATTGATTGTCTGTAAAGCTTTGGAAAACGCTACGGATTATGATCTGAAGAATTTCAAAGAAATAATGGAGAACTATCTTAAGCCAACATCAAATGGAAGAAGAATTGTATTTCCAAAAGACTTTGCAGATATTGCTGCTTTCACCACCACATGCGATTGGTGTGTATATAATAGAATCTTTGTTTCCCGCACGGCAGAGTGGGGTGAAATGGAAGAAGGCGTTTTGGATATGAGCACGTACTATTACGAGGCAAATCCTGCATCTGTTCTTCTGGATAATATAAATGCTGCAAGACAAACTTGGAATTATGGTTAATTATTCCCGCTGATTACTTAGAAGGGAGGTGCGCTATGCTGAACGATTTTACATGGAACATGAACGGATACATATCAAAATACCCTGTCAATCCATCCGATGATGGCATCCCACCCTATGTTGCAGAGCGCATCTTCCAACTGGAACCGGAGCCGCCAGCGGTGGACAGTCTGAATGAATATATCCTGTCTGCCTTGCAGGAAAAGAACCTGATGTATTTCTCATTCTTTCTCCACCACTACGAGCCGCAGCTGAACAAGCGCATCAAATCCTTTCTCGGCATGGATGGCGGTGATCTGTACGACACAGACCGATTTCTGGATATTAAGCTCTCCTGCCGGGAGCAAATGCTCCAAAAGCTGATGGACTATGATCCTGCCAAGGGTGCGGAGTATGCTACCTACATTTTCCCATTCATCCGGGATGCTATGCTCCGTTTTCGCATGGGCGAAGAAAAATGGGCGGTATCCTCTCTGACCAATTATAAAATGGTGCGGTCAATGGCATGGCTGTACCATAACACCAAGGATGCGGTCAGCGAGTTTTCCAAGAAATACAACTGTGATCTTGCCCTTGCGGAAGAATATCTGAAAGTTGTCCGTGGCATCCGTAACCAGCAGCCATTTTATGTGACGGACGAGGACGGAGAAGAAACAGGCGAAGATATTGCCCTTGACGATAGCTGGAACTATACCGACATCCTCTGGAACGGCATACAGGCTGAAAAGGTTCAACGGGCATTTGAGAAGCTGAATTACCGGGAACAGACCTTACTTGAAAAACGGTTAGCAATCTGTATGACCTGCGGGCGAGTTGGCTCATGGAAGAACCACCCCACTTTTGAAGAATTGGCGATTATGTTTGAGGGCAGCACTGCCAGCGGTGCAGAGCGAGCCTACCGGAAAGCGGCGGACAAACTGACAGAACTGCTGGTTGCCGAAGGTGCGCTCCATGCTGTCCGGCTGAAACAGAAATCCAAAACCAAGCGCAAAAAGAAAATCGCCACCGCAATCTACGAATACCAAGCAGACTGCGACGGCGAATGGGGCGAGATTTCATTTGATTTTGAGAATGGTACGGCAGAGATCATTCGCCTTGCCGATTGGGATACGATAAAAACCAACCGCTTTGCGAACAAGGCCGTAGCCTATCTTCTGAACTGTGAGAACGAAAAATTGCCCAAGGAAATAATGGTGGCATTTGAATAACGAGGGAGTGAGATATATGGAACAATTACTGATTGTCGAAGATGATATCGGTTTGAATCAAGGGTTATGCAAAGCGCTGAAAGCAGATGCTCGGCAGATCATTTCCTGCCAAGACCTAAAAACGGCGAAGGAACAGCTGCTTTGCGGCGGTGTATCCCTGATCCTGCTGGATATCAATCTGCCGGATGGCAGTGGGCTTGAGCTGCTCCGGGAGATCAAGGAGAACACGCCCGGGATTCCTGTTATTCTGCTGACTGCCAATGACACCGATCTGGACATCGTAGACGGACTGGAGCGGGGCGCTGATGATTACATTACCAAACCCTTTTCTCTTTCGGTTTTGCGGGCAAGGGTGAATACCCAACTGCGAAAGCAAGCGTCAAACCATAAAAATGCGCTGTTCCATATGGATCTATTTCACTTTGACTTTGAGGCTATGACCTTTTATGTGGGAGATTCAAAAGTGGAATTGAGTAAAACAGAACAAAAATTACTGCGTCTGCTTGTTGAAAATCGTGGTCGAACCATGACCCGTGGAGACCTTGTCGACCGGATCTGGACAGATGGCGCAGAATATGTGGATGAAAACGCTTTGTCTGTTACGATCAAGCGTCTGAGGGATAAGCTTGGTGCACAGAAATACATTAAAACTGTCTATGGGATCGGTTATAGCTGGGTGACAAAAGATGAATAAAACCGGTATTGTGATCATACTGTTGTGTTTTCTGGCGGCGGCAGCTGTTGTGTTATGGGAGCGGAGAAAGACCAGAAAAACGATGGAAGAAATCGAAAGGATGCTGGACGCTGCCATGACCGGCTCCTTTTCTGAAACCAATTTTGATGAAAGCCAGCTGTCTGCATTGGAAACAAAGTTTGCACACTATCTTTCTGCCGCAGAAGCATCTTCTCGAAATGTAGCGCAGGAAAAAGACAAAATCAAAACCTTGATTGCGGACATTTCCCACCAGACGAAAACGCCGATTGCAAACCTGCTGTTATACAGCGAGCTTCTGATGGAGGAAACTCTGCCTGCATCGGCGAAGGCAAATGTGGAGGCGCTGTACAAACAATCGGAAAAGCTGCGATTTCTGATCGATTCTCTCGTAAAGCTTTCCAGACTGGAAAACGGGATCATTTCACTCTCCCCTCAGCAATCAGCGCTGCAGCCGCTGCTTGAAAGTGTGGTAGAACAATATGCCGCCAAGGCTTCTGAAAAAGGATTGTCTTTGCAAATGCAGGATACAGATGCTTTTGCTGTATTCGACTTCAAATGGACAGCGGAAGCGCTGGCGAATATCGTAGACAACGCCATCAAATATACAGAGCATGGCACCATTACTATTTCTGCCGTAAGCTATGAAATGTTTGCAAGGATCGATATATCGGATACCGGTTCAGGCATACCGGAAACTGAGCAAGCGAAGATATTTGCTCGCTTTTACCGCTCAAAGGCGGTTCAGGAGCAGGAAGGGGTCGGCATCGGCTTATACCTTGCCCGACAGATCATATCCGGCGAGGGAGGTTATATCAAGATTGCTTCCGTTCCGGGAAAAGGAAGTACGTTTTCCATATTTCTGCCGAAATAACAACAATTCTATCAAAACTGTTAGATTTCATTTTCCGCCGGAAAGAATGTGGAAAGATTCCTATGCGATAATCTGTATGTATCAAAGGATCATTTCCTTTCATACATACAGATTTTTTCATGGAGGTACTCATTTATGGAAGTTTTACAGGCAAAAAACCTGAAAAAGATTTATGGCTCCGGCAATAACGCAGTTCATGCGTTGGATGGAGTTGATTTAAGTGTAAAGAAGGGCGAATTTGTTGCAATTGTCGGCACATCCGGCTCCGGCAAATCCACGCTGCTGCACATGCTGGGCGGGCTGGATCGCCCTACAAGCGGCACGGTCATGGTGGACGGACAGGATATTTTCTCCCTAAAGGAGGAAGCGCTGACCATCTTCCGCCGCAGGAAAATCGGCTTTGTGTTCCAAGCATATAATCTTGTTCCGGTGCTGAATGTGTATGAAAATATTGTTCTACCCATTGAGCTGGACGGTGGCAAGGTCAATAAGGATTTCGTACAGCAGATTGTACAGACCCTTGGGCTGGATGATCGTCTGGATGCGCTGCCCAATCAGCTCTCCGGCGGTCAGCAGCAGCGTGTAGCAATCGCCCGTGCGCTGGCAGCCGCACCCGCTATCATTCTGGCAGATGAACCGACAGGTAATCTGGATTCCAAAACCAGTCAGGATGTATTGAGCCTTTTGAAAGTCACCAGTCAAAAGTTCGCCCAGACAATCGTAATGATCACCCACAACGAAGAAATTGCGCAGATGGCAGACCGCATTATCCGTATCGAAGATGGTCGGATCGTCTCCCAGAACTAACGGGAGGTGGCTACGATGAATGTCAAAAACAGAAAATGTATTCGGAAGCTCAGCTTAAAATCTCTTTATGCGAACCGCCGCCGCAATCTGATCGCCATTTTTGCCATTGCGCTGACAACTCTGCTATTTACGTCCATGTTCACCATTGTCTTGTCATTGAACGCCAGTTATGAAACCTACCAGTTTCGACAGGTAGGCGGCTATGCGCACGGCACCTTTAAGGATGTTTCCCCCGAGCAGGCGGAACGTATCGCTGCCCATCCAAAGGTGAAGGCTGTGGGGGCACGGAAGGCAATCGGCATCACTGCGGAGGGTGTCTTTGCCAAAACGCCTGCAGAGATCAGCTACATGGACGCCAACTGCACCAAATGGAGCTATGCCACCCCCACTACCGGACGGATGCCTGAAAGCGGCAAAGAAGTTGCCATGGATACAGCAGCATTGCAGCTGCTTGGCGTGACACCGGAGCTGGGCGCAAAGGTCACGGTTTCCTATTCCATTACGGACAAGAATCAAACCGGCTTTACGGTAACAGATACCTTTACGCTGGTAGGCTATTGGGACTATGATGAACTAATGCCTGTTCACTACATCAACATCAGCCGTGATTACGCAGATGACATTGAAGCGCAGGCAGTGAAAACAGGGCTACAGCCCTTCCGCACTGACCTGAATGTCATGATGGCTTCCAGTACAAACATTCAAGGGCAGATGGAGCAGGTGGATACCGATCTTGGCTACACATGGGACAGCTTTACTGATCCCAACAGCGTCCGAATCGGTGTCAATTGGGGATATACCTCATCCCAGCTGGAGTCGCAGCTCGATCCAGAGCTGATGATCGCCATAGCAGCTTTTTTGCTGCTGGTGATTTTCACCGGGTATCTTATCATCTATAACATTTTCCAGATCTCTGTTGCGGGGGATATCCGGTTTTACGGGCTTCTGAAAACCATTGGCACAACGCCCCGGCAGCTCAAACGCATCATTCGCCAGCAGGCACTTCTGCTTTGTCTGATCGGCATTCCGGCGGGGCTGCTGCTGGGCTATGGCATTGGCGCTGTTCTGGTGCCTGTTGTCTTGCGCTCCACCCAGTTGGATGCAGGCATCACCACCATCAGCACTTCGCCTGTGATCTTTGTTGGCTCCGTGCTGTTTGCTCTGCTGACGGTGCTCTTGTCCTGCTCCAATCCCGGGAAAATGGCAGCCAGGGTTTCTCCGGTGGAGGCTACCAAATATACAGATGCGATGCAGACCAAGAAAAAACAGCGCAGTACCCGGGGAGCGAAGCTCCATCAGATGGCCTTTGCCAATCTGGGACGAAACAAAAAAAAGACGGTGCTGGTGGTGGTGTCTCTGGCACTGTCGGTGACACTGTTCAATGCGCTGTGTGCCTTTGTGGGCGGCTTCAGCATGGAGAAATATGTATCCTCCATGACCTGCGCCGATTTTATCGTCAGCACGCCCGACTATTTCCGTTACAACCCGGCAGATGAATTCATTACGCCAGAACAAATCGAAGAGATCGCAGCAAACACAAAGGCCAGTCTTTCCGGCACGGGATATGCTGTGCGAAAACCCGCATATCTGTGGATGACGGAGGATGCTCTGCGGCAGGACTATGCATTGTTCGAAAGTGCTGAGCAGTTGGACAGCCATATGAGCCGCATGGAGCACCGGGGCAATATGGTGATGGGAAAGACCAGAATCGAGGCTCTGGATAACAGCCTGTTTGACAAGCTGCAAGTATTCGATGGAGATATTTCTCCTATGCTGGAGCCAAACAATAACGCTATTGCCATTGCGGTTTTCTTAGATGACTACGGTAATCTGCCCAATCCTGAATACTACCCCAAGGTGGGAGACACGATCACAGCTACCTATGCGGACGATGTGAAATATATCGACAGCCACACTGGGAAACTCTGCACCGAAGATACACCGGAGGAGTACCTTCAGGAAAAACTGTATGGAGCCAGAGATGTAGAGTACACGGTCTGCGCCTTGGTAGAGCTTCCGTATTCCATGAGTTATCGTTATGGTGGTATTGGATATGAGACAGTTTTGTCTGTGGATACCGCACAGAGGGACAGCGGCGGTGCGGCCATTCCGATGCTCTACCTGTTCGACACAGCAGACGACGCAGACGAGGCCGAAGCAGAGCAATATCTATCGAAGCTCACTGCCGGTGAGTTTTCACCCTTGATGTATGAAAGCAAGGCCACGGCTCGCTCTGAGTTTGCTCAGTTCCGGCAGATGTTCCTTCTGGTAGGTGGTATCCTCTGTGCTATCATCGGGCTGGTGGGACTCTTAAATTTCTTCAACGCCATGATGACCAGTATTCTTTCCCGCCGCCGTGAATTTGCTGTGCTTCAGGCTGTAGGAATGACGAACCGGCAGCTCAAAACCATGCTGATCTACGAGGGATTGTTTTACGCAATGTCCTCCGTATCGGCGGCCTTTATTCTGTCGCTGGCGGTGGGACCTCTTGCAGGAAAAATGCTGGGCAGTATGTTCTGGTTCTTTGAGTATCGATTCACCATTCTGCCTGTCCTGCTGACAATTCCGGTATTTCTTCTGCTGGGGTGGCTGATTCCTTGCATGATGTATGACAATGCAGCGAAATGCAGTGTTGTAGAGCAATTAAGGGATGCTCAATAACTGTTAAGCAAAAAACGGCCCTCTGCCAAGGAAAAGGCAGAGGGCTGAGTTTTAATCTAAGGGTTTACATTCAGTTACAGTTTTTAGATAAATTTCGGGATCACCGTTCAAGATCAAGTCTGCATATCCAACCGGATCATTGTAGATTAGATAATCCAGTTCTGACCGTTGATACATATTGTCAGCTACCTCATTCTCCATGGCTATTGTATCAATAGCAATCATACTGCCATCTAAGAATTTCAGTTCCACACAGGCATTATCCATGTTGAACTCACAAGAAACCAATCTATCCATAAGAAACCTCCATTCTGCGGGATGTTAGATTATCCCAAAATATTTGAATGCTTCTCGGATTGCTTTCTCTTTTTCCGGTGGGCACTGCGGCTGTCTGGAATCCTCGGACTTCGGCAAATTATAGTTCTTACCAACCCCAATCCCACATTTTCGCTTAATTTGTGAGATATACAGGTTGGATACCTTTAACCCGCTATGCTCCAGCACATAGTCCTTAATCTGGGTGTAGGTTGCCCCATCTTGAAATTCGGACATATCCATATCTTCCAAAGAGAACTCAACCCGAATCTTTTTCGAGTCGACCTCACCCTTGGAAAGCAAGACAACCGTCTCAACATGGCAGGTTCTTGGGAACATGTCTACGGCGGTAGCGGCTTGCAGTTCGTAACCTAGGGCATTGAAGCGGAGAATGTCCCGGGCCAGGGTGGCCGGATTGCAGGACACATAGACCACCCGATCCGGCGCCATGGAGGCCACGGCGGCAATGGCCGCCTCCTCCATGCCCTTTCTGGGAGGATCCACCACAATGACCTCCGGCTTCAGGCCTCGCCGGGCCAGCTGAAGGGCGGCTTCGCCCGCGTCGGCGCAGAGGAACTCCGCATTAGTGACACCGTTGGCGCTGGCGTTCCGGCGGGCATTTTCAATGGCCTGGGGTACAATCTCGGCACCGATGACCTTTTCAGCGTGCCTGGTCAGGCAGAGGCTGATGGTGCCGGCCCCGCAGTACAGGTCAAAGGCCAGCTTTACCGGGCCGGGGCAGGCGTATTCCATGGCCCGCTCATACAGCCGCTGGGCCTGGGGGGGATTGATCTGGAAAAAGGCTTGGGGCGCGATATCGAAGGAAAAGCCGCAGAGAACATCCCGTATTTCCGCCCGGCCCCAAAGGGGGAAGAAGTCCCCGCTCAGAACCGTGTTGCCCCGGGTCTTGTTGATGTTCAGCACAATGCCGGTCAGATCCGGGCAGGCGGTACGCAGAGATTCCACCAGCGCCTGGGTCTGACTGCCGAAGCCCCGGGCAGAGACGATGCAGGCCACTGCGTCCCCGGTGTTCACGGCCCTGCGGCAGAACACGTGACGCACGGTGCCCCGGCCGGTGCTTTCCTCATAGGCGGGAATGGCCCGGCTGTTGAGAAATTCCGTCACGGCGGCGGCACAGCGCTGGGCCAGCTCATTCTGGATCAGGCAGCCGTCCAGGGGGATGAGTTGATGGCTCCGCTCCCGGTAGAAGCCGTAGGCGGCCTTGCCATCCACCGGGGCCACGGCAAAAATGCCCTTGTTCCGGTACTGTGTCACCTGCGGGCTGCCCAGAATCTCCTTCGCCTCCAGCTGCTGCTTGCCGATGTGGCGCAAGGCGTCATTCACCCGGCGGAGCTTGAAGCGAAGCTCCTCCTCATAGCCCATGTGCCAGCAGTCGCAGCCGCCGCATTTGCCAAACCAGGCACATTCCGGCTCCATCCGGCAGGGGGAGGGGGAGAGTAGTTTTTCCCCTTTGGCAAAGACGGCGCTGTTGGTGACTTTCAAGATTTTGATCTCCCAGACTTCGCCGGGAAGGGCACGGGGCACAAACACGGCCCTGCCGTCAACACGGCAGACGCCCTGGGCCTCGGAGTTATAACCGTCAATGGTGACGGTGTATCTGTCGTTCTTCTTTAATGTATTCATAACAATAAAATAATAGCATATTCTTCCACATTATTCAATCAATGACAAACATAATATAAGACTTTTGACAGATACTATTCCTGCAAACCCATTAGAAAATCAGGAGGATGGATATGAAAAAGTCTTTTGCATATCTCGCGGCGATCCTGCTGCTTCTGCTCTGCCTTTCCGGCTGCGGCGACAGCAGCATGGATAATACCATTGGGGTCAGCCCTGTACCCACGGCCATGCCCTCTGCCAGTCCTTACGTTTCCCCCGATGTGGATGACGGCGTGGTAAACGACCGGGACGGCATCATTGAGGATCGGGATACCGGCAGCGCCAACGATGACAACAAGGGTATTCTGGACGGGGACAGAAACGGCACCGGCATTCTGGACGGCAATGGCACCGGCAGCGGCAATAAGGGAAATAATACGGTTTCCCCCTCGCCCTCGGCCACTACAAAGCCCAACAAGTAAAAAGGAAATGGCTGAATTTTCAGCCATTTCCTTTTCAATTCGTTGACAAAGTTATTTTGACTTTGTCAACGAGAAAGTTTGCACTTCGCTCGCACCTCAATGTACGCCTACAGCGCACATTTTGACACTCGCTCCGTGAGAAGTGTTTTCTGCGATGTACGTGCCACCGCAGAAAACGATTTAAATTCTTTTTTCGCTGAGGCGAAAAAACTCTGCGAGGCTTTGCCTACAGGCTGCAACCTCCGGCTAAGCCGAAGATTTCGCTTACACAATATTAATTAAATTCAAAGTTTTTCTTGCGTGAAAGGGATATAGGTTGTATATTGCTTCTGACAGCAATTACAAAGGAGATGGACGTTATGAGTTACATTCCCAGTCCCGAACAGGCCAAAGAGCTTGTGATGCGTTACAACAAGGAAGCCTTTCATATCCAGCACGCGGAGACCGTTTCCCAGGTAATGGGGGAACTGGCCAAGAAGTTTGACCCGGAGAAGGTGGATTTCTGGCGTACCGTGGGTATGCTGCACGATATTGATTTTGAACTGTACCCGGAGCAGCACTGTGTAAAAGCCAATGAGATGCTCCATGAGCTGGATGTGGATGAGGAAGTCATCCATGGGGTGGTCAGCCATGGCTATGGCCTCTGCGCCGATGTGGAGCCGGTGAAATATATGGAGAAGGTGCTTTTCGCGGTGGACGAGCTGACGGGCCTGATCGGCGCGGCGGCCCTGATGCGCCCTACCGGCATTTCCGATATGGAGCCCAAGTCGGTGATGAAGAAGTTTAAGGATAAGAAGTTTGCCGCCGGCTGCTCCCGGGACGTGATCCGCCAGGGGGCGGAGATGATGGACGTGGAGCTCAGCGAGCTGATCGCCATGACCCTGGACGCCATGCGGGCCTGATGCTGCGGGTATATCACGCCTCAGTACTGCCGCTTATAGGCCAGAAAGGCGGGGAAAGACTGTCCCAATACCGGCAGAAAAAGCTGGCAAGAACTACGAACCCCCAAACCTACGCTGAGGGGTTGGGGGCCGAACTGCTGCTGTTGGCGGCGCTGCGGGATCTGGGCCTGCCGGTGACGGGCCCGCTGGAGATCGCTTGCGGCGAAGGGGGAAAGCCTGCCCTTGCGGGCGGCCCGGCGTTCAGCCTATCCCACTCCGGGGGGCGGGTGCTCTGTGCCCTGTCTGACCGACCGGTGGGAGCGGATCTCCAGCAGCAGCGCCCTTATAACCCGGCGCTGGCCCGGCGCTTTTTCACGGCGGAGGAAGGAACCTGGCTGGAAGCACAGCAGGAGCGGGACTTGGCCTTTACCCTGCTGTGGGGCCTGAAGGAGAGCTATGTGAAGTTCCTGGGCACCGGCATTGCCGCAGCACATCTGGATTCCTTCACGGTGCGTATGGACGGGGAGGGCCGGGCTCATATTGATGGTAGCAGTGTGAAGCTATGGTATGCAGTTCATGACGGCTATGTGATGGCCCTTTGCTCCGACGCTTATGCAGCGCCGGAGACGGTAAAGGAATGGATTCTATAAAACAAGCGGTGCGTTTTTGCACCGCTTGTTTGCTGCCTACACATTCATTCCCTGATCCCGCAGGGCGGCCAGCAGGCGACCCCGGTTTTCGTCGCTGATCTGGGTCAGGGGCAGGCGCAGAATACCGGAGTCCATGCCCAGCAGCTGCATGGCCGCCTTTACCGGGATGGGATTGGTCTCATAGAACAGGGCGGAGAACAAGCGGGCGTACTTGGCATAGAGGGCTGTGGCCTCGGGAAAATCCCCTTCCAGACAGAGAGCACAGAGTTTGGCCACAACCCCGGGGACAATATTACTGGCAACAGAGATCACACCCAGGGCGCCCAGCGCCATCATGGCCACGGTGTTGTCGTCGTTGCCGCTCCATAGGTAGAGGTCATCTCCGCAGAGGCTGCGGGTGGTGCCCACCAGGGCGATATCCCCGGAGGCCTCCTTGACACCGTTGATGTTGGGATGCTGGGAAAGTACCCGATAGGTTTCCGGCGCAATGCCGATGCCGGTGCGGCTGGGAACATTATAGAGGATCATAGGGAGATCCACCCGGTCGGCCACATAGCTGAAGTGTTCGATCAGCCCTGCCTGGGTGCTTTTGTTATAATAGGGCGTCACCATGAGCACCCCGTCAGCACCGGCGCTTTTGGCGGTCTCGGCGTTTCTCAAGGCGGTCTGGGTATTGTTGCTGCCGATGCCCACAATGACTTTCATGCGCCCCTGGGTAAACTTGACCGCCTGGCGAACCGTTTCGTTCTGCTCACACTGGGTCTGGGTGGCAGCCTCGCCGGTGGTGCCGCAGACCACAATGGCGGCAACGCCGTTTTCATACTGGAAGTCGATGTTCTTCTTCAGCCGCTCAAAGTCCACGCCCTCCTGGGTGAAGGGGGTAACAATGGCGGTACATGCGCCTTTGAAAATGGGTGTTTTGACCATAATAGCCTCCTGATGATCTTGTTACATCTCAAATTCTACGGCTTGGGGCTGCTGATTATGACTCTGGCCGTTGAAATCATTGGCGCGGTCTGGTATAATACGCTTTGTTTGGTATTGATTCTCTCTTAGAAAAAGGTGAAATTCTTGAAAAAATCTGATTTTTATTTTGACCTGCCGGAGGAGCTGATCGCCCAGACGCCGCTGGAGCGGCGGGACAGTTCCCGCCTGCTGCACCTGGATAAGACTACCGGGGAACTGGAGCACCGGCATTTTTATCAGCTTCTGGACTATCTGCATGAAGGGGACTGCATGGTCTTTAACGATTCCCGGGTGCTACCGGCCCGCCTGATCGGTGCCCGGCCCACCGGCGGCAGTGTGGAGCTGGTGCTGCTGCGGGATTTGGGGGAGGGCCGCTGGGAGTGCCTCAGCCGCCCCGGCAGAAAGACCAAGCCCGGCACGGAGATTCTTTTCGGTGATGGGGAACTGAAGGCCACGGTGGAGCAGGTGGTGGAGGGCGGCAACCGCATTGTCCGCTTTGATTATGAGGGAATCTTCCTTGAGGTGCTGGAGCGCCTGGGCAAAATGCCCCTGCCGCCCTATATCAAGGAGGAGCTGCAGGATAACGAGCGCTATCAGACGGTGTATTCCCGGGAAATCGGCAGCGCCGCGGCGCCCACTGCCGGCCTGCATTTCACCAGGGAACTGATGGAGAAGATTGCCGCTAAGGGCGTGAAGCTGTGCTATGTGACGCTGCATGTGGGCCTTGGCACCTTCCGCCCGGTGAAGGCGGAGGAGATCGAAGATCATGAAATGCACGCGGAATTTTGCATCGTGCCGGAGGAGACGGCCCGCATCGTCACCGAGACCAAGAAAAATGGCGGCCGGGTCATTGCTGTAGGCACCACCTCCTGCCGCACCCTGGAGAGCTTTTCCCAGGCGGACGGCAGCCTGCCCGTTACTTCCGGATGGACGAACATCTTTATTTACCCCGGGTACCGGTTCAAATGTGTGGATGCCCTGGTCACCAATTTCCACCTGCCGGAGAGCACCCTGATCATGCTGGTGGCTGCCCTGGCTGGGCGGGAGCACGTGCTCCATGCCTATGAGCAGGCGGTGAAGGAACGGTATCGCTTCTTCTCCTTTGGAGATGCCATGTTCATTGAATAGGGAGGGAACCCATGTATAAGCTGATCAAACAGGAGGGCAAGGCCCGCCGGGGCCAGCTGGAAACGCCCCACGGCACGGTTCAGACTCCGGTGTTCATGAACGTGGGCACCCAGGGGGCCATCAAAGGCGCCCTCTCTGCGGCGGATCTGAAAACCATCCGCTGCCAGGTGGAGCTCTCCAATACCTACCATCTCCATGTCCGCCCCGGCGACGGACTCATTAAGGAGATGGGCGGCCTGCACAAGTTCATGAACTGGGACGGCCCCATTCTCACCGACAGCGGCGGCTTCCAGATTTTCTCCCTGGCCCAGCTGCGGAAAATCAAGGAGGAGGGCGTCAGCTTCAACTCCCATGTGGATGGACGGCATATTTTCATGGGGCCGGAGGAGAGCATGCGCATTCAGGCCAATCTTGGCTCTGATATTGCCATGGCCTTTGATGAGTGCATCAAGATCCCCTCACCCCGGGACTATGTTCAGAAATCCTGTGACCGAACCGTCCGCTGGCTGGAGCGCTGCAAGGCGGCGCTGGCGGAATACAACAGCCAGGAGGATGCGGTGAACCCGGGCCAGATGCTTTTCGGCATCAACCAAGGGGCGGTATTCCACGATATCCGGGTGGCCCACATGAAGCAGATCGCCCAGCTGAATCTGCCCGGCTATGCCATCGGCGGACTGGCAGTGGGGGAGAGCCACCAGGAAATGTATGACACCATTGAGGCGGTGGAGGAGTATATGCCCAAGGATAAGCCCCGCTATTTGATGGGCGTGGGCACGCCGGGGAACATCATCGAAGGCGTTTTCCGGGGGGTGGACTTCTTTGACTGCGTGATGCCCGCCCGCAATGGCCGCCACGGCCATTTGTTTACCTGGGGCGGCATCATCAATATCAAGAACGAGAAATACGCCAGAGATGACCGGCCCATTGACCCGGAATGCGACTGCCCGGTCTGCCGCAGCTACAGCAGGGCCTACCTGCGCCACCTGTTCAAGGCGGAGGAAATGCTGGCCATGCGTTTTGCCGTGATGCACAACCTCTACTTCTATAACCGGCTGATGGAGAGGATCCGCCAGAGCCTGGATGCGGGGGAATTCGCCGCCTTCCGAGGAAAATATTCAGAAATTCTTGATAAACGCATTTAAGTGTCTTGAAATTTGCGCGGCAAGCATATATAATAGATTCACTTTGTTTTCGGAGGTAAACCCATAATGAACTTTATTCTTACAGCAGATACGGCAGCAGCCGGCGGTGGTTCCATGATTATCATGCTGGTGTTGATGTTCGCCATTTTCTATTTCTTCATTATTCGTCCTGAGAATAAGAAGAAAAAGAAAACCGAGGAAATGCGCAGCTCCCTCAGCATTGGCGATGAGATTACCACCATTGGCGGTATGACCGGCAAGCTGGTTCAGGTCACTGAGGATACCGTCACCTTTGAGACCGGTGAGGACAGAGTCCGTATCCAGATCAAGAAGTGGGGCATTTCCACCACGGCCAAGATGGAGGCTGCTGAGGCAGAAGCCCGCACCAAGAAGAAAAAATAAGCGGCCCGGCCGGACATAAAAAACACTCCCAGAGAAATAGGATGTACTGATCTTATTTCATGGGGGTGTTTTTTTGCTGCCTAATGTAAAGACCGGGGCCGGGGAAGCCAGGCTGATCCTCTCGGCATTGCTGGCATGGGCGGTCTCGGCGCTGGCCCTGCTGTGTGTGACGGCCCTTGCGCTGACAAAGCTCAGTGCTGGAGAAGGGACGATGGGCTATATCAGTTCGGCACTCAGCTTTTTGACGGCGGTCTGCGCCGGGGCCGTTATCGGCAGGCGCAGCAGCGGCGGTGTAATCTATCCGGCCCTGCTGACAGCGGCTGTGCTTACCACCGCCCTGCTGACCATCGGGTTTATCGTAGAGGGCGCCGCCATTGAGGCTGCGGGGGTTCTCAGTGTGGTTAGCTTTACCTTTACGGGCTGTGCCTTTGGGGCGGTGCTTTTCGGGGGAAAGAAGCGAAAAAGTTACAAGCAGCGTTACAGAAAATAATTGACATAATTAGCTCCAATAATATACACAAATTAGATCAATTGTGATACAATAAGGAAAAATAAAAAGACATATCAAAAACAAGAGTTGACATAAACGAAAAAATATTTTGCCAATTTTGAAAAAAGGACTTGATTATTTTGCAACTTTGTAATATATTGTTACCACAGTCGATTATGTCAATCGATGAATTATTTGTTCTCGGCCCCCGGGGTGATGCCTGTGAATGATGGCAGAGACCTGGGCGGCAGGGCATACGGCTGTTCTGCGGTGATTTTTTTCAGCTTCATCTGTTCGGCTCTGCTGGCTCTGCTGTATTTCAGCGGCAGGGGATTTGAAGGGCTGCCAAGTATGGGACAGTTAACGCAGGGTCTGCTGATTCTACTGCTGTTGACAGCGGCCTATTCCGGATCTTTTCGGGGCGGCCTGTATTTGCCGCTGAACACGGTTTTGCTGGGGCTTGTGTGTTCCGGGGCCTGCTGCCTGATTGCAAAGGGATTAAAGGAAGAACGTACTGCCCAGCTTTATTTGTTGCCACTGCTGTTGCTGTTGGTGCCTGTGCATTTTGCGATGAGCGTTTCCGGTATGCAGGCGGCGGCCATGTTGCGCGCGGCCTTGCGGCAGACGCAGCCGGCGGAGAAGGGCTTGCAGGCGCAAGATGTTATGATGCTGTTGGCTTTTGCGGCTTCGGCTGCTGCCACGGGATACATCATATTCAGATAGATCATTCTAGAGAGAAAGGAGGGCTTTGCAATGCAAAATCAGGAATGCTTGGAACTGTTTGAAAGGTACCTGAGAGAAGACAAAAAAGCATCGGCAAATACCCTCAGTTCGTATTTAAGAGATATCCGGCAGTTGGGGGAGTACCTGGATGAACACTCCGAGAACGGGATCATGGATGCCGATGCGGAGGATTTGGGCGGCTACATCGGGATGCTGCGCGCGAACGGCAAGTCCGTGGCTACGGTTTCCAGAAGCATTGCCTCCATCAAGTGCCTGTACTCCTATCTCTGCATCAGGCAGCTGGTAAAAACCAACCCGGCGCTGGGCCTGGTGCCGGACAAGAGCACTCAAAAGCTGCCCCAGATCCTGACCAGTAAGGAAGTGGAGCTGCTGCTGGAGCAGCCCCAGTGCGTGGATGCCAAGGGCTACCGGGACAGAGCCATGCTGGAGCTGCTCTATGCCACGGGTATCCGTGTCAGCGAGCTGATCGACCTGAACATCGGGGATGTGAACCTGAGCGCCGGCGTCATCCGCTGCCACAGCAGGAACAAGGAACGCTTCATCCCCATGTACAGTGCCGCCGTCAAGGCCCTCAGCGAGTATATTACACTGGTGCGGCCCCAGATGATTGCCTCTCCGGAGGAACAGTCCCTGTTTGTGAATGTCAGCGGGGATCGGATGTCCCGGCAGGGCTTCTGGAAGATCGTCAAGTTCTATCAGAAGAAGGCGGGCATAGAGAAGGACATCACGCCCCATACCCTGCGGCATTCCTTTGCGGCGCACCTGCTGGAAAACGGCGCGGATATCCACGCCATCCAGGAAATGCTGGGTCATGCGGACATCTCTTCCACCCATATGTATTCCCAGCTGGTGAAAAAGCAGCTGAAGGATGTGTATAACAAGGCCCACCCCCGGGCGTAACAGCAGGGGAATAGAATACAACCAGGAACCCGGACTGTGAAGTCCAGGTTCCTGGCTTTTGATGGGCCTGTCTGCTTATATTCCTTTATGAAATAAAAATTGCGATGGAGACGGCAATCGGGTATAATATAAAAAACGGGGAGGAAGAACGATGGAAAACAGAAAGAAAAGAAGCTTCTTTTTCTACCTGCTGTGGGCTTTCGGCCTTGCCTGGCTTTTGCAGATTGCCGCGGGAATTTCATATCGAAAAGGCTATGCCGCCAGCTATACAATCATACTGGCTCTCTCCATGTTTGCCCCCATGCTTGCGGTGCTGCTGGCCGGAGGGAAGCTGAAAGGAATGGGCTGGAAGCCCAGGCTGAAGGGGAAAATTCGGTGGATCCTGGCAGCTTGGTTTGTGCCAGCACTTCTGGGAATTCTGGGGGCTGCCCTCTATTTCCTGCTGGTGCCGGAGGCGTTGGATTTGCAATTTACCGCCCTTTATGCGGCGCTGGGGGAGGCCGGTCTTGCCCAAATGGAGCAGAGCGGACTTTCGATCCCCCTGTATGTGGCTTTGAACTTTATCGTGGCTTTAAGCTACGCACCGTGGATCAACATGTTTTTTGCCGTTGGCGAGGAAGCGGGCTGGCGGGGGATGATGTACCCGCAGCTGAAAGCGCACTTTGGGAAAACCAGGGGGCGGATATTGGGCGGTATTATCTGGGGTGTATGGCATTGGCCCATCATGCTGTTGGCAGGATATGAATATGGCAGCAGCTATTGGGGCGCTCCGGTGACTGGGCCACTGCTTTTCTGCCTGATTACAGTGGCAATGGGTATCCTGCTGGATGCGCTCTATGAAAAGACCGGCTGTATTTGGGTTCCGGCCCTGTGTCATGGCGCCATTAACGCCTTTGCCGGGGTACCCACGTTGATTTTGAATCCGGTCTATTCCGACCAACTTTTGCTTGGGCCGCTGATGATCGGCCTTGTGGGCGGCTTGCCCTTGATTCTGCTGGCAGTTTGGATCGGCTGGCGTGACAGGGGCGTGCTGCCTGCGGACTCTGAAGGGCTATGAATTGATTGGCCCAGCTGAAATATCCAGGAAAAAAGACGAAATACGTAAAGATGCCAGTCAAACCATTTGGGTTTGCCCGGCATCTTTCAACCTAAATTAGAATGTTATGTAAACTTATTCTTCGCTTTACACCGCCTTTTTCAGGCTGACCAACAGAAGGATGAGCCCAGTGCCGGTTAAAATATGGCCGATACCGGCAATGCCGGAGATGGCGGCAGAGGCGCCGGCGGACAGGGACAGGCTCAGCACCTGGGGGATGCCCCGCACCAACAGCATGATGGCCGTCACCACAACGCCAATATTATACACCCAGAGAAAGCCCCGGAAGGTTTTGCGTTCTGCCAAATCATAATGGGCAGCAAACAGGGCCACCACCAGGAACATCAGCATACCCAGCAAAAACAGGTGGGGGTGAACCTTGCCCAGCGCCGTCACGCCGGTGAAGCCGTTAAACTTTGTAAATTCCCGGTAAAACACACCGCCAGCCATGGCGGCAATGGCATAAAGGAGGGAGAAGTTCAGGTATTTTTTCATTTTGTATAACCCCTTTCACAGATTCGCTTTCAATAGATGACTTTCATTATATCAGTTTTTTATGTTTTCAATGCTGGGCCAAGATTTCAATCCGCCAGCATGGCTTCCCGGAAGTGCTGCTGCAATTCCCGGTTGACTCCCGCCGCTTCCAGCCAGGGGCCGATGTTTTCTGTGTTCAGCAGCGCCAGTACGGCCTGAATGTTTGCCGGATCAGAATGAAACATGGAGTCGCTGCCGGCCTGCTCCAGATACCGTTTCAGCTCCGGCTGCTCCGCCAGCAAGCGGTTGATGCCTCTGACATTATAGGTAAAGCTCACCTGATAGTCCGCAATGATATCTTCCTCAGACACGCCCAGAAGCAGCAGAAAAATGGCCCCCAGAACCCCGGTTCGATCCTTTCCGGCAGTACAGTGGAAGACCACGGCTCCCCGATCCAGCCCGTCCATAACGGCCCGCACCGCCTTGGCCACCAGATCCATATTTTCCTGAATCATTCTCAGGTAGCCGGTTTTCAGACTCTGGGCAAAGCTGTCTTGTGCTGCCAAAGCCGATGCGGAGTACTCTTCCTGCATCAAGGGGCAGGCAATGTACATGACACCTTCGGGCACCCGATCCGGCATGGCCTGCTGTTCGGCGCTTCCTCGCAAATCCACAATGGTGCGGATATTCCGTGCCAGCAGGGCTGCCGCGTCCTTTTCCGACAGAGCTGCCAGACTGTCCGCCCGATAGAGCCGGTTCCAGGCAACCATTTTTCCTTCCCGGTTCAGAAAGCCGCCCAAATCACGAAAATTCTGAGGCCCATCCATGGGGATGTGTTTTAACTGCATCATGTTCTTGTCCTTTCTGATTTTTTTGATGCCCCTATTATACCGCGGGCGGAGAGGGGATTCAACGTCTTTTTGCTCTGGCGGACAGCAGCGCGGCCTCCGGGCGGAGCCATCTCTGCCTTGAGCGGAAAACCTTACTTCATTCACATTTGCCGAATTTGGACACACCATGACTGAATAAGATGGGATGAGGTGAGACAATGCTGGAAGCTGCGTTTTTACTGCTGATGAACAGCCTTCTGCTGATGCTGCGTATTGCGCCGGGGGATTCCTTTCCCAAGCCCCTGAGCCGGGAGGAGGAACAGAAATATTTGGAGCGCTGGAGCCAGGGGGATATTGAAAGCCGGAATATCCTGGTGGAGCATAACCTGCGGCTGGTGGCCCATATCATCAAGAAGTATTTTACCCAGAGCGAGGATGTAGAGGATCTGATCTCCATCGGAACCATTGGGCTGATCAAGGGGATCAACACCTACAAGCCGGAAAAAGGGGTGCGCCTGGCCACCTATGCCAGCCGGTGCATTGAAAATGAGATTCTGATGCATTTTCGCTCCAATAAAAAATCAGCGGGGGATCTGAGCCTTTCCGACGCTCTGGATGTGGACAGTGAGGGCAACGGCCTGTCCGTGATGGATGTGGTGGCAACGGAGGAGGATCTGGCCGATGCCCTGGGCAGTCAGGAACTCTGCGGCAGTCTGCGAAACTGCATTGAGGAGACATTGGAGGAGCGAGAGGCGCAGATCATCTTCCTGCGCTACGGACTGGATGGCAAAGCCCCCCGCACCCAACGGGAGACGGCAAAGCTCTGCGGCATCAGCCGCAGCTATGTATCGCGCCGCCACTAATGTAAACGATGCCCAGAAAGCCTTGAATTTCAAGGCTTTCTGGGCTGTCAAAATTTGGAAAAATGGTCAAAACGTACCGCGCTTAATGTAAGCGACAAAATACACAAAAAAACAAGCGACTATTCATCAAAAATGACGAATAAGGATAACATATAATATGGGCTAATAAATGGCATCTTGGCAGAGCGCTTGAATGGCATTCAAGAGGTCAGCGGTTCGATCCCGCTTATCTCCACCAGACGCATTAGGGAAGGTTTGATTTCTTTGGAAGTCAAGCCTTTTTGTTTATCTAAATTCCGAAATGTAAATCGGGATGATGTTGGCTCTTTCCACAGCCATTCAAGCATCCTCCCCTGCCATAATGCGTTTCATGGTGAAACGGATTATCCGATGGATTCCTCAACAACTTCGATATATTCGACAGTCGAATTTCTTAGGGATCTTCGTTCGAGTATTTTTCGATTATCAATTTCAAAGTGTACTGATCCCAAGTTTGGTGTCCTTCATAATATGCATCGAGATCTTCAATAGAATAGTCCTGATACGCACTTGAAAAAAACCGGCGTGCTTCTTCATAATGGGGAACCATTAGTCTGCGTTGTATTTCAAGAAAATCCTGTTGAACTTTTTCAGGTATTCTCCGCTCCATGGGAAAGGTCAGAAGCCTATCGATACCGTCCGCTCCTACGAATGTGTCAAGATGATTCCATTGTTCGTGAAACCTTTCGCGTAATGCACGCTGTTCGTAGCCACTGTCACAGGGTTTCCGGTTACAGCAAATATGAATGGCCTTGAGTTCCTCTAAAAAAGGGTGATACTTGGATTCTTCTGTTGGCTTCTGCAACCACTGTAGCATTGCATCTTCTACATTGATCTCTTTACCACAAACATCACAAACATATCTTGTGAAAGCTTTTTTCATTTGTATCCCCCCAAGTGTTTTTCTTGAGATATTGTATTGGACCATTACGCCCTTTTCAACAAATCCCAACAAGCATATTCCATTGTGAGACAAGTTTAGAATCATACACAATATGAATTTGATGTGATTTCTTGAACAAATTCTGTATGTACGGTATAATAAAAACAAGAAATGCAAAAAGCCATTTGCTACGGGGAGGAAGTTGAGTCGTGATTGACATGCTAATGATTATTGCAGATGACGTTTCAGGGGCGGACCAAGCAAACGAAACAGGTAGGACATGGATTTCTTCTTTTTTAGATCCTTTCAATTCTATTACTGAAACCATTCAGAACCTTTGGTTAGTTTTTGCAATTATTATAGTTGTTCTCCTAATTATCGCATCTTTTTTCTTTGTCCGGAAAAGATCAGCTAAGTTTACCAAAGCACAAATAGCGGAACTTAAGAAAAGCGGAAAATATATTCCAGGCATTTTTGTTGAACTGAATGAAAGCAAAGAAGTCTTGAGATATTTCTTGAATGGAGAAAAATGGAAAGGCCGAGCAGTCAAAAAGTACAATTTCATTTATAAAAACTTCTACGGTGACATACTTCGTCGAGCAAATAAAGATAAAAAAATTAGATTTCATCTTAATAGACGGGAGAATCTTGGTAAAATTGAGGATGCTGTTGGTTCTGCACTTAATTATCATGAAAAGTTTAGCAAAGGACAGGTAAAGCTAAAAGAAAGCTACAAGGAATCGGAGCATCTCTTTAGAATAGTATATTACCCTTACACAGATGCACTCCAAGAGCTACAAAGCTTTGTGCAAGCTTCCAACCGAAACTATATTGTTTTAACCGGAAGTGCAGGCAATGGAAAAACAAATCTTCTCTGCTCTATTGCTGAACTGGCGATAAATCTTAAGCAACCCGTACTATTTCTTAATTCTAGGGATATTGACGGGAATATTACTGAATATATTTTAGACAGCCTGCGTGTCCAAGAACGACTAAAAAAGCACCCCAAAATGTATTTTCGCATACTAAATAACCTACTATCAATAGAAAGAAAACGTTTTTTTATTATTATTGATGCTATAAACGAGAACGACCACGAAGACTTTGGCGCAGCAATAAACACATTTGTTAATACTATGGCTGACTACCGCCGGTTTAAAATATTAGTATCATGTCGGAGTGAATATTACATAGAAAAATATGCTGAGCCGCTCTCCGAAAAAATTATGCAAAACCATCTTGTCTTTGATGTAAAGAATAGTGTATATCCAGAAACTGCAATAAAAAGATTGTTTGACCGTTATGCTGAGCATTTTCATTACAGCGGTCATATCTCAGAAGCTGTTAGATATGCACTGTCTCAGCATCTTTTATTATTGCGGATTTTTTTTGAGGTTAATCAAAATAGAGCCGATGATGTGTTGTCAATTTGCAAGCAAGAAATCTTCGCTGCGTATATCCAACATGTCCGAGATAATGTATCCCCAAAAATTGAAAAGGTACTAGATTGTATTGCTGATATGATGCTAGCAAACATGAGTTTTGATTATGTTGATCCTGGATGTTTGTCTACTTTTTCTGAAGATGAATTGCTAAAAGCTTTTGATGAGACAGTTCTAATCAACAAAAAATTGATCTACCATGAAGGTACTATAGCCAGAACAGAAAAAGAAGTTATTTCTTTTGTGTTTGATGAAATGAGAGACTACTATATTGCGCGTAGGATCATGCAAACCCATGCAAAGGAGACCGCTTTTGATTGTGATTCAATAATCAATTTCATACAAAAACTAAGAAAAGCAAAAGTCTCGTGTGAAGAAGGCGTCATACATTACACTTATGCATTTTTTCGAACGGCCCCAGAAATAGGCGAAAAAGATAGGGCAAAATATTGTAATCAGATCTTAGATTTCTATCGGATTGAGGACGGGCATAAAACGCAATATTGGCATAACCATCATAGAGAAGATTTCATGAATTATGGACTAAAGATTATTTTTACTTTAGGTTTGCCCTTTACAGACTTTGAAATTGAATATATTCAAGATTGCTTGAAAAAAACACCCGAAGAAGACGGAGGAAAAATATTTGATACTCTGCTTTTAGGAACCAAGCTTAACATGGAAAATGATCTAGATAAATACTTGGATATCCTTTTCGGCTTACGAGAGAAAGAGGCCATAGCTAGCGCCTTTGAGACCATGACCGCACATATTTTTAATGAAAGCGTTGACTTGCCTTTTGACCTGATTAGTTACCATAAAGAAATGATCGTTAAGGAGCCCAAGGGTGCTGAGCAAATTCAAAAAGTCGCGGAATTGTTTATGCTTATGTTTCGCGTAACTCTTGAGGGACGGGAGAATGAACTAGAAGACTATTTTGAAATACTCCCAACTCATGAAGCAGTCAAAGGGGAAATGTTAGCGCGGTTAAGTGCAACTACTAAGGAGGGAGAGTAATTATGCCAGACAGCTTATGCTACAAATCGCACGGTACAATATTTTTTCAAAAACGAAAGATTCCTAAGAAGCGGACTGTTTTGAAACGTCTCGGAGTTAAACCTGGAACCTTTGCAGGCGGAACCATCTCTCGATTATATGATTATTACTTCGATGGAGCAGTCGATTTTGTTTCTGATTATAATAAGTACTATTCCAGGGAATTTAACTCCGCTGCTCAATTCATAGAAGAAAGATATAATATTGAACATGAAAAGGCCATTAAATATGCCGCTGGTCATTACTCGATGAAGGAATGCTCAATTCGATCAATAGAACGTAATATCGAAACCTTAAATTATGATGATGAAATCAAGAGGTTGTTTTCAGAGGCTGTAGGAGGAATCGAAGATGAAGATTCGAACGGGTTTTATTACTAATAGTTCTTCAACCAATTTCCTGATTATTTCCAAAAAAGACTTAACTCCTGAATACTTGTTCAAGAAACTTGGATTTATTCAGGGTGGAAAACTAGCACAAAAGGGACGCGAGTTGTGCGATGAAATAATACGAGGTACAGAAAGAGGATTAATATATTACGATTTTGATTCAGTTACATTTGACCGCGTTCTAGAAGTTTTTGGCCCGAAGGCAGCGGAACGATTTAACAAAATGAATGGATCATATGTATATTTGGGATATACAAACAGTGATGAGTCAGCTTTTACACAGTTTTTTACTACAGATAGCTTTGAAATAGAGAAGCGTGACTTTTACTTAAACGGAAGATCGTGTGTTTGGTAGTTTTATTATGATTATTTATAAAGATGAGAAATACAACTTCTATGAATTGTTTAATGAGGAAAACGGCACTCTGATCCGAAGTGATGTTGATGGAATAGACCCCGTTATGCGGTCATTCCCTGAACTGTTGGATGTTGGAATAATGGGTCATTGTAGCAACGGAATCTATTGCCAGAGGGCAGGTATCGACTGCTACCAACGTGGGGCGGAATTAATTACGCCCCACATGTCTGTTGAAGACTTTGAACTAATAGCTAGGCAGGCAAGCGGCAAAACATTTCAGATCGCGTTAGGCGGTGCTGGAGATCCTAACAAGCATCCCTATTTTGAGGAAATATTGAAAATTTGCAGGTATTACCATATCGTGCCTAATATTACAACCAGTGGATTTCAACTCCTAGATAAAGAGATAGCGTTAATAAAAAAATACTGTGGTGCTGTCGCTGTATCATGGTATTCTAGAATAGTTGATGCCCAAGAAAACAATTTTGATACTATCACCTCAGTAAATCGACTACTAGAATATGGCTGTACTACAAACATTCATTTCGTCGTATCAAAGGATACTTTGGATGAAGCAATTCAAAGACTTGCGGCAGACAGATTTCCTTGCGGAATAACTGCTGTTATTTTTATTCTATATAAACCTGTAGGAATGGGGGTAAGAGATAAGGTCGTCTCCTCAAATGACAAACGATTACCTCTTTTTTTTGAGTTGGTTTCTAGAAGGCATCCATTCCAAATCGGATTTGATACCTGTTTCACCCCGGCTATTGTGCAGTGGGCAAATGATGTTTCTCCCGTTTCCATTGATGCTTGTGAGGCAAGTACGTTCTCTATGTATATTGATAGCAGAATGAATTGTTATCCGTGTTCATTTGGAATATGGAATAACGAAAAACCTGAAACTCTCCATGAAAAATCACTGCGGGACATTTGGAACGGAAAACAGTTTTCGTTATATCGAAACTACAAGAAAGAAAAATGTACCATGTGCTCAATGGCGACTTTGTGTCATACTGGTTGTAGACTAGGTTTGAGTATTGATCTATGCTCTGATGAATGAATTAGGTATATAGCTACCAGGTCCTCACAGAAAAATAATTGTATCCACAAAATCCGTTTCACCATGAAACGGATTTTTTCATATATACCGCGCCCTAATCCAAGCCGAAAGGAGGTATGCCATGCAGTTCACCAATGGCAGTCATCGGGCGTTTGAAAGCCTTATGCAGGACAAGCCCGGCAGCGACCATTATGACAGCGGTGTGGACGGGCCGTTCCCGGAGTGCCGGACTTGCCGCTATCACCGGCCCTACCGCAGCGACCGGTATTGCCGCTATGCCCAGTGTCCCTACTCCCCCGGCCGCGTGACCGCCATCAGCAAGGGCAATCCAGCGAAGGGAGGTGACGCCCCGCCAAAATAACAAGCCCTGAGCAAAATGAAAAGGAGGTTTTATGACCAGAACAAAATCCCTGTGGCGCAGGCAGTTGCTTATCCTGTTCTGCGCCTTGCTGCTTTTCGGCAGCACCTTTCCCGCAGCCGCCTTTGCGGCGGATGTTACCGTGTCCACCACAAACACCGCCTCATACTTTCAGACCTTTTCCAGTCAAGGCGTCTGGACAAGTATTATGACCCCGCAGCACACTATCAATGAGACGGGACAGGTGGCCTACTGCTTGCAGCCCTCTATGGACTCCCCATATAACTCCGGCTACACTGAGGACAGCGGCTGGAATTACTATGACAGTACCACCATGATCGGCTTGCAGGCCATTTTGGAAAACGGCTATCCCAACTTCACCGGAGGCTTTACCGACGATCAGGCGAGGTATGCCACAGCAAACGCTATCCGCTTCTGGGTAGCCGAACGCGGCTGTGGCGGCTCTCTGGCTTGGATGGACTTGACCCGGTACAGTCAGTTCTTCCGGGCCGTTCCCGGTTATGAGGATCTGTTCAACTGGTGCATTGCCCTTGTGGGCTGTGCCAGGACCCAGAGCGTGATCGAGCACAGCGCATGGATGAGCTCTCCCACTGTGACTGAGAGCGGAGACTACTTTGAAGTTACCACTACCGTGTATTTGGAGAATTGCGATTGGGGCTATACCATTGACGAATCCGCCCTGCCGCCCGGCTCCAGCATCTCAGGCTACACCGCCAACAGCGGGGATAGGCTCACCGTAAGGATACCGTCCCGGTATTCGTCCAGAGACTTTACGCTGAAGATCACCGCCTATGACAACCGGACGACCGCAAGCCTTGTGTTCTATGCCCCGGACTACTACAACCAGCAGCGTATCCTGACCTACACTTGGAGCAACGGCGCGGAGGCCGCCAACGCGGCCATCGCTGTGACCCTGCCTGAGCCGACACCCAAGCTGGGCACCATCCGCATTACCAAGACCGACTCCGAGACAGGAGCCTTCCTGCCCGGCGTCAGCTTTGAGCTCTACGACGCCGCAGGGAACTTCCTCAGCAGCAGCCGCACCGATGCAAACGGCGTGCTGGAGTTTACCGCAGAGCCGGGCCAGTATTATTACAAGGAATCCGGCACCATCGAGGGCTACATCTTGGACCCGGAAAAGCACCCGGTCACGATCTCCTCCGCCGGGCAGGTGGTAGGGATCACTGTCACCAATGACCCCATACACAAAAGCGGTTTGGAGATCATCAAGACAGACCGTGCCACTGGGCAGCCCCTGGAGGGTGTGACCATTGGCTTGTACGACAGCAGCGGAAAGCTTCTGCAGAGCGCAAAGACCGACACCGGCGGCAAGGTGGTGTTTACAGAGCTGGAGCAGGGCGTTTACCAGTACGGTGAGGTCGAGGCCCCGCCCGGCTACCAACTGGACACGACCCTGCATGAAGTGAACATTGACGCTTACAATACCACCTTTAAGGGGACGCTGGAAAACACACCCCTGTCCGGCAGCATCTGGGTAAAGAAAGTGGACGCTTACGGAAACGCTCTGCCCGGAGCCGTTTTTACGTTGGAAGCGTCTACAGACGGTGGAAATACCTATGCTGTCATTGGTACCGCTGAGACAGATACAGCCGGCCTTGCGGTTTTCTCTAATCTCACCGTGAGAGATACCCTTTACCGGCTTACAGAGACGCAGGCCCCGCACGGCCACAGCTTGCAGGCGGGAGCCATCTTTGAGGGGATGCTCTCTGCTGACCGTTTGGATCTCAGCTTCACCGTCTGCGACTGCGCTATCCCCATGCTCCCCTTTACCGGGAGCGAGACAAATTGTACCCCTCTTATTCTGCTCATGCTTGGCATGAGCTTTTTTACTATCCAAATACTGAAAAGGAGACACACACTTGAAGAAACTTTATAGAGCGCTTGCACTCATTATGGCTGTCTGTATGCTCTGCTGCTTCCCCGTGCAGGCCAGCGCGGAGGGTGCCACCATTGACTACACCCAGACAGCATCCCTTTCCTTATATAAATATGACCTGACAAAAGCGGAGGCGGACGGCGCTTGGGACACCAGCGCCTATGTGTCCACCGGGCTTTACGATCAGAGCGTGAACGACGCTATGAGCAGCTATGCGGTACCTGGCGTGGAGTTTACCCATCTGCGTATTGCAGATATTGCCGCCTACAACGCCGATGAGAATGGGGAGCATAAGGTTATTACCCTGTATGGCTTCACAGACACCGCGTTTCTTACTGCAATCGGCCTTGGCACGGGCGACGCCCACCACACGGAAAACGGCGTTTCCTACTTTACCTCTGACGCGCTGAACACCGCCCTTGCGGTGGCTCTTAAAGAAAACGCAACCACTGTAAAGAACGATCTGGAAGCCTATGTGAAAAACGGCGGTACCGCAATGCCCGTCACCGATGAATACGGCCACAGCGAAGTTTCCGGTCTTGAACTGGGGCTGTATCTGGTGGTGGAAACCAGAGTACCGGAGAACGTGACCTCTACCTGTAATCCCTTCCTTGTCTCCCTGCCTATGACTACCATTGACGGCGGCCAGTGGAACTATGATGTGACCGTCTACCCCAAGAACAGGACCGGGCTGCCCACGCTGGAAAAGACCGTCCGGGAGGCCAAGGCCGACACCGGGAAAAACAACGGCCTTACCAACGACATTACAGACGGCTACGCCCCCAACGCCACCGCTTCCGCTGGGGACGTGGTGGACTACCAGCTCATTTCCACCCTGCCTGCCATTACCTCAGAGGCTTCCTATCTGAGCCAGTACACCTTTGTGGATGAACTGTCCAAGGGTATCACCTACAATAAAAATGATGTAAAAATCGAGTTTTTCAAGGATGCAGCCTGCACGGAACCGGTGGCCGCATGGGATGAAGCCTCCGGAAAATTTGCGGTCAGCTATTCCGAACTGTCCACCGGGCAAAAGATGACCATTGCCATGACGGACACCGGTCTTGCGGAGATCAACGCAAATAGGAACGTCTACGGCTCCGACAGCCTGAACCGGGGCTACTCCGACTGCACCATGCGCGTCACCTATTCCTGTACCCTGAACGCTGACGCAAAGCTGGTCTGCGGCGACAGCGGCAACCCCAACACCGTCACCCTCACATGGAGCCGCACCAACACTGAGTATACCGACACCCTCAAGGATGACGCCCATGTTTACAGCTACGGCATCGACATGACGAAGAATTTTTCCGATGGGGCGGGAAACCTTGAGAACGTCAAGTTCATCCTCCACAACGACACGGACGGTTACTATGTAAAAGCCAAACAGATAGACGGTATTTACTATGTGACAGAGCACGTTGCCGGGAAAGAACAGGCGACCCAGTTTGTCCCTACCCTTGAAGGCCGGGTCGTCATCAAGGGCCTTGAGGACGATGAGTACACAGCTACCGAGATCGCAACGGACAAGGATTACAACCTGCTCAAGAGCGGCATCAAAGCGGTCATCTCTACCGCCGAGGGCGAGGCCTGCCCTGTCTGCCACCGGCCCCTGCTCACCGCTTCCGCCACCGTCAACGGCAAGGCAGTTGAGATGAAAGCAGACAACAGCTCTGTCCATGCGGCGGTACCCTTTACCGTGGTCAACACCAAGGGCTTTGAGCTTCCCAAGACCGGCTCTTACGGCACTTGGATGTTCACAGTCGGCGGCGTGCTGGCCATGGGCGCGGCGGCCTTTATGATCTACAAACTCAGCAAGAAGAAAAGCTATTAAGTAACCCAATAACCGGATGGGGAGGCTCAGCCTCCCCATCGCCTTATAAGGAGCAGGAAATGGAGAATAACCGTAAAGCAAAGATTGCTTTGATCGTGCTGCTGATCCTTGCAATTCTTGTTACCGTCTACCCGGTCATAAGCAACTTCCTCTATGACAAGCACCGCAGCCGGGTACAGACAGAGTATTTTGCAGCCATAGAGCAGATGGATGATGCGGCCATCCAGAAAGCAAGGCAGGAGGCAGAAGCCTACAATGCCCTGCTTGCCAAGGGCGTTTCCCCGGCGTTCAGTGACGATCAGCTCAATGCAGCCGCCGTAAGTTATGAGGGGCTTTTGAATCTGAATGGGGACGGTACTATGTGCTACATAGAAATCCCGGCCATTGCGGTAAAGCTGCCGGTTGCCCACGGCACAGAGGCCGGCACCCTTGAAAACGCAATCGGCCATGTGGTTGGAACCAGCTTGCCCATTGGCGGAAGCGGCACCCATGCGGTATTATCCGGGCACAGCGGCATGGCAGGACAAAAGATGTTTACCGACCTGCACGAATTAACCGTTGGGGACATGGTATACATACATGTGCTGAACGAAGTGCTGGCCTATGAGGTGGAAACCACAGAAACCGTGCTCCCGGAGGGCACCAGTGGCCTGTCCATTGCGCAGGACAGGGATCAGCTGACCCTCATAACCTGCACCCCCATCGGCGTAAATACCCACCGGCTTTTGGTGCATTGCAGCAGGACAGAGTATACCGCAGAAGAAGTTGAGAATGTGGAGAATACGGAGCCGGTATCATCCTCATGGCAGCGGCAATACCTTGAAGGGATCGGCTACGGCATGGCGGCCTTACTGCTTGCCTTTGTCTGCTATGAGCTGATACGGATAGGGAGGGGCAAGCATGGCAAGAGGGCTTGAAATCTGCGCTGCTGTGCTGCTGTTCTTTGCGGGGCTCTTTACCCTGCTTTATCCAACACTGAACGGAGCGCGCCTTGAAAACGCGTCGCTGGAAGCGGCGGAGAGCTTCATAGACGCTTTTGTTGTCCCTGTTGAGACAAGCAGCCCTGTCACGCTCCCGGAGGAAACGCCGAGGCCCTATGGGGAGCTGTACGAGGCCATGGCGGAGTACAACGAGAAGATATATGCAGAAAAACAGAAAGGCTTATCTGACCCATGGGCCTATGAGGCGGCGGGGATCGACCTGTCCGCCTATGGTTTTGAGGATGGTGTTGCCGCTGTGCTCTCCATCCCCGCTATTGAATTGGAAATGCCCGTACACCTTGGAGCAAGCTATGACAACATGGCAGCGGGCGCCGCCGTACTGGGCCAGACCAGTCTGCCCATTGGCGGGGAAAACACCAACTGCGTCATTGCCGGACACCGTGGATGGAATGGGGCGGCGTATTTTCTGAACATAGACAAGCTCCAAGAGGGCGATGAAGTACAGCTCATCAACCTATGGGAGACGATGAACTATACCGTGACGGAGATACGCATCATTGAACCGACCGACATTAAGCAGGTGCTCATACAGGAGGGCCGGGAGCTGCTGACCCTTATGAGCTGTCACCCCTATGCCAGCGGCGGGAGGTACAGGTATTTAGTTTTTTGTGAAAGGGAAACAACATGAACTACGATTATTTCTACGGCGCACAGGCCGAAAGCTATTCTTTTATCCGCGTCCCCCGCCTGCTGATGACGGGCGGGGAATTTAAGGACCTGTCCACGGACGCAAAGCTCTTATACAGCCTGCTGCTTGACCGCATGGGGCTGTCCATGCGCAACGGCTGGCTGGATGAGGCGGGCCGGGTGTATATCTATTACACGGTGGAAGAGATACAGGACAACCTGAACTGCGGCCATGGCAAAGCCTGCAAGCTGCTGGCAGAGCTGGACACGGTCAAGGGGATCGGCCTGATCGAGCGGAAAAAGCAGGGGCAGGGCAAGCCCACCAAAATCTATGTAAAGCAGTTTGTGGAGAGGGACAGCGATCCCCAGCCGGGACAGCCGAAAAACGAAGGTCAGCACGGGCGGAATATGGATGGCTGCACTCCTGAAAACAGGAAATCTGGACAGCGGGAAACCGGCGTTCAAGGTGTTTCAAAACCGGACGGGAATTATATTAATAATATCTATACTGAGAATAGTTATACTGATCCATCCATCTATCCATCGCAAACCCAGTCGCAAAGCTCCTTGGGCTTTGCGTTTGAAAACAAGGACTTTGATACGTGCTTGGAGGAGCTGAAAGAGCAGATCGATTATCCCTTGCTTGCCATGTCCTACATGGACGATACCCCGGACTGCATCTTGGAGCTTATATGCGACGTGCTTTGCAGCACATCTCCGGGCATTAAGATCGGCGGTGAGACGATCCCAACAGCCAAGGTACAGTCCCGGTTCCGACGGCTGAGATTTGAGCATATATCCTACGTCCTTGACTCACTTGAAAAAACCACCACAGAGATCAAAAACATAAGGGCCTATCTGTTGACCGCGCTGTACAATGCGCCGCTGACGATAGACCCTTATTATTCTGCCGCCGTTAGGCATGACACCGCACAGTAAAAATACGTTTCACCGTGAAACGCATTTTAAGCACAAATGAGTGTGTACACAGTAAAACAAAAGGAGGAACTTAATGGCAAACGAAAACAGCAAGATACCTACCCCCAAAAGCATCCCCATCGAGAAAATACATGATCTGCCCGGTATTGCGGAAGAAAAGCGGCCGGACAAAGAGTACGGCAGTTTGGTAAGCAGCATCCTCATAAACGGTGTAAAAGAGCCGGTGATCCTGCGCCCCATGGAAAACGGTGAATACCAGCTTGTGGCTGGATACCGGCGCAAACGGGCGGTGGAGCTTGCCAAGCTGAAAGAGCTTCCCGCCCTGATCTATGACATGACGGAAAAAGAAGCCTTGGAATACCGCGCGAAAGCCAGCAAAGACCCCAAAACGCCGGTTCCCGGCAGGCTTGCGGAGAAAGCCAAAGCAGATAAAGAAGAAAAATCCGAGCCAGCTATGGAGGCCGATGGAAAGAAAACAGCGCCCGCAGCAGGAAAAGAAGCAAAGCCCAAAGCCGCCCCCACAACGGAGAAAGAACCTGAGAAAAAAGAGCTGAAAGCAGCAACAACAGTTGAGGCCAAAACTGGGCCAGCAAAACCTGCGGAACCTGCTGCACCCAAAACAGAAAAGAAAGAGAAAAAAGCGGCGGAACCTGCTGTTCCCGCCGACTCAGATAAAGAAAAAAGTCCAGCCACAAAAGAGAGTAAAGCCAAAGCCCCCACAGGTAAAAAAGCAGAGAAAGAGGAGATCCCCGTTGGCACTGTTGCCGTAGGCCCTACCGGAACGACTATCACCAAGATTTTGGAAAGCAAGCTGAATCCGCCTACCGCCAAGGACAAGAAAAGCCTGCCCATGCCCGGCGAGGGCGAGGCCTTTTCCGTGATCCTGCATCCTGCCTTCTTGAAGAAAGCGGATATAAACACCTTCTCCGTTGACCGGGAGGCCGATGACTTCAAGGAACTGTATAAATCCATTGAGCGCTTCGGCGTGAAAGACCCGGTTCTGGCTCGAATAGGGGCAGACGGGGAGCTGGAGATCCTCTCAGGCCAGCGGCGGCATCTGATCGCCAGCGAACTGAATTACCCCGTGCCCACCATCATCCAGCAGCTTGACGATGACGATGCGAAGATCCTTGTGGCAGACGGGAACCTGCACAGGGAGCATATTTCCACCTACGATCAGGCTCGCGCCCTGCGCATGAAAGCGGACAGCATGAAGCGCAAGGCGGGCCGCCGAAGCAAGTCTGACAATGGCCCAAGAATGGACACGGACGAGATACTGGCAAAAGAAATGGGTATGAGCACATCAAAGCTCAACCGCCTGATGAAGCTGTCCGAAGCCACCAAGGGCGTTTGCGAGCTGGTGGACGAGGGGACGCTTGCCCCCTCCATCGCCTACAACATCGCTTTCCTTACGACCCAAGTACAGGACATGGTCGTTGACCTGATCGGCATCAATGTAAAGGTGAGCAATGAGAATACCGGAAAACTGAAAGAAGTTGCCAAGACAGAGACGCTGGACTATGACAAAGTCCGGGATGTTTTGGAGGGGAAATACCCGCCGCCCAAGGCGGTGGAAAAGCCCAAGCCGGTTGAACCGGCAAGAGCGCCTGAACCTCCGGCAGCACCGGCCACACCCTCCATGGCCCCTACAAACATACCCAAGTCCCCAGATGTTCCCGCACCGCCCAAAGCAGATAATGTCGTTCCATTCCCCTCTGCTGTGGAAAAAGCGCCTGAACCGCAGCCCATGCCCAAAGCAGGGGCCGCACCTGTCCCCGCAGAACCGGCAAGAGACAATGAGGGGCGGGACAGGGAGAACAGCTATGTTACCAAGGTGGTCCTCACCGGCGACCGGCTCCGAAAGTATTTCCCCGATGTGAGCATGACGCCGAGGGAAATTGAGGACAGCGTTTATGACGCGCTGGAAGAACGCCGCCAGCGGCAGGAAAAGGCAAAGCAGAAATCCGAGATATTCAAGGACAAGAAAGCACCGGTGAGGTAAGCCCATGAAGGTGCTTGTTGTAGAACCGGGCTATCTGCCCTATGAAAAAGAGATCAACGGCCTGCATGAGATGCAGGCCGTTGTGGGAGGCATAATTGACGCGATTTACCCCGACAAAGATCCGGTTGCCATTGTCTGCAATGATGAGGCGCTGCTGTATAAAATGCCTTTCAATCGCAGCGTGGAGGGAGGCTATGGCGGCGTGTTCGGGACTTTCTTCGTCTGCGGTCTTGGCGAAGAAAGCTTCACCTCTCTTTCCCCGGAGCTGATGCAGAAGTACAAGGAGAAGTTCAAAAACGCGGAGCTGCTGATCGGCGCGAAAGGGAACGAGCTGGTTACATTGAAGTTTAAGGCTGATCCGAAGCCAAAGCCAGAGCAGCAAAAAGGCACGCAGAGAAATGAAGCCCAACGTTGAAACCAGAGAAAAAGTAAAGGCTCTCACAGATCAGTTGGAAGCCGGGGTAAAGGAAGTCTTTGAGAGTGAGCGGTATAAGACCTACCTAAAGGCCATGTCCAAATTCCATCAGTACAGCTTTGGCAATGTGCTGCTCATCCTCATGCAGTGCCCAGAGGCCAGCCTTGTGGCAGGCTTCCAGACTTGGAAAAAGCAGTTTGGCCGCACGGTGAAAAAGGGTGAGCATGGCATCCAGATCATTGCCCCGATCCAAAGAAGCAGGCTTGTAAAACAGGACAGGATCGACCCGGACACCCAGCAGCCCATCATAGGCCCGGATGGAGTACCGGAACAAGAGCCTGTCTTTGTGCAATATCCCAGTTTCCGGGTCACTTATGTCTTTGACGTGAGCCAGACGGAAGGAAAAGAGTTACCGTCCTATGGTGTGGATGAACTGACTGGCGACGTCCCGTATTTTGACGATCTGTTTTCTGCCATTGAGAAGCTTGCTCCGGTGCCGATAGAATACCGCCCGGCGGCAGCCGCCAAGGGCGGTTATAACCAGCTTGAAAAAAAGATATATGTCAATGAGGGAATGAGCCAGGTGCAGACTCTCAAAACGCTGATCCATGAGACTGTCCATGCCAAGCTCCATGCCCTGCCGGTCAAGGACGGAGAGATCATAGGCAGACCGGAGAAAGACAAGCATACTCGTGAAGTGGAGGCGGAGAGTATTGCCTATGTAGTCTGCCAGCACTTCGGCATAGATACCTCAGAATATTCTTTTCCTTATGTGACCGGCTGGAGCCGTGGCAAGGAATTGAACGAACTGAAAGCATCGTTGGACTGCATCAGCAAGACAGCGGCCGAGATGATCGACGGGATCGAAAAAGCTTGCCCGGAAATAGCCAGAGGCCCAATGGAACCAGACAAGGGAAATGTGTTTCACCGTGAAACGTATTATACCACTGGCAGATAGAGAAGGCACGAATTTTGAGAGGGACAGGTACAAATTTGCACCTGTCCCTGCAAGTATGGCATTTGGTAGCACACCAAACGACCCCCTCGTTACGGGAGCCCCCTAAGACCCCATACGAAATATGTTTCACAGTGAAACATCATTACAAAAAAAGCAGTCCACGATTTCGTGAACTGCTTTTATTCTATTTGCCGGACAGAAGACAGAGCCTTCTTTTCTTCAATCTGCATAGCGAATCCCCTCCTGAAGAACATTCTTGTAGAAAGGCATAACAGTAGAATATTGACGGAATTGCTGCAAAGGCTTTGCCGTCACCGATACGGTCACATCATGCCTCAAGCTGAGATCGCTTGTTACTTCGGCTAGAGCGTTTCTGTATTTCGCAATTTCCACTCCGTCCGCATCAATGGTCAGCAGAATATCAACATCGGATTCATTGTCAAAATCCCCGCGGGCAT
>Ga0129308_1000589_pt1 | contig 51384 bp, 55 predicted proteins | sample L827metagenome_FD_94440 | JGI IMG/M metagenome (GOLD analysis project Ga0129308, IMG submission 94440) | Ring-tailed lemur group fecal microbial communities from Wisconsin, USA - L827 metagenome | ecosystem: Host-associated > Mammals > Digestive system > Large intestine > Fecal | place: USA... | reverse complement strand
TGATTGGAATTGAACTTCTGGACCACATTATCATAGGAGATAATCGCTACGTGAGCCTGAGGGAGGAAGGATATCTGGCCGGAAAGTAGCGTTTTGAAAGGAATCAGAGGAATGGCGAGAAATGTTTACGGCCTGGATCTCGGAACTTACGAGATTAAGGTATATGATAAAAAGCAGGATACCATATGGAAAGAAAAAGACGTGATAGCCATCGCGAACGGAAAGACGATTTTTGCGGTAGGGGATGAGGCGTACGAGATGTATGAGAAAGCCCCGGGGAATATTCAGGTGGTTTTTCCAATGAAGGACGGTGTGATCAGCCGCTTTAATGATATGCAGTACCTGCTTCAGAATTTGCTGAAGAAGGAGAGACACTTTGCCAGAGGATCGGAGTATCTGATCGCTGTACCAACAGATGTGACGGAAGTGGAGAAGCGGGCGTTCTTTGATTTGGTCGTCCACTCTACTGCCAAGGCGAGAGAGGTCAATATTGTGGAACGTGCTGTTGCACAGTGTGTGGGAATGGGGCTGGATGTGCAGAATACCGGGGGCGTGATGATCGCGGACTTTGGAGGGGATACGACGGAGCTGTCCGTTGTGGCATCCGGCGGTATGGTGCTCAACAAGATGGTAAAAATCGGAGGAAATACCTTTGATACTGCGGTTTCAAATTTAGTCCGCCGTAACCATGATTTCCTGATCGGCCGTCTGACTGCAGAATCGCTTCGCAGGCGTTTTGGTATTTTTGGTGGAGACAGCAGCGCGACTATGGTGGTGGCCGGGCGTAACTTGGTGACGGGAGTCCCACAGCAGCAGGAGATCTCGATCAGCCTTGTCAGGGCAGCCATCCGTGAACCCCTTCAGGAATGTCTTCAACAGATCAATTCCCTGATGGAACGCACCCCACCGGAAGTGACGAAAGCGATTCAGGAAAATGGCATTTTCCTTACCGGCGGACTTGCAAATCTGCCAGGGCTTGGACATTACATAGAGGGCATCACCGGATATCGTGTCCGGATTGCAAAAAGGCCGGATATCTGTGCGGTGGAAGGTCTTAGCCGCATTATACAATCAAAGGAACTGAAAAAGATGGCGTATTCGATGTTAGATGAAAATTATAGGTGGATGAGATAGATGAAAGCAAAGAACCAGTTTTCCCTGTCAAGTAAATATTGGCTTTTGATTTTGAGCCTGGTCTGCATTATATTGATGGGACTTTCCGGTTTTGCCGGGAAAAGCAGAGGCGTATTGTCCTGGATCGCGGGCTATACCGTGGTCCCCATGCAGAAGGGAATCAATTATGTCGGGCTTTGGATGAGCGACGTTTCCGATAACTTTGCCACGATGGAAGATATGAAAAAAGAGAATAAAGAGTTAAAAGAAAAGGTGGCGGAGATGACGGTGGAAAATAATCGGCTTCAGCAGAATTCAGCACAGCTTGAGCGTCTGATGGAGCTGTATAAGATGGATCAGAATACGGCGGATTACCCCAAGGTTGGGGCCAATGTGATCGCAAGCGAGAACAGTAATTGGTTTACCAGATTCACCATTGACAAAGGAAGCAATGATGGGATCAAGACGGATATGAACGTTCTTTCCGGCGCAGGGCTTGTGGGAATCGTTACGGAGGTGGGGCCTACCTGGGCTACGGTTAGTTCTATTATTGACGACAAGAATGTCAGTTCTATGATGCTGACAACTTTTGATAAATGTATTGTGAGCGGAGATTTAAAGCTGATAAATGAAGGACTGGTCAAATTTGAACAGCTTGAGAATAATGAAAATGAGGTCAAAATCGGCGATCAGGTCGTGACTTCTAACATCAGCGACAAATATTTGCAGGGACTTTTGATCGGATATGTTGCCGATATCGGCGTGGATTCCAATAACCTGACACGTTCAGGACATATTATTCCGGCAACAAATTTTCATGAACTTCAAGAGGTATTGGTCATTACTACGACGAAGGAAGAGCTGAAAAATCGGAAGGAGTAGTATATGAAGAAGATTAAAAGGGTACTCGTCTGTGCGGCGGTGATCGCGGTATGTTATTTGTTGGAAACTACAATATTCAGGCATTTGTCATTGGCATCGATCACGCCGAATCTGTTGATTGTTGTCACTTCCTCCTATGGTTTTATGCGGGGGAAAAAAGAGGGGCTGTTTATTGGTTTTGCATGCGGCTTTCTCCGTGATCTTATGGGAGATGATCTACTTGGATTCTATGCCATGATCTATATGGTGATCGGTTACCTTAACGGATTTTTCCGGAGAATGTTTTATGATGAGGATATCAAGCTTCCGCTGGTTCTGATTTCTGCCAGCGAGCTTCTATATAGCGTGAGTGTTTATGTGTTTTTGTTCCTGCTAAAAAGTGATTTCCGGTTTTTCTATTATTTCGGACATATCATGATGCCGGAACTGCTCTATACGATATTGCTCACTCTGGTGCTTTATCAGATTATTCTACATTTGAACCGCAGACTGGAAGAAGAAGAAAAAAGGAGTGCAAGTAGATTTGTATAATTTGTGGGAACGCTTCAAAGCGTGGGTAGCTGAGATAGTTAAATCCAGAGCGTTCATAGTACTGATCGTATTCTGCGTGATGTCTGCTGTTTTAATTCAGCGGGTATTTTATCTGCAGATCGTAAAAGGCCAGGACTATCTGGATAACTATAAATTGCAGATACAAAAGACAAAGGAAGTTCAGGGTACGAGAGGAAGGATTCTGGACCGCAACGGTGTAGTCCTTGCCGACAATAAACTGGCCTACTCAGTTACGATTGAGGATAACGGCGAGTATAGTACGACGAAAGAGAAGAACAGCATCATCAATGAGACAATCACAAAAGTAATCGAGATCGTGGAATCTAACGGGGATTCCATTATCCGTGATTTTAAGATTGTGATAGGTGATAGCGGGGAATATGAATTTACGATGGATGAAGGAACGCAAAGGCTTAGATTTCTGGCGGATATCTTTGGTTACGCCACTATAGACAAGCTAAGCAAAAAACAGAAGGAATCGACAGCGGACGAAATCATTCATTATCTGTGCGCGGGAGATGACAAATCGTTGGGGTATGGCCTGGATGAGGAGAAACTGTCGAAGGAAGAGATTCTTAAGATGGTAAATATCCGGTATGCAATGAGTCTTAACCGGTTCCAGAAATACGTAGCTACTGTGATCGCCAGCGACGTAAGTGAAGAGACCACAGCGGCGATCATGGAGAATATGGACACGCTCCAGGGGGTCAATATTGCAGAAGACTCTCTCCGTGTTTATCCGGACAGCAAGTATTTTGCCTCGATTCTCGGATATACCGGTCAGATCTCTCAGGCGGAGTATGACGCGTTGGATAAGGAAGTACAAGAGAACTATTCATTGACCGATATTGTGGGAAAAGCCGGACTGGAACAGTCTATGGATGAGGTGCTTCAGGGCACCAAAGGAGAGATTAAGCTCTACGTCAACAGTGTCGGAAAGGTGATTGAAACTACCAAAGGAAAAGAGGCACAGGCCGGCAACGATCTGGTTCTTTCTATTGATGCCGATCTTCAGAAGGCGGCGTATGATTTATTGGAGGAAAAGCTGGCAGGTATTCTTTTGGCGAAGATGTCAAACGTGATGAACTATGACCGCACCCAGGTATCTGAAGGAAGTGATGTGATCATTCCGGTGGATGATGTTTACAATGCGTTCTTTTCAAATGAGATTCTGGATACGTCACATTTTGAGGAAGAGGATGCCGGGACTGCCGAAAAAGAGGTACTGGCCGCGTTTCAGACTCGAAAGGAAGATGTACTGGCTGCGATGATGGAGCAACTTGAGAATACGGATGCTCCGGCCTATAAAGATTGCGAAAGAGAGATACAGGCATATTTAAGTTATATCGCCAGTGATCTTTTAACTACCAATGCCAAAGTAATCGTAAGCAGTAAGATAGACAGAGAGGATGAGAATTACAAGGCCTGGGATGAAACTGAGACGGTCAGTCTCTATACGTATCTGAATTATGCAATTTCTCAGAACTGGGTGGATACGTCAAAGCTGAGTGATTATATGGGTGAAGACAGTAACTATACTGATTTAAATGAAGTTTATCAGGCAATGGTGAAATTTATAGAAGAAGAACTGTCGACGGACTCAGAATTTGATAAACTGATCTATAGATATATGATCAAGACACAGAGAATTACTGGGACTCAGATTTGTATGATGCTTTATGAACAGAATGTTCTGCAATACGATGAGATGCAGTATCAGAATCTGGCAAGTGGAATGGTAGGCCCCTATGATTTTATCAGAGGAAAGATTCAGACGTTAGAGATCACACCGGGGCAGCTCGGTCTGGAACCGTGTACTGGTTCGGTGGTAGTTACAGATACTAAAACAGGAGAGGTGCTTGCCTGCGTCTCTTATCCTGGCTATGATAATAACAAGCTGGCGAACAGTATGGATTCTGAGTATTACAGTAAACTGCGCCATAACCAGGCGGCGCCCCTATTCAACAATGCAACACAGGAAAGGACGGCCCCGGGTTCTACTTATAAACCGCTGGTAGCCGTAGCGGGGCTGACGGAAGGTGTGATTACGACAGGAGATATCATATCATGTGCGGGACCCTATGAGAAGATCACTCCAAGTCCTAAGTGCTGGGTTTATCCGAATTCTCACGGCGGGCTTAATGTAGAAGGAGCGATTCAGAATTCCTGCAACAATTACTTTTTTGAAGTCGGATACCGCTTAGGGGAGATCACGAAGGAAGTGGACGGCGAGGCACAGCGGGTCTACTCCAGCGATGAAGGTCTGAAAAAACTGGAGAAATATGCGGAACTGTTCGGGCTTAATGAGACCACCGGTGTCGAGATCCCGGAGTCTGAACCGCAGATTTCCGATACTGATTCTGTACGTTCTGCGATCGGACAGGGTACGAATAACTATACGACCACCCAGCTTGCGCGGTATATTACGGCGATTGCAAATAAAGGAACCGTATACAACCTTACTTTGCTTAATGAAGCAGTTACTGCAGACGGAAAGCAGGTGGAAGATTATCAGGCAAGTGTCCGCAATGAAATTGAAGGGATTTCTGCAGGTACATGGAATGCGGTACAGTCCGGTATGAGACGGGTAGTGACAAACAGCAGTACCTACAATTCCCTGAATGGATTTGCAATGTCAGGAAAGACGGGAACGGCCCAGCAGAGTACGACCCATCCTGACCATGGCCTGTTTGTGGGATATGCGCCGAGCGATGATCCTGAGATTGCATTTGCGATTCGTATTAAAAACGGATATGAATCATTGTATCCCTCAGAAATTGGAAGAGATCTGATTCGTTACTATTACGGTATTGCCACGCGTGATGAGATCATTACCGGCCAGGCGGCGGAAGTTTCAGTTTCAACTGTTCATGGTGATTAAGAAGGAGTGGGGGATTTGAAACCGAAGGTTATCATCAAAAGTAATAAATATGGACTCCTTGTTCATATGGATCCGGAAGTCCCTTACAGTGAGATTCTGGAGGAGCTTCGGGGAAAATTCACAAAATCTGCACGCTTTTTCAAAGGAGCAGATATGGCTGTCACCTTTGCGGGGCGTGTACTTACCAAACCGCAGGAGCAGGAGATCATTGAACTTATTACGGATACTGCTCATGTTCATATTGTATGCATCTTCGATAAGAATGAGAACACAGAAAGATTGTACCAAAGCGTGGTAGAACAAAGTATTGAGGATATGCCTAAACGGGAAGGACAATTCTACCGGGGAACACTAAAGAAGAGGCAGGTGTTGGAATCCGAGAAAAGCATCATCGTGCTTGGAGATGTTGAGTTCGGCGCTACAGTCGTATCGAGAGGTAATATCGTAGTGCTGGGAACCATCCGGGGTTCCGTGCATGCAGGTGCAGCGGGAAATCGAAGCGCTTTTATCGTCGCACTTTCCATGAAGCCGCAGATGCTGCGGATCGCGGATACGTCGGCGGATCATGTTTATCTTCGCAAAGAAGAGAAACCGGAGGCCAGGATTGCCTGGTTGGACGGTGAACGCATTTATATCGACCCGCTGAAGGATCAAGAATGGTAGGAGGATATAAAATGGGTGAGATTATTGTAGTGACATCCGGCAAAGGCGGTGTGGGGAAAACCACAACGACCGCAAATATCGGTGCCGGGCTGGCAAGGATGGATAAGAAGGTTCTGGTCATTGACACAGATCTTGGACTTCGCAATCTGGATGTTGTCATGGGAATGGAAAACCGTATTGTGTACAATTTGGTGGATGTGATAGAAGGAAACTGCCGTTTAAAACAGGCGCTTATTAAAGATAAAAGGCATGAGAATCTTTATCTTCTGCCATCCGCACAGACCAGGGATAAGAGCGCGATCTCTCCGGAGCAGATGATTAAATTAACTGCGGAACTCAGAAGCGAATATGATTATGTATTTTTGGACTGCCCGGCAGGAATTGAACAGGGCTTTAAGAACGCGGTAGCGGGAGCGGATCGGGCGCTTGTAGTTACGACACCGGAGGTGTCAGCCATCCGTGACGCAGATCGGATCATCGGGCTCTTGGAAGTAAATAAAATCGGTCATATGGACCTGATCATTAACCGGATTCGTGGAGATATGGTTAAACGTGGAGATATGATGTCCATCGATGATGTGACAGAGATTCTTTCAATCAATCTGATAGGCGCTATTCCGGATGACGAGCAGGTGGTGGTCGCAACAAACCAGGGAGAGCCGGTGGTGGATATGGATTCTTTTGCTGGAGAAGCTTACCGCAATATTTGCCGCAGACTCTGCGGGGAAGAGGTACCGTTCCTCAATATGGATAAACAAAACGGGTTATTCCATAAGCTCAGTCACCTGTTTGGAAAGAATTAGGTGCACATATGGGAGTATTTGCGAGTGCAGCCCGGACCCCTTCTGTGTCGATTGCAAAAGAGCGGCTTAAGGCACTGGTGGTGTCGGACCGGGTAAAATGCAAACCGGATACTTATGAGATGTTGTGCAGGGAGCTCTACCGCACGATAGCAAAGTACATGAAGGTAAAGGAAGAACAGTTTGATGTGGAAATCACACGTTCCCACATTTTTATAACACTGACAGGAGAAGAATCGTGAGATTACCAAAAATATCGAAACCGTATCATTTAAAAGATTATAAATTTATGCTGGTCATTACTGTCATGACGATTTCTATTCTTGGAGTGATGGTAGTAGGAAGTGCCAAAAAAGACGTGCAGAATAAACAGATTGTGGGATTGGTTTTAGGAGTAATCGTGATGGTGATCCTTTCGCTCATTGACTACGTCTGGATGCTGAATTTTTACTGGCTGATGTATGCGGCGAATATCGTACTTCTGATTCTGCCTATGACACCGCTGGGAGAGACGGTAAACAACGCGCGTAGATGGATTAATCTGGGTTTTACGAACTTTCAGCCGTCAGAGCTTGCGAAGCTTATTACAATATTGTTTTTTGCCCGGTTTCTGATGGAACATGAAGAGGATCTGAATACGGTGCGGACCATCGTTACTGCTGTGATACTTCTTGCGCCGACGTTGCTTCTCATCGTATCACAGCCAGATTTGTCCACCACCATTTCTGTCGCACTGGTTTTCTGTGTGCTGATGTATCTTGGTGGACTCAGCTATAAATTTATCGGGACTTTGCTGGCAATATTGATACCGACCGCGGTCATTTTCATCAGTATTGTAATCCAGCCTAATCAGCCATTTTTGAAGGATTATCAGCAGACGAGAATCCTTGCCTGGCTGGAGCCGGAGAAATACGCCAGTGACGAGGCTTACCAGCAGAATAACTCGATCATGGCTATCGGAAGCGGGCAGCTTACGGGAAAGGGCCTGAACAACAATACGACGACTTCCGTAAAGAACGGTAACTTTATTCTGGAACCGCAGACTGATTTTATTTTTGCGATTGTTGGCGAAGAATTAGGTTTTGTGGGTTGCTGTATTGTGATTGGTCTGTTATTATTAATAGTAGTGCAATGCATATTGATAGGGATGAGAGCTCAGGATACGGCGGGGCGTATTATCTGCTGCGGGATAGCCGCGCAGATAGGCTTTCAGTCTTTTATCAATATCAGTGTGGCGACAGGAATCTTTCCGAATACAGGGATTCCCCTTCCGTTTGTGAGTTACGGGCTTACCTCTCTGGTAAGTATGTTTATGGGAATCGGTATTGTGTTGAATGTAGGACTGCAGCCGAAAAAATATCAGTAAAGGAGTGGAAAAATGAATATAGGGCTTATTGCTCATGATTCCAAGAAGACACTGATGCAGAATTTTTGTATTGCATACCGTGGAATTTTGAGCAAACACGAACTCTACGCAACCGGGACAACCGGGAGACTGATAGAAGAGGTGACAAACCTTTCTATCCACAAATATTTAGCAGGGCCGCTCGGCGGCAAGCAGCAGCTTGGTGCCCAGATTGCCCAGAATGGGATTGACGCGCTGATTTTTCTGCGCGATCCGTCGAATCCCAAACCACATGAGCCGGATGTCAATGATGTAATACGCCTGTGTGATACGCACAATATTCCGATGGCAACCAATCTGGCTACAGCGGAGATCATTATTTTGGCACTTGACAGAGGAGACTTGGACTGGCGTGAGATGTATAAGTAATATCAAGAGGCTTTTCCTGATCGTTCTTACAGCTGTTCTCGTATTTCCGCAGGCGGGATGCGGGAAAGAACAGCAGGTAAGCTGTGTGACAGAGTTTGAAAAGCAGAACTATAATAAAAGTCTTTATGAAGGCAGTCTGATAGCATCAAAGCTTTGCGTGGCAAAGGAGGATGTATCGCTTGAGAATTATGAAGGCGATACGCAGGTTCACGCGGCAGCGCTTTTTGACCTTGATCGGGCAGAGGTTTTGTATTCCTATCAGATGCATGAGAGACTGTATCCGGCGAGTGTAACAAAGATTATGACGGCACTTCTGGCACTTGAGAGAGGGAATCTCTCTGATACTGTCACCATTAGCGGGACGGCCAGTGCGTCCAGTTTTCCTTCTGATGCTCAGGTGTGTGGGCTAAGAGAAGGAGATCAGTGGTCTTTGGAAGCACTTTTGAACGCTCTGTTGCTCTATTCGGGAAATGATGCGGCCACAGCCATAGCTGAGCATATAGCCGGCAGTGAGAAGGAATTTGTGACATTGATGAATGCGCGTGCCAGGGAACTGATGGCAAATAATACCCATTTCATGAATTCACATGGACTTCATGATGATGAGCATTATACGACGGCATATGATTTATATCTGATTTTTAAGGAATGTATTAAGGATGAGCGTTTTGTGGAGATTATACAGAGCGATTCCTATACTGCAAATTATTCGGGTGCGGACGGAGTGAGTCTTACAGAGACATTTGAACCTACGAATCTGTACGCAAAGGGAACCGTCCAGAAGCCATCCAATGTAACCATAGCCGGGGGAAAGACAGGAACGACAGGAGAAGCGGGTTATTGCCTGATCCTGTTGGAATATGATGCTCAGAAGAGACCTTATATCTCTGTTGTTATGGGAGCAGACAGTAAGCCGGCTCTCTATGAGGATATGACATCTATGATCCAGGCGATTCCCGAATAAAGGATATCGCAATAGATGGATTTTAGCTATACAAAAAAGAAGGGGCATCTCATGACGGGATACCCCTTTTTATATAGGAGGCTTCAGTTCCTATATAAATACGATTTATGACTCAGACATACTGCCGATGCGGCCAAATAAGCTGATAAGATACAGACCAGAAAGTCCAACGACTGCGTATATGATACGCGAAAGCCAGGACAGATTGCCGAAGATGTAGGCAACCAGATCAAAGCGGAAAATGCCCACTAACAGCCAGTTGACCGCGCCGATGATCACGAGTGTCAAAGCAGTGTTATCAAACCATTTCATGTAAGGTTCCTCCTTATCTGATTTCTAAAGGTAGTATGTTCCTAAAAAGTAATTTTATGCAGGATTGGTAAAAAAATGTTATATTATCCGTATTCAGATTATCTGAAAAATAAATATGGCGAGAAAGTCTATAAGCTGCCGGTCAATCTTCCGGTTACTTGCCCGAACCGCGTAAGTGGAGAAGGATGCGCATTCTGTGCAGGTGCAGGGACCGGATTTGAGGCATTTGATGCGTCCATGCCGGTACGGGAACAGCTTGTTCGTACCAGAGAGCGAATCGCAGGAAAATATAAAGCAAAAAAATTTATTGCCTATTTTCAGAATTATACCAATACTTATCTGCCGCTTACGCGGTTTAAGGAACTGCTGATGGAAGCGGCACAGACGCCGAAAGTGGTGGAGATTTCCGTATCCACAAGGCCGGACTGCATAAATCGGGAATATCTGGATGTAATGCAGGAGGTACGTGCCTTGACCGCGGTGCAGATGAATGTGGAACTAGGGCTTCAGACGGCCAATTACCATACTCTCGACCGAATCGACAGAGGACATGGGCTGGCAGAATTTCTGGATGCGGTGCTGGAGATACAACGTTATGCAGGAATCAGTATCTGTACTCATGTGATTCTGAATCTTCCCGGGGATACCTTAAGAGATACCGTGGAGACAGCACGTATTCTGGCAGCACTTCATATTGATATCGTGAAATTGCATTCGCTTTATATTGCTAAAAACACAAGGTTGTGTGATTGGTACGAAAATGGTAAAATAAGCGTATGCCCGAAGGAAGAATACATAGAACGTGTGATATCCTTTCTTGAGGAGTTGCCGCCGGAGACCGCAGTGGAGAGGCTTTTTTCCAGAATACCTGAAAACGACGCCGTTTTTTGCAACTGGGGTACGAGTTGGTGGAAACTTCGGGATGAACTGTTAAAGAAAATGGTAGATGAGGGTCGTTTTCAGGGGAGGAAATTCACTCCGCTTTGCGGCACGGCACTCAGGGAGGCAGATTTTAATCATGCAGAAAGATGTAACGAATATAAAAAGCTATAGAAATAAAGGATCGTGGAATATCGGAATGGTCTTGTTTGGGGTGGTATTCATCTACCTTACCATTTCGGTACTGATCTATCTCACGAAGGATAGGATCGCTATCTATGAGGTACGTGAGGGAAGTATCCTAAAAGATACCGCATATACAGGGGTTGTTCTTAGAAAAGAAAGTGTTGTAAACGCGGAACAGGACGGCTATGTGAACTACTTTCTGGAGGAAGGGCAAAAAGTAGCGGTTGGCACGAATGTTTATACTCTTTCGGCAGAAAAACTGGCGAGTGAGAGTGAAAAGCAGGAAGATGAAAGTGTCGCACTGTCTTCGGAAGATTGGAACAATATCCTGATGAAGGCACAGGCGTTTAATGAAAGCTTCCATCCGACACAGTTTTCGGCTGTAGGAACGCTTAAAATGGAAGTGGGTTCAGTTTTGACTAGTAAATCCGCCGAAAATCGCCTTACACAGCTTAACACGATACTTTCTGAGAGCAGTATAGAAGAGCTTTCCGTGTATACTGCGGCGGATGACGGCATTATCATATATTCCACAGATGGATATGAGCAGCTTGCGCTGGGAGATGTCACAGATGAACACCTCTCTAAGGCAGAATACATGCAGAACCTTTGCACGAATAATATGGAAGTAAGGGCAGGTGACCCGGTCTATAAGCTGATCACAGATGAAGAGTGGACTCTGGTAATTAAATTGACAAAAGAAATGGAAGAAACTCTTCTTGAAAAAATGGGGGATAAGGATTATACTTCCGTTAAGGTCCGTTTTACTAAAGACAATGAGACCATGTGGGCTACACTGCAGATTTATAATCGCGGGAAAGAGGATGCGTACGGATATTTCACTTTCTATAACTCCATGATCCGGTATGCTTCCGACAGATATCTGGATATTGAACTGATATTGGAGGATGAATCGGGGCTTAAGATTCCTAAGTCTGCACTGACCAGTAAGGAGTTCTATGTTGTATCTGAAGATTTTCTGTCTAGCGGCGGAGCATCCAAGGAGACGGGAGTTCTCAGGCAGACAAAAGATAAGAAAGGGAATACGATAACCGAGTTTGTGCCGGTGACCGTATTCTACCGAGATTCCGAGAACGGTATGGTATATTTAGATAAATCATTATTCAATGATGGAGATGTGCTGCTTCGCGAAGAGTCCACAGAGACTACAAAGATTGGGCAAACCGATTCATTGGATGGGGTCTATAATGTGAATAAGGGCTATGCCGTATTTAAACAGGTACATATTCTTTGTGAAAGCGAAGAATATTATATAGTAGAAGAGGGAAACAGCTATGGCTTGTCAAATTATGACCATATAGCACTAGACGGTACTTCCGTACAGGAAAACGAGCTGGTAACCCAATAAGGAGTGAATAAGGATGATTACTGAGAATTTAAGGGATGTTGAGAGGCGGATCGATGAAGCGTGCAGGCGTTCCGGCAGAAAGCGCGAGGATGTGACGCTGATCGCTGTCAGCAAGACCAAACCACTTGAGATGCTGAAAGAGGCGTATGATGCAGGGGCCAGATATTTTGGTGAGAATAAGGTTCAGGAGTTGGCAGATAAATATGAGGAGATGCCTGCGGATGTGCACTGGCAGATGATTGGACATCTGCAGCGGAACAAAGTGAAATATATTATCGATAAAGCTGAATTGATTCATTCGGTAGATTCTGTCCGCCTCGCGGAAACGATTGAAAAAGAAGCCGCGAAGAGGGGAATCATTGCAAACGTACTTCTGGAAGTGAATATGGCACGTGAAGAGAGTAAGTTTGGATTAATGCCAGAAGAAGTCATGGATTTTATTAAGGAAATTGTCAGATTTCAACATATAAGGGTACAAGGGCTGATGACAATAGCCCCTTTTGTGGCCAATCCCGAGGAAAACCGCAAACATTTTGCAAACTTACGAAAATTATCTGTTGACATTGTAAAGGAAAAAGTTAATAATGTTAATATGAGTGTTCTCTCAATGGGGATGACCAATGATTTCGAAGTAGCTGTGGAAGAAGGAGCTACGATGGTTCGCGTAGGTACGGCGATTTTTGGAGAGAGAGATTATACTCAGTCAAATTCCCTATAAAAGAAAGGGATTTAGGAGACGGTATTCGTTCCCGGGGTAAAGGGCTAAGAAGGACCGTCCCCAGAAGGTGAATACAGATACTACAAGATAGGAGTGTAAAGAAAAACATGGGAGTTTTGGACAAGTTTTTGGATGTAATGAAATTAAGTGATGATGACGATTACGAAGATGATGATTTCTTCGATGATGATTATGAAGATGACTATGAGGATGAGAGACCCCCTAAGAGAAGCCTGTTTGGCGGAAAGAAGGAAAAGCAGCCGGCTTATGAGGAAGAGGAAGATAATTATGAGCCAAGAAAGCCTTCCCGTACATCCAGCAATAAGGTGACCCCGATGCGTCAGCCTGCGAGAAGAAGTGCACCGGCTATGGAGGTTTGCGTAATTAAACCGAACAACATGGAAGATGCAAGAGAGATTACGGAGACCCTGCTTACAGGGCGTACGGTTATCTTGAATCTGGAAGGGCTGGATCTTGAGATTGCACAGAGAATCATTGATTTTACATCCGGTGCAGCATTTGCAATTGACGGCAGCCTTCAGAAGATTTCGAATTTTATTTTCCTGGTGACTCCGGCAAATGTGGATATTTCCGGTGACCTTCAGGATTTGTTGGGGAATTCTTTAGATGCACCGTCTATCCAGAACCGTTATTAGTACATAGTCAATGCGGTAGAGATAATGGAAAAAGAAGAAATTTTACTTAGAAAGCGTTTGATCGAGCTTTCTAATCTGGCATATCAGAGGGGAATTCCGATGTATACGGATTTCCTGAATTTGCATGAACTTAATATCTTACATACGACGTCAAAGGAACTGTTTCCGACAGCATACAGGACCTTTGGCGGGTATGCCACTTCCGAGCGTCAGATGGCAGCATTTCTACCTGATGCTTTTTGTTTGTACCTTGAAGACGCTGACATACTGGCAGGTTATCCCGTTCAGGTCGTTCGGATTAAGCCGTTAAACGAGAAATTTGCGGAAGAACTCACCCACCGGGATTATCTGGGCGCACTTTTGAATCTGGGAATTGAGCGTTGTAAACTAGGAGACATTTTGATTCAGGGAAGAGATGCTTATGTTTTTGTCTCAGATTCTCTTGTAGACTTCATAGTCTCCGAACTTACCAGGGTCAGACACACCTCGGTTATGGCAGAGACTGTGGCGTTTGGAGATTTTGAGGCGGATATTAAGTATGAAGAAATGAAAGGGACAGTGGCATCTGTGCGTCTGGATTCTCTGCTTTCTTTGACCTTTGCTTCCTCCAGAAGCAAGCTGACGGCGCTTATAGAGGCCGGAAGAGTTTACGTGAACGGGAAACTGATTACCAGCAACGGGTACCATGTGAAGGAGCAGGATATTATTTCTGTCAGAGGACTGGGACGCTTCCGCTATATCGGTGTATTGTCAGAGACGAAAAAAGGACGTTATTATGTTACGGTACACAAATATATCTAAAAGGAGTTTTTCATGAAAAAATTGCGAATCTTAGATTATCTGTCAGCATTTGGCGCTGTATTGATACTGATTGTTCTTGATCAGTATACCAAAATGCTGGCTGTTGCCAATCTCAAGGATGCTGGGCCTTTTGTGATATGGAAAGGTGTTTTTGAATTACAGTATTTGGAGAATCGAGGAATGGCATTTGGAATGCTGCAGGATCAGAGAATCTTTTTTGTAGTCATGACAATGATAGTAATGCTGTTTCTTGCACATTTTTATGCTATTACGCCGGTGGATAAGAAATACCTTCCGCTGCGGATCTGCATGGTATTTTTAGGCGCCGGGGCAATGGGAAATCTGATTGACCGCGTAGTGCATGGATTTGTGGTAGACTTCTTCTATTTCTCACTGATTGATTTTCCGATATTTAATGTGGCGGATATTTATGTGACCGTTACTTTTGGTGTTCTGCTTTTGCTTGTGTTCTTTTATTACAAAGAAGAGGATTTCATAGTCTATACCAGAGCTTACCGGAAGGGGGCAAAGAAATAATGGAGAGAGTTGAATTTCAGATAGAGACAGATCAAGGGGAAAGAACCGACAAATATCTTTCAGAAAAGATGCCGGAGCTTTCCCGTTCTTATCTTCAAAGACTGATTAAGGATGGATGCGTGCTGGTTGGGGGCAGATCGGTCAAGGCAAATTATAAGCTGCGGGCCGGAGATGTCCTCAGCATTTGTATTCCGGATGCTGTAGAACCGGACATCAGGCCTGAGAATATCCCTCTGGATATCATCTACGAGGACGCAGATATTCTGGTAGTGAACAAGCCAAAAGGAATGGTGGTGCATCCCGCAGCCGGGCATTACAGTGGCACACTTGTGAATGCATTGCTTCACCATTGTGGGGACAGTCTTTCAGGTATCAACGGTGTGATGCGTCCGGGGATTGTACACCGGATCGATATGGATACCACAGGTTCTCTTTTGGTGTGTAAAAATGACTTCGCCCATCAATTCCTTGCCGAGCAGCTAAAAGAGCATTTAATTAACCGCGTATACCATGCGATTGTCTATGGGAATATCAAAGAAGATACAGGTACAGTTTCGGCACCTATTGGCAGACATCCCACAGATCGAAAGAAGATGAGCGTTAACTATCAGAATGGGAAAGAAGCTGTCACTCATTATCAAGTTTTAGAGAGGTTTGGGGATTATACTTATATTGCCTGCCGTCTGGAGACGGGACGTACCCATCAGATTCGGGTGCATATGGCAAGTATCCGGCATCCGCTCCTTGGTGACGCGGTATACGGTCCGCAAAAATGCCTGTGGAACTTGCAGGGGCAGACACTGCATGCCAAAATTCTTGGCATTACACATCCTAAAACAAAGAGATATATGGAATTTGATGCTCCGTTACCGGAATATTTTCTGAAAATTTTGGAGCGTTTGAGACAAAATAAATAAAATGTATGTACTTTCCACTCTATAAGTTGTATAATGTGCATAAGGAAATACACTATTGCTGATGCTGAAAAAGAGAGACTGTTTCGGATAGACAATAGGGAAGTGCTAACATGCATCAAAAGGAGAGTGACTGACATGAGTAAGACAAATACAATCGTAACAATCGGGAGACAGTTTGGAAGTGCAGGGCGTGAGATTGGCAGAACCTTGGCGGAGGAACTGGGAATAAAACTGTATGATAAGGAGATGCTTGACAGGGCAGCACAGGAGAGTGGAATCTGCCAGCAGTTGTTTGAAAGCCATGATGAAAAGCCGACCAACAGTTTTTTGTATTCCCTTGTGATGGATACTTACAATTTAGGATACTCTTCAGGAATGCTGAATGATATGCCGCTAAATCACAAGGTATTTCTGGCGCAGTTTGATGCGATTAAGAAGATTGCAGATGAGGGCCCTTGCATTTTGGTAGGACGCTGTGCTGATTACGCACTGGAATCCTATGACAATGTAATGAGCGTGTTCATCCACGCTGATTTGGATGCGAGAATCCGGCGCATTGCAAGGATTTACGACCTGACTGATTCAAAAGCGCGGGAAATGATCTTAAAGACAGACAAACGCCGGGGAAGCTACTATAATTACTATACGAATAAACGTTGGGGCGATATTGACAGTTATGATTTCAGCCTTAGCAGTTCAGAGCTTGGAATTGAGGGATGCGTAAAGGCTCTTAAGACTTTGATTGAATTGCGGGAAAGTACTTCGGCTACAGAGCGAAAGCTGTAAAATGAAAATACAAAAGCCAATGAATTGTTGAGTCAAGACGCAGGCACTTCATTGGCTTTGTTCTGTTTAGGCTAACATCTTTTGTGTGTTTTATGAGCGCTGGTGTATAATGCGTTCCGGCCAACCAGCGATATTTCCATTCAAAATAGCGGTAAACATACGGTTTCGTACTCCTGGATTTTCCTGGTTTAGCTGTCGGATGAGATCTTTTGCATACTGACGCTTGGTGAGTCCGTCTACCGGACAGCGGCTTTTCACAACCGGAAGATTATATTTATGCTGGAAACCAATCACATCGACTTCGTCTACAAACATGATCGGGCGGATGACGGTCAGATCCATCCGGTCCAGATAGGTTTTCGGCGAAAAAGAGTGGAAGCGTCCTTCAAAGATCAGGGACAACAGCATGGTTTCAATGATATCATCCTTATGATGGGCGTAAGCGACTTTATTGCAGCCTATGCGCTTTACTGCTTCATTTAATGCGCCTTTTCTCATCTTGGCACATAGAGAACAAGGATTTGGCTCTTTACGCTCTTCAAACAGTATATGAGCAATGTCCGTCTTTACAATCTCATAAGGCACATCTAAATCGCGGCACAACTCGGCCACCGGTGAAAAATCGCATTTTTCATAGCCCAGATCCACTGTGACAGCCGTGAGATTGAATTTCTGCGGATAGAAGCGACGCAGGCCCTGGAGAGCATATAAAAGAGTCAGACTGTCTTTTCCGCCGGAAATTCCCACTGCGATATGATCTCCCTCCTGTATCATGGCATACTCATCGACTGCTTTTCTGGTAAAACTTAATAATTGCTGCAATTTCATAAATTAATCCACATCCTTTTCAATTTGCACAAGCGTAATCCGCCGTAAGGCTCATTTTATCATCTCGACTACGTCTCGATGTTTTTTTCGCCTTATGTCAGCTTACGCAAGCGTAATCTGCCGCAAGGCTCATTTTATCATATTTATTTTGCAAAGTCACTATATTGGTTAAAAAGATTCTAATCCGGAAAAAAGAAAAGATAAAATAATTGCTTCAAAAGGCATTAAATGATAAGATAGAGTTGGTCTGGATATGGAAAGCGGATTGGCAATGTTTTTAGCATAGATAGTTTAGTAATCTTTGTTTAAAAATCAATACCAGATACAAAAGACAGCAAGTAGAAAGGACTTTCAGGTTATGAGATTTGTGATTCAACGTGTAGCGCATGCAGATGTCACAGTGAACGGTGAAGTGATCGGAAAGATTGGAAAAGGCTTTCTGGTGCTCATCGGTGTCGGGCAGGAAGATACCCGGGAAATTGCAGACAAGATGATAAAGAAACTGGTGGGAATGCGTATATTTGAGGATGAGAATGGTAAGACTAATTTGTCTCTTGCCGATGTGGAAGGAGAGCTTCTTCTGATTTCTCAGTTCACTTTATATGCAAACTGTAAGAAAGGCAACCGGCCGAGTTTTATAGAGGCGGGCGCACCTGATATGGCAAATGAAATGTATGAGTACATTATCGCGGAATGCAAGAAGAGTGTTCCGGTAGTAGAGCAGGGAAGCTTTGGTGCTGATATGAAAGTAGGCCTGTTAAATGACGGACCGTTTACGATCATATTAGACTCAGACAGATTATAGAAGCTTTTAGAAACAATCATTAGGTGTATTTTGAAAGATACGCGGGAATGCGTTAAGTAATATAAATGAATCAGGAAAGAGAGGTTATTATCATGAGTTATGAAGCACTAAATGAGAAAATCATGGAGATGAAGGATGAAATCATTACTTCGATTCAGCAGAATATGCGGATTGAGAGCGTACGCGGTGAGGCGGCGCCGAATGCGCCCTATGGGGAAGGACCGAAGGCAGCGCTTGATGATCTGCTGGCTTTGGGTGAGAAGATGGGATTTAAAACCGGAAATGCCGATAACCGGGTTGGCTGGATCGAATATGGAGATGGCGAAGAGATGGTTGGTGTTCTGGGGCATCTGGACGTAGTCCCGGCCGGAGAAGGCTGGCAGTATCCGGCTTTTGGAGCAGAGATTCATGACGGAGTTCTCTGGGGCAGAGGAATTCTGGACGACAAAGGCCCGATTATCGGCGCTGTGTATGCTCTGAAGGCAATTCGTGATCTGAACCTTCCGATAGACCGTAGAATCCGTGTGCTTTTTGGAACAGATGAAGAATGCGGTTCTTCCTGTGTGAAGCATTATGTGGAAAACGGATATGAGATGCCGACGATCGGATTCACTCCGGATGCACAGTTCCCGGCGATTTTCTGCGAGAAAGGGACTAGTGGATTTACCGCTGGAACGAAAGTATATGAGAAAGGCGATATAGACGTTGAATATTTCGGCGGCGGTACGGCTGCTAATGTAGTTACCCCGTTTTGCAGGCTTGTAGTACGCGGTCCTCTCAAGGTTACTACTGCAGACGGCATCAGCGTGCGCGAAGAAGACGGCAAAACCATCGTGGAGGCTGTAGGAGTTTCTGCTCACGGAAGCACTCCGCATCTGGGTGTCAACGCGGCGATCAAGCTGTTAAATGCTGTGAAAGAAAATGAATTTGGCGGTGATTTTCAGCAGCTTATGGATTTCCTTCTCGAAAAGATTGGAACAGAAACAAACGGAGAATCGCTGGGAATCCATTTTGTGGATGAGGAGACCGGCGAAACTACGGTAAATCTTGGTGTTGTGGAATATGATGGTGAACAGTGTTCCTTCACACTGGATATCCGGTATCCGAAAAATGCAGATCCGGAGATTGTTGATGACCGCGTGATCAATGAAATCAACAGTTATACTCTTGATGTTCTCAAAAAGGGTAATGCAAAGCTGCTTTATGTGCCCAAAGATTCTGAGCTGGTGTCAAAACTGGTAAAGGTATATGAAGCTGAGACGGGAGATCAGAGAGAACCAATCGCCATCGGCGGAGGAACCTATGCAAAAGAATTCCCGAATATGGTTGCATTTGGCCCGTCATTCCCGGGAGATGAAGATATCATTCATCAGCCGAACGAGCGCGTGGAAATAGATAAAATGATGAAATCTTTCCAGATCATCGCGGCTGCTATGTATGAGCTGGCACAGAAGAATTAGAGAGTAATAAACATACTCTCTAATTAAGGCTCTCTTAGCTTCACAATATTAGCTGCACTGCGCCGGCGATCTTCATCGATGGCCGCATAATGCTTTTTAGTAGTATTTACATCCTTGTGGCCGAGTACGTCTGCGACCAGGTAAATGTCGCCGGTTTCTTTGTAAAGTGAGGTTCCGTAAGTGCTTCGCAGCTTATGAGGAGTAATTTTCTTGTTTGGGGTTACCTGGCGGGCATATTTTTTAACCATGTTCTCGACGGCTTGTACCCCCATACGCCTTTTCTGGGTGGAGAGAAAAAGAGCATTCTCTTCGCCCGGGAGAGGAGTAGCGGCTTTGCGGGCAGTCTCAAGATAGGTTCTGAGTGCCTTTTCTACCTCATCACCAAAATAAACAACCATCTGATTTCCACCTTTTCTGGTGACAGTGATCCCATTGTTCTTAAAATCTACATCGCCGATATCAAGTCCGACACATTCAGAGACACGGATCCCTGTTCCCAAAAGTAAAGTTAAGATTGCTAGGTCACGTTCCTTTGTCTTTTCATAATAAACACGTGCCTGCCCGATAAGCTTTGCGCCGCATTTCTCAACATGATCCAGCAGATTTGCCACTTCATCCGATTCCAAACGTATGATCGTTTTTTCGTGGAGCTTTGGCATGTCGACAAGTAAAGTGGGGTTTTTCTCAATAACTTGATGCTTGTGATAATATGCATAAAAGCTCCTGAGAGCCGACATTTTTCTGGAAAGTCCCTTTTCCGTATTGGTTGTCACGCGCTTGCTTTCTTTGCTTTTGTAAACCTTCAGGTATTCCTGATATTCCTCGATATCCACCGGGGAAAGTTTTTCTAGATCGGCAGGCTTAAAGTCATTCATCGTATAGTTCTTAAATACAGGGTTCTCCTGAAGAAGAAACTGAAAGAACACACGGACATCATACGCATAAGAAATCCTGGTTTTTGGCGATGTCGTAGGTTCAATCGCACGGAAATAATCTTTGGCAAATTCCGGCATCGTTTTCAGTACATCACGCAATCGTAAGGTGTTATCAATATAAGTTTGTTCCTGATAAGTTTTAGGCTGTGCCATAATAAAATCCTCCCGAATCAATAAATTTCTATATAAAAAGTATAACATATTTATAAAAAAATATCCATATCTTTTGGAAAAATTAGGATTTGTCGTATAGATATATAGCGGTTAATCATATCCTATTCTAGAAAATTCATACATAAAAGTATAACAAAAATAGCTTTATCCGGCCTAAAACAGATAAAGCTATTTTTACAATTCTTGCACCTTTTAGTAGTTATTCCGTTTCCGTGTTTGGGTCGGAATCATTGGGGAAATTGGTGTTTGTATCCGTTTGCGTTTGAGCATCCTTTTTATCGGCCGTATTTTGCTGATAAGACGCATTTTGGGAATTCCCCCCATATTGGTATAGCACAGAAGCATTATTGGGCTGATTCGGGCGATTAACGGTATTATTCTCAAAATCAATTCCATTCTTTTCAGGATGAGGGACATAAGAATATGGGCCGTTTGGCACAGTGCGGCTGTTGGTACAAGGCGGTACTGCTTCCGGTGGTTTTCCGCTCAACGGTTCCGAGCCTGGTGCAGCTGCCCATGGGCTTTTGAATGGATTGGAATTCGGTAAGTGCTGCAGGTATTCGCCGTGGAATGCGTTGATTTTTCTGTTGTATATTACTCTGGTGTCGCATAGAATATCGTGCAGGCCGCACTTCTCTTTTCCGATACCTATCATGATATAACCAAGTCCAAGAAGAAATCCGCTTAAATATCTGCCGATTGTCTCGCGGTAGATTATATCAAGCAGTCCGAGTCTGCCATCCGGTGTCTTTTGGCTGACCACAACCAGATTCATAGCCCGTTTGCCCAAGGTGCATCCGGTGTAATAGGTCAAAACTACGAAGTAGGATACTTTAACAAGGTATAACAAAATATCTTTTAATGTGAAATTAAATAACAAACCTCTTTGGAAGAAAGAGCTTCCGGCACTGTAAACTTCTGAAAATACGATTGAGGCAAGACCTAAAATGATACGTACGATCAGAAGTGCGGCGAACACGATGACACTGTCAATCATAAATGCTGCGAGCCTTACCCAGAATCCCGCATAACAGTACTCTTCTGCCGGATTAGCGTAATTGTTCTGCATAGTACATCAGCACCCCGCTTTCCATCTTATCGGCAGTCTCGGTGAGAATCTGTGCCTCTGATTTTGGTATCATATCTTTCACCTCGGAAAACAAAGAAGAGAAAATGTTCGTTTTAGTGGGCATACTATAATAAGTATATGTGTCAAGCTCTTCCTCAAACGCAAGCTGCATCTCATCATAAGAACCGATCTCATCGATGAGGCCGTTGTCCAAAGCCTGTAAAGCGGTGTAAGTACGGCCATCTGCAAGGGTACGTACCTCCTCGGCATCCATGTGGCGGCCATCCGCGACCTTCGAGACAAATGCATCATAGCATTCGTCTACCTGAGATTGATAGATAGCGATCTGCTCATCTGTCATCTTACTGCTGTCTTTGTTGATACCACTTGTTATGCTGATGTAGCGGATACCCAGTTTCTCATACAAACCGGACATATCATACCCGGACATGATAACACCGATAGATCCCGTAACGGTATTCTTATTCGCATAAATCTTATCTGCAGCTACGGAAGCCATATATCCGCCGGATGCAGCGTAATGCGACATGTATGCCCAGATTGGGCGTCCTGTCGATTCTGAGTATTCCTTCAGTTTGTCATACAGCTCTTCGGATTCATAGACAGTTCCCCCCGGAGAATCGATATAGAGAAGAATACCTGTATTATTGTCGTCCCACGCAAGCTGATCAATATAATCCATGGTATCAAGATGCTGATATCCGGCCGGAGTATCAAAAACCGATTCCTGAGTCTGCTCCTGAATGGTGCCTACTACCTTCACGATTCCGATATACTCTTCGTCTGGAGGTGAAAAAGTGCTTTCATCTGTCATGCTCTCAAGAAGCGAGGTGCTATTTGCAAGAATTCGTTCGGATAATGCATGGGAAAGAACGCTGCTAAAGCCTACCACAACAAAAAGAACGGCTGCAACTACGATTCCAATGATTTGTTTGTTTTTCATAAAAATGTGCCCCTTTTCATCTGTACTTAATGTTATCTCAAGTATACATGTAGTTCAGGCAGAGTGTCAACGTTTATTCTATATATGAAATTCACACCTTTTGAGAAAATTATAAAGGACAGTCTATACCACTTAAACGGGAATTTCAAGGTTTAAGAGAGGCAGCATATCCTGCGCCTCTAAGGTAATTCTGTCCCTTTCAAAAATAATGTTAATGGGGTAAGGGAAAGCCCGAAGCATGTAAGCAACGGGCTTTCTGCTACAAATAGGGTGTTAAGATAACGTCAGTTTTCTTTTCTGATTATTCCTGGAAATCTGTATCAAGATAAGCAACAAGAACATAATCTCCCGGTGTCAAGTGCTCTGCTTCCTTGATATTCAAATTATTAATGGAGGCTAATTCCTCCATGTAATCATAAATGGATTCATAGTCTGGACTCATATATTCTTTTGCGATGCTCCAGAAAGTGTCACCTTCTTCAATCTGTATGCTTTTATAATACTTATATTCAACGGTTTCTTCCGTAGTATTGCCATGTGCACTGGCGAAAAAGCTTCCAAATCCAAAGCTGCAGACCATGATCATAAGAACAGCCGCTACTCCTGCCAGAAAACGTCTGAAGGGGTGGGAATGTTTCCTTTGAACTGTAAGAGACACTTGATTGCTATTCCGCCGTGACGGTGCGCTGGTATTGCAGGTCTTCTTTCTTGAATGATGTTTTTTGACCCGGTTTTTATTCCTCATAGTCTTCATAATGATTATCCCCCTTAAATCCTCCACTCGAAAGTTTGTTCCGAACAATTGTTCTAAAAACACTATACAACAAGAACAAATGTTTGTCGATCCTTTTTATAAGAAAATCGAACATATTTTCTAAACATTTGTTTGCGTTTTTGGGACATCTATGTTATGATGTTTTTAACGATAAAGTCTCTGGCTTAGGAGGTAAAACCATGAGTAAAGGAAAAATCAGTAAGAAACAGGAAGAAATTTTAGAATATATTAAGTCTCAGATTCTGGAGCGCGGTTTTCCTCCGGCAGTTCGGGAGATTTGTGATGCTGTGAACCTAAAATCTACTTCTTCCGTGCACTCTCATCTTGAAACACTTGAAAAGAACGGATATATCCGCCGTGACCCGACGAAGCCCCGTGCGATAGAGATTTTAGATGACACCTTTAATCTTACACGGCGCGAGATGGTTCAGGTACCGATTTTAGGACGAGTTGCCGCAGGAGAACCGATCCTGGCGCAGGAGAACATCGAGGACTACTTCCCTATTCCGGTTGAGTATATGCCGAATAATGAGGTGTTTATGCTCGAGGTACACGGGGAAAGCATGATCAATGCGGGGATACTGGACGGCGACTATGTTGTGGTGGAAAAACGCAGTGTCGCTTCGAACGGCGAGATGGTGGTCGCTCTGATCGATGACGGCGCGACGGTTAAGACGTTCTATAAAGAAGAGGGATATATACGGCTTCAGCCGGAGAATGATCACATGGATCCGTTTATCCTAACTGATGTAGAGATTCTCGGAAAGGTAATTGCAGTGATGCGGTTTTTCCGATAGTAATAATCAGATAGTTTATATCGTTTTGAACTATTTTTTGCAAAATGGCTGGGAGTGCATAAGATAAAGCGTTGCACTCCTTGCTTAGTTTTAGGTAACTCTTACATTATCATATTTTCTTAGCCTTCCTATATAAAAATACAGCACTTATCACATCCACCACAAATACCAGATGGAGCACACTGTACAAAACAGCCGTTGGCTTTGTTATGACGCCATTTTTGGACAATCTGAAAGCCGCACTGACCCCATACATAGATGATGTGGCCATTAGAAAAAAATCTATTACTGCCAGTATCGTAATAACGATTGGTGAAAAAAACAATAATGCTGGCACTACCATTGCCAGTATCAATAATACTCCTAAACTAAATACACAGAGATAGAAAGGTATATGTACTAGTTTGGTCACCATATTATAAAAAGCTAATTTCCTGCCCATCTCTTCGTGAGGATAGCTAAAAGCATTCCAGATATTCAGGATGTAGACAATTAATGTTAAGACAAGATACACATTCGAGATAGAAGTGTACGCTTCTTCACCGACTTTATCATAAAGTATCAGAGTTACAAAATACAAATACGGCCAGATCATCAAGATTACCGGCAGTATCTTTCTGAATCGCCTCATCTTCCAATTACCTCCATACACTTTCCCTCTAAAGCTCACCGTCAAGTCCCACACATGTTTCATTGTCATAATATTCCGCAATTATATAAAGACGCTGGCGGCCGATACTTTAAAATCTGACCACCTAACAATGGATTTTACTCTTACATATGCCGGATCTTCATATATAAAATGCTTGACACAAAATCAATTATTTTAACTCAAACTTCGCACTTGAATAAGTGCGAAGTTTGAGTGATTCATTTTGTATTTAACCTATAATGTGTCCACATCAATTGATTTCCCGTCACTCCAGATTCTCTCCAGATCATAGAATAAGCGGTTCTCTTTATCGAAAACGTGCACAATAATGTCGCCAAAGTCAAGAAGTACCCAGCTTCCGAGACCGTACCCTTCGCGCTGCTTTACTTCAAATCCTGCTTTTCCAAGCTCTTCTTCCGTGTTATCTACAAGGGCGCGGACCTGGCTTTCATTGGTACCATTTGCAATGATGAAATAGTCTGCAAGAACAGATACTCCTGAGATATCAATGACGCGGATATCTTCTCCCTTTTTATCGGAAAGTGCCTGGCAGGCAATTTTCGCCATCTTTTTTGATAATTCTTTCTGATCCATTATTACACCACCTTTTATATTGTATTTTTAATTCTAACTGTGTGTTTTAACGTCATGAAGCTGCTTATAAAATAAATATGTCTTTTCTGTCATGGGATCGACCGCTGCTCCTTTGGAATTCAGATACACGAGCGTATCTTCCAGTATTTTAAAAAGGCAGGCATCCAGATCCACAAAAGCCAGTGCACGTACATCGTCAAGATTGGGAGCCTCGCATCTGCCTGGTTCGATAAAATCTGCAATATAGATGATTTTATCCAGCAGTGACATCGCCGGTCTTCCGGTTGTATGTGCGGCGATCGCGCGGAGGATACTTTTATCTTCAATGTTATATTTCTTCCATGCCAGAAAGGCACCCAGTTTCGCATGCAAAAGTCCCGGGTTCTTTACTTCAGCCTCATTCATATCTAAATGGTATTTTTTGCAGAGCCGTATCTTTTCGTCATTTGAAAGGCACTTAGCGCAGTCGTGCAAAAGCCCGGCAGTAAGTGCGCTGTTTAAATCTGCCCCGTAACGCATGGCAAGACAGCCGGCTGTATGCATCACACCAATCGTATGATCATAGCGGTCTTTGTCCAGATACCGCTTTACTCTTCCTTTCATCTTATTCAGTTCTTCCATCATTATCACCCTGGTATAATCCTTGTTTCTTTATATACTCAGCCACGCAGCAAGGAAGGGGCAGCTTCTCTATTCTCCCCTCTGCTACTGCCCTCCGGATCTCATGGGACGAGATGTCCATGATCGGGGTACGGAGCAGGCGTATATCAGCGTCGTACTTCTGATTGAGAAAGAGAATCCGCTCATTCATCTCATCCGGCGTATCCATATCATCCCGGTAAGCGGCAAGGATTACGGCAAGGTGCAAAAGCTTTTCCGGATGCGCCCAGGTATCGATGCTGCAAAGCGAGTCGGCTCCGATGATGAAGTAAAAGGTGTGCTGCGGATATTCTTCCCGAAAATGCATAAGTGTCCGGTAAGTGTAAGACGTTTCCCGGCTCATGGCTTCGTAGGTGCAAAGTCTGAAATAAGGTACATCCGATATGGCAAGGCGTGTCATTTCCACCCGGTCAAGCGTATCCTTACGGATGTTCGGATTCTGCTTATGAGGCGGATTGCCATTCGGCAGAAACCATATTTCATCCAGCTTGTAGCTGTGGTAGGCGTACTCGGCCAGCATCAGATGCCCGTTATGGATGGGATCAAAGGTGCCACCCATAATTCCGATTTTCATGATGAACCTCCTAAGGCAGGACGATTTTCTTCTTGTCGTCCTTTCCTTCTTTATACAATACAATCTTTCTGCCAATGACCTGGACAACCTGAGAACGGGTTCTCTCTCCCAGAATCTGTCCAAGCTCTTTTGGGTCTTCCAGACAGTTTTGGAGCACATGGATTTTGATCAGTTCCCTCGCTGTAAGCGCCTCATCTACGGAAGCTGTCACTTCCGGCGTAATACCGGATTTCCCAATCTGAAGGATCGGGTCCATGGTCATGGCAAGACTTTTTAAATAAGCTCTCTGCTTTGAAGTCATAGTCTCATTCTCTCTTTCATTCTATTCCGGATAATACTATTCCGGATAATAGTCAAACTGCAATCCGTACATCTTTACGGTATCCCCCTCCTGGATTCCCGCTTCTTCCAACTGGTCCAGGATGCCGCTTTCTTTTAAGAATCTCTGGAAGAACGCGAAGCCCTTCTCGGAGTCCAGGTTGGTGTATCCCAGCATCTTCTCGATCTTTGGCCCTTCTACCACATACATATCGCCGACATACTCCACAGTAAAGGGAAGATCGATATGAATGATCTCTTCTTCCGGGAAATACTCCTGCTCAAAGATCATCGGTGAGGAATCCATCTTGGAAAGCTCTTCACTTACATAATAAAGAAGCTCGTTAATCCCCTCACCGGAAACACCGGATATCGGGAAAACTTTCATTCCCTTCGGCTCAAATTCCCGGCGGATACGCTCGATCGGATTCTCATCACCTTCGTAAATCAGATCGACTTTATTTGCCGCGATCACCTGCGGGCGCCCGGCGATGGATTCATTATACGCGCTAAGCTCTGCGTTGATCTTGTAAATATCATCCACCGGGTCACGGCCTTCCGTTCCGGCCGCATCTACGACATGGATCATCATTCTGGTGCGCTCTACGTGCCGCAGAAATTCATGTCCCAGTCCGACACCCTCAGAAGCGCCCTCGATCAGTCCCGGAATATCGGCAAGTACAAATCCTTTTCCATTATCCAGATCGACCACACCCAGATTCGGGGTCAGCGTGGTAAAATGATAATTGGCGATCTTAGGCTGTGCGTTGGTGACCCGGGAAAGGAATGTGGATTTGCCCACGTTTGGAAATCCAATCAGGCCTACGTCGGCGATCACCTTAAGTTCCAGGTTTACCCATAGCTCCTGGGCAGGTTTCCCGGGCTGGGCATACTTGGGAACCTGCATAGTCGCAGTGGCAAAATGCATATTGCCAAGACCGCCTTTTCCACCTTTTAAGATCACCTGTCTGGTATTGTCACCGGACATATCTGCGATGATTTTATTTGATTCGGCCTCACGGATGATCGTTCCTTCCGGTACCTTAAGGATGATATCCTTTGCATCCTTTCCGTGGCATCGTCTCTTTCCGCCCGGTTCTCCGTCCGGTGCCTTATACTTCGTCTTGTGACGGTAATCATAAAGAGTATTCAGTCCCTTATCCACCTCGAAGATTACGTCTCCGCCGCGTCCGCCATCGCCGCCGTCAGGGCCGCCGTTGGGAACGTATAATTCTCTCCGGAAGCTGGCGTGTCCGTCGCCGCCCTTGCCGGAGCGTATATATATCTTTGCTCTGTCTGCAAACATATGGCTTCTCCTTTCGTCTCACAATTCAAAACAAGGCCCCAAACTAAAAGTTTGAAGCCTCATGGAAATCATGCTTATTCAGCTACCGGATAGATAGAAACCTGTTTCTTATCTCTTCCTTTTCTCTCGAAACGAACAACACCGTCAACCAGTGCAAACAGGGTGTCGTCTCCGCCGCGTCCTACATTCACGCCCGGGTGAATCTTGGTTCCGCGCTGTCTGTACAGGATGTTTCCGGCCTTTACAAACTGTCCGTCTGCTCTTTTGGCACCAAGTCTTTTAGACTCAGAGTCACGTCCGTTCTTAGTAGAACCAACTCCCTTTTTATGAGCAAAAAACTGAAGGTTTAATTTCATCATGGTGTTACACCTCCTCGAATATTAAGTCAATATACGCTGTATAATCCGGGTCATCTTCCAGGCTTTGAAGACCAAGGATCATGGAATCCATCAGAAGCTCCGTCCGCTCTGTCGGCTCACTTAAAATCTGGTACTCGATCACTCCGTCCGTGTCGTCCGACACCTGGGAGGTATTAGCGTCCGTGAACTGTTCAATGGAGTTCATCGTATTGATCACGAGCATCGAAACGGCGGCACATACGATATCCTGCCCCATCTCTCCTGCCCCCGCATGGTTGCTTGTCCGGAATCCAACGCATTCATTGTTTCTGTTTTTGAAAATTGATACCTGAATCATATCGGCTACCGATTATGCATTGATCTTGTCAATCTTAACTTCGGTGTACTGCTGTCTGTGACCGTTCTTCTTGTGGTATCCGGTTTTTCTCTTATACTTGTAAACGATAACCTTTTTCGCTTTTCCGTCACCGATCACAGATGCTTCAACGGTTGCACCTTCAACGGTCGGTGTTCCGACTTTCAGCTCGTCAGCGCTTACTGCAAGTACCTGGTCAAACGTATAAGACTGTCCAGCCTCGACACCAAGCTTCTCTACTCTAATGATATCGCCTTCGGCTACTTTGTACTGTTTACCACCTGTTGCTATAATTGCGTACATATGGCACCTCCTATTATCATTACTCGCCAACTACGGTGCCTGATTACAGGGCTTAAAACCTCGTTGTGCGGCATACTGGTATATTATACATCAGCATGCCGCACAAAGTCAACTGTTTTATTATAATTTTATGCAGATTTTTCAGAGCATTTCTTTAGGCTGTCATAGCAGAAACCGATAATATCTTTTCGGGTTACGATACCAATAAAATTCTCCTGGTCATCCACTACGGGGACAAAATTCTGTTCCATGGCTCTCATGATCAGGTCTTCAATCTTGGAATCTACCCGCACCGCCTTATAATCAAGTCTTCTCGGAATCTTTGTGACGGCGATATTCTCTGCATTCTTAAGATTCAGTATGTTCAGATCCTTTAGTCCCCAAAGGAGGTCTCCTTCGGTAATGCTTCCTATGTATTTGCCGTCCCGGTTCAGAATCGGCACAGAGGAATATTTATGATATTCCATGATCTCCATGGCCTGTCTTAATGTGTGATAATCATAGATGTAAGCCAGCTCTGCCTTCGGCTTCAAAAAGAATAAAACGTTCATGGTACTGCCTCCTGTTTTATCGTTTTGTACATCTATAATTTTACCATATTTTGTGGAAGAAATGTAGTCTATATCTGTGTGTTTACAAAAATATCATAAATTGCCTGAATCGCTGTCTCAAAATCATGGTTCCGGACACCGATAATGATATTTAACTCGCTGGACCCCTGGTCGATCATCTTCACGTTGACATGGGCATGGGCCAGCGCTGAAAAGATTCTTCCTGCCGTACCGCGCGTCTGTTTCATCCCGCGTCCAACTACGGCGATGAGTGCAAGGTCCGCCTCTAATTCGATATCATCCGGGTGTACGGCACGGTGGATGCCGGAAATAACCTGCTGTTCGTGCTCTTCGAATTCATCCTGATGCACGAAGATGGTCATGGTATCGATTCCGGAAGGCATATGCTCAAATGAAATACCCTGATCCTCAAATACTCCCATCACTTTTCTGCCGAAACCAACTTCAGAGTTCATCATTGCTTTTTCAATCGTGATAGATGCAAACCCCTGTTTTCCGGCAATTCCGGTAATCGTATATTTGGGTTTCCGGCAGGTACCCTCTACGATCAATGTGCCTTTATCCTCCGGTGCATTGGTATTCCGGATATTGATCGGGATGCCTTCCTTTCTTACCGGGAAAATCGCATCTTCATGGAGAACGCTTGCGCCCATGTAGGCAAGCTCACGCAGCTCTTTGTAGGTGATGGCTTCGATTCCTTTTGGATTGTGGATGATTCTTGGGTCCGCGATCAAAAAACCGGATACATCTGTCCAGTTTTCATACATATCTGCATGGATTGCTTTTGCGACAAGCGAGCCGGTCACGTCAGAACCTCCTCTTGTGAAGGTCTGGATACTTCCGTCAGGTTTGGAACCGTAGAAACCGGGAATTACCGCATATTCGACTCCGTCCAGTCTTGCGGTCAGCAGATTATTGGTCTTATCGGCCATAAAATTACCGTCTTCGTCAAATGCGATCACATCAGCGGCATCAATGAATTCGTATCCCAGGTAAGCTGCCATGATCTTTCCGTTCAGGAACTCCCCGCGGGAAGCCGCATATTCCCTGCCGATCTTCTTCCCAAAATCCTGTCTTATTGTCTCAAATTCTTTATCAAGACTCAGCTCGATTCCCAGATCATCGATAATCTCCTGATATCTGGCCTGGATCTGCGTTAAAAGGTCCGTAAATTTCTTTTCGCGTAATGCCGCTCCGTAGCACTGATAGAGCATGTCCGTTACCTTGACATCCTCCGGAAAACGTTTGCCGGGAGCTGACGGAATCACATATCTTCTGGATGCATCATCGCGGATGATCTTTCCTACTTTCTTAAACTGCGCCGCATCGGCAAGGGAACTGCCGCCAAATTTTACTACCTTCTTCATCTTTTTTGTATCCTCCGTCTCATCTCAATCTCAATATTCTTTATATACTTTATTACGCTAAAACGGAAAATGCAACTATTTTTTTCTGCAAACAGACAATTTCATCTATCTGCATAATATATGAAATAACTTTCATGCTTTCATTTTATAATTTTATCGAATTTTGCGTTACTTGCCGCTGCAAGGTCATCCGGCGCCAGGGTAAGCTGTGCTCCGATCCTGCCTGCGCTCACATGAATTTTTGCAAAACGGCGGGCACTTTCATCGATGACCACGGGAAAATTCTTTTTCATACCGATGGCCGTACATCCGCCTCTCACATACCCGGTAAGAGGCGTCAGTTCTTTCAGATGCAGCATCTCCAGAGATTTTTCTCCCACTGCCTTTGCTGCTTTCTTAAAATCAATCTCCGCTTCGATCGGTAAAACAAATACATAATGTTCGCCGCTTTTTCCTGTCGTCACAATGGTTTTATAGACTTCCTCATGGGGAAGTCCTAGCTTATCGGCTGTCTCTATTCCATCCGTAAATTCATCACACTCATAGGAACGGAAATCATAGGTGATTTTCTTCTTATCCAAAATACGCATGGCATTGGTCTTTACTTCTTTTTTACCCATATAAACTCTCCTTCAGTGTCTTGTATATTTTCTTACGGGTGATTTCCACAAGCTGCAGGGCCGTCATATCGACGACTTTCCCGGGATTCGGATCACGGGAAAGTTCTTTTCGCAGATATTGGAGCAGTTCGGCTTTTTCCTCCTCGGAGTCCATATTGATAAAATCAATGAGGATGATGCCGCTTAGATTGCGCAGACGGATCTGCCGCGCACATTCCCTGGCGGCTTCCCGGTTTATTTTAGTGAAAGCCGCTTTCTTCTTCTGGCATTTTCCGGAATTTACATCGATGGCTGTCAGGGCTTCCGTCGGTTCGATCACCAGATACGCGCCGGAATCCAGCCACACCCGTTCCTTCAACGCCTCCTGCGTGATACGCTCCAGGTTATAACATTTGCGTAGCGGGTAAGAGGAATCGGTGTAGGCACGAAGCTTGCTAAGGTCTTCGGGCTGCTCTTCCCGCAGATAAGCTTCCACATCGTGATAGAGTTCATCCGCGCCGTCATATTTTTCCACTACGATTTCATCCAGACCATCCTGATAAATATCCCGCAGAACGGAAATACATGGTGCGGGCACGGTGTAGATCCGGCTGAAACAGGTCCGCATTTTTCCAAACTCCATTACCTGCCGGAACGTCCGGGAGAGTTTTGCGATTTCCGATCGGATCAGGGCTTTGGGAGCCTGTCCGGCGTTGGTTCTGAATATGATTCCATATTCCTCGCCCGCATATTCTGCGCCCAGTTTTTCCAGCTCTTCCCGGCGGCTTTTCGATAGTTTGGCGGATACTCCGCAGATTCGGCTGCCGGACGTCAGAACGACATATTTTCCTGTAAAATTAAGATTTCCGGTCACGACCGGCTGTTTGGTCTTTACGGCTTCTTTCTGTATCTGTACCAGCAGCTCGTCCCCTATGCAGAAGGCTTTTTTCCCCGCTTTTGAGGTAAAGACAGGCTCATATTTTTCTTCGAGAGAATAGTAACAGAGAATGCCGTCTCCGATATCCACAAAAGCTGCAGAAATGTTTGGCAGGATTTTCTGGATTTTTCCCACATAGATCTCACCCACCCGGCAGGCGGTCCTGCCGCTGTAATGCAGCTCTGCCGCCTTCCCGTCCTCAAAGAGCGCGGCAAGCGGACGTTCCATACATTCGCATATTACAAGTTTTCGACCGGTATCCATCTTAAGCAATCTCCCATCCTAAAGCGTCAAGAGGAACAAAATGCGGGGCACCTTCCGTTCCGGTATCGGCATAGTTCTCAAGCCGGTGCTGGGCAAAGGACACCTCCTCGCTGCACCCTATATATTGAAGAAACGCTTCAGTCACCAGTTCCGGTTTCAGGTTCTGTGTACTTCCGGCTGCAACCTTCATATAGATAGCCTGAGAGCGCGCTTCAAGTTCATAGATCATGGGGCGGATGTTGACTTCCTTTTCACTTTTTTTCGTGGTTTTTACGACCGTGATCGTATCCCGACGGTAAAACTCCTTAAGTTTTTCTTCCCAACCGGCAGGAAGGGTGCCTTTCCGGGGAATGGAAAGGTAAGAGGCACCGGCCACAATAGACATCCCCTTATTCTTTTTATCATCGGGTATCTCTACAAAGCTTAAGATCTCCATGCCCTCCACCATCTGGGCATTCAGTCTTGCCACCGCCTCACTGCTTGCGATCGGCTCCTTTAATTCAATGTCAAAATATTCCCCGTCGCTTGTCAGTCCAACTCCCAGCGGATTGGCAAAGGACATGATCATATGGGGGCTGTACCCGCCGGAAAAAGCGATCGGGATTTCAGCGCGCCGGATCGCCTTTTGGAAATAGCGCATCACATCCAGATGGCCGATGAATTTCATGACTCCGTATTTACGAAACTTAACGCGTACCTTCAAAGCAGACACCTCCTTTGTAGCCGGCCGATCCGCAGCCTGAGCATTTTTCCCGGCAATTCGGTGTTACTTCCGCTGCCATGGCTTTTTCCCATTCTCTTCTCAAAAATTGTTTTGTCACACCACAGTCGATAAAATCCCATGGGAAGATTTCGTCCGCTTCCCGTACCCTGAGATTATAAAAATCCATGTTCATGTTTAGGTTTTCAAATGCCTGTACCCATAAATCGTACCGGAAATGCTCATCCCAGGAGTCATACAGACATCCCAGGCGGTAGGCTTCTTCCAGAATCTTGCCCATTTTCCGGTCACCTCTGGCAAATACGCCCTCCAGGACGGTAAGCTCCGCCGTGTGCCAGTTATATTTCAAGCTTTTCCTGTTTAACTGATCCCGCATAGCTTCCTGTACGATCTGTGCCCGGCGCACGTATTCTTCAAAAGGGCACATGGTTGCCCACTGCAAGGGGGAAAACGGCTTGGGGACAAAGAAGGAGCTGCTGGCCGTAATCTGGCATTTTCCGTGGCGCTGCTCTTTCGGAATCTCATAGTATCTTCTTGCGATTTTATCGGCAAGAACCGCGATGCCTCTCATGTCCTCTTCCGTCTCAGTCGGAAGTCCCAGCATAAAATACAGCTTTACCTTGGACCATCCGCCTTCAAAGGCCTGTCCGGCACCGCTTAAGATTTCTTCCTCCGTAAGCCCCTTATTGATCACGTTGCGCATCCGCTGCGTTCCCGCCTCCGGAGCGAAGGTCAGGCTGCTCTTGCGGATATCCTGTACCTTACTCATGACATCCAGGGAAAATGCATCGATTCGGAGGGACGGAAGGGAAATATTCACCGCCTGGTCCTTGAATTCTTCTATCAAAAATGTGACGATCTCGTTCAACTCGTTATAATCACTGGAGCTTAAAGAACTCAATGTGATTTCTTCGTGCCCGGTGTTCTTCAGCATGGCGCGGGCCGTTTCTTTTAACATATTGATATCCCGCGGGCGGGCAGGTCTGTATACCATACCGGCCTGGCAGAACCGGCAGCCGCGGATACAGCCGCGCTGGATCTCCAGAACAGCTCTGTCCTGGGTAACCTTAATAAAAGGTACGATCGGTTTCAAAGGATAGGTAGTCTTTGAAAGGTCAGAAGCCACCTGTCTTCGCACCTTTTGCGGGGCATGGGGGTTATTGGGGAGGAAGGAGGCAATGGTGCCGTCTTCCTTATAGGTCACATCATAGAATGCGGGGACATAGATTCCTTCGACCTCTGATGCCATCTCAAGGAAACGTTTCCGTTCCTGCCCGGACGCCTTCCATTTCTTATAGGCATCAAAGAGCTCATCATAGACTGTTTCCCCGTCGCCGATGTAAAAAAGATCAAAAAATTCCGCCAGCGGTTCCGGGTTGTAAGCGCAGGGACCGCCGCCGATCACGAAGGGGTGCTCCAGGGTGCGGTCTGCCGCGTGCAGCGGAATCTGTGCGAGATCAAGCACCTGTAATATATTGGTGTAGCACATCTCGAACTGCAAAGTGACGCCAAAGAAATCAAAATTTTTTACGGGTTCCTGGGATTCCAGTGCAAACAAAGGAATCTGGTTTTTGCGCATCTCCTTGTCGAGATCTACCCAGGGGGAGAAAACTCGTTCACACCAGATATCGTCTTTCCGGTTAAACATATCGTAAAGAATCTGCATTCCCAGATGCGACATTCCGATCTCATATACCTCAGGGAAACAGAAGGCAAAACGGATATCCACCTTTTTAGGGTCTTTTATGACACTGTTGACCTCGTTTCCGATATATCTCGCCGGTTTCTCAATTTTTAGTAATATTTCATCACTTAAAGCTAATTTTCTCATAGAGTTCCTTCCTGTGTTTTACATGTATTTTACAGAAATTCAGATTATCTGATTTAGATATTGTTTTGCCATTCGGCAAATGATAATCAATCTATCCTATTATAAACATTTTAAGGAGGAACTTCAAGCAGATATCTCTTGCCTGATGAAAGTTCTTGCAGGTTCCTGAAGTGAATTGTTTATTTCCACTTTGAAAGGTTCTTGCAGGTTTACAACACTTGTGTTACATCTTATGCATGAAACCGCAGAATATCATAAGTGCAGTCACCATTTCTGATTTGCTCCAATAATATCCGAACTTGTCCCAAATTTACGGCTTCCGCGCATAACAGTTTTTCTTTTTTCCACCGGATTTCTTTAACCTTTATCTCTTTTGCCAGGCTCCACTCCGAATCTTCAAAGACAAATTTCACCTTTGGAAGTTTATCCATTAAAGTCTCTGAGTACTCTGACGGGCGCTTCTTAAGATTCACTCCCGTCCGAAGGAATATACGATACAGTTCTCTTGCATTTACAACACAGTTAATATTCTCATCTTCCAATGCTTCTGCTGCACTCTCTACTTTTGAGGTTGCGTTCAGCACAAATATATTCTTTCGGCTGGCACCGTCTGCAAGTATTTTCTTAACAGCCATCTCGCCATACAGTTTCTGAGCAGAAGAATAGAAACAAATCCGTTCTTCCATTTCCGGGAAATTCTGTCTGACAAAGTTCCTTACCGCTATGCTATCTGTCATCATTAGCGGTTCTTTTTTCTCTGATGTCAGATATTCTTCCAAAATCTGCTCTTCCTTCTGTGCCTTCACTGCCTTTGCAGCTTTATCGGTAACAACATAATCGAATCCAATCTTATGCAATCCAGAGACAACCGTTCCAAGCTTTGCCTGTTCATTCATTTTAAAAAGTCTGGATAACTCCGGGAGAAGATCTTCTGATACCTGTGCGATGGATGTTGTTTCATACTTGTGAGCATGGTATATAACCTCATCCTTGTGTTCTAATGCAAATATCGCCCCTGTAGGACAGACATCTACACATCTGCCACATTTTACACAATTTGATTCTCCCATCGGCTTGCCTAATTCTGGAACCACTTTCGTATCCGTGCCCCTGTTCATAGTACACAAGTTATGTACAGTCTGAACTTCATTGCAAATATCTACACACCGTTTACACTTCACACATTTATTCGGATTACGGATAATCACGCCACTGGATATATCTAATTCATGATCATGGTCCTCGATCTCAAAAGGAAGCAAATCCACTTTATATTCACGCGCCAATGCCTGCAACTCGCAGAAACCATCTTTTACACAGTCACAGAAAAAGCACATTTCACAAAAATACGGATCTAAATCATCACATCTGCTGCTTCCAATCCTCATACAATGATGACATTCCACGGCATGATGAGAAAGTATCAACTCCAGATTCAGTTTTCTCGCTTTCCAAACCGCTGGTGTATCCGTATGAATTACCATCCCTTCCGTAACCTTTGTAGCACATGCAGGCTGAAATGTGCGAAACTTCTCTACCTCCACTACACACATTCTACAGTTCGCACGCGGGTCTATGTCTTTAATATGGCATAATGTTGGAATGTGAATTCCTGCGTGCTCTGCAGCCTCCAAAATAGTGACACCTGCAGGAACAGTTAATTTTTGATCGTTGATTGTAATCGTAACCTGTGCCATTGACTACACCTCCTCCTTTGAAAGTCTTGCCTCAAAGTCTTCCGGGAACAAATCCATTGCACTGATAATTGCTGTTGTAGCTCCCTGTCCCAACGGACAGAAACAAGACATTGTCATCATTTCTGATAACTTGCGCAGCATATCCATGTCTTTTCGTGTTCCCTGGCCTTCTGCAAGCCGATGTATGATTCGTGACACCTGATGGGTTCCCTCCCTACAGGGATTACATTTTCCACAAGATTCATGATTGAAAAAATCAGCTATCTTAACTAACATATCCAGCATATTGTGGGAGTCGTCTATCACCAATGTCGCGCCAGAACCGAGAGAGGCGCCGGCTTTTCTCATAGATTCAAAATCCACAGGTGTGTCAAGCTGTTTAGGAGTTAAATAACCACAGGAGCTTCCACCAAGCTGCACGGCTTTTAATTTTCTGCCATTCGGCACACCTCCTCCACAGCCGATTACCACATCCCGCAAAGTTGCATTGGTCTGTAATTCAAAGCACCCTTTATTCACCACATCTCCACTCAGGGAAAATATCTTTGTTCCAGGATATTTTTCTGAGCCAAGGTTGGCAAACCATTCCGGTCCATTTGCCAAAATGACGGGAACCGTGGCAAAGGTCTCTACATTATTGACAACCGTTGGTTTTCCCTTAAAACCTGCTATTGTCGGAAATGGTGGTTTCAGTCGCGGTTCTGCCCGTTTTCCTTCTAATGAATTCAGTAACGCAGTCTCCTCTCCGCATACATAAGAGCCCGCACCGGAATGAACCCACACCTTCACACCTTCTGTAATCCCTTTTCCTTCAGCTGCATAAATTGCTTCCCGAAGCAGCGCAATACAATTCTCGTACTCTCCACGACAGTAGATATAACATTCTTTTGCACTGATCGCATATGCACAGATCAGAACGCCCTCTAATACGGTATGGGGATCATTCTCCATAATGGTTCTATCTTTATAGGTTCCGGGTTCTCCCTCATCTGCATTACACACGACATATTTCACTTCGGAATCAACGTTGTATGCACCGCTCCATTTAAGGCCTGTATTAAATCCGGCACCGCCTCTACCCCGCAGTTTTCCATTCTGTTCCAACTTGTCAATCAATTCTTTCTTATCCATCTTTCTGGCCATCTGAAGCGCCTGATATCCTCCTGCGGCAATATAATAATCGATGGAATGGGGATTAATCTTTCCTGCATTTCTTAACGCAACTCTTGTCTCCAATGCCATCTTACAACTCCCCTTTCTCTAATAATATGGTCACAGATTCCGGTGTTACATCCGTATAAAGCTTGTCGTTAATCAATATTGATGGTGCTGCCTGACACTGTCCCTGACACTCTGTAAAGGTAAAAGCATATTTACCATCTGCAGACGTTTCTCCAATCTTACATCCAATATAATTCTCAATCGCAGTAATCACTGCTTCTGAACCGGCAACATGACAGGGAGCACCCCTGCAGATTTCTATTCTGATCTTTCCTTTGGTATCAAATCGAATCATACTGTAAAAACTTAACGTGTCAAAAATCTCTGCCTTTGATTTTCCATAGTTTTCTGCAAGTTCTTCAACTGCACGTTCAGAGACAAAACCTTCTGCACTTTGAAGCGCTAAAGCTGCATCCAAGATTCCACCGTCGTTTTTTGCATCTTCAATAATTTTTTTATAATTTATCTCCATGCTGACTTCCTCCTCTTTTTTCTCCTGACTACCCATATATCAGCCTTCTAATGCTTCAATTCTGCAAGGCTCATACCGGAAATATGGATTTCCAGTAATCTCATCCATATCCTGCCATCTGGTTAATTCATTTACGCCTGTCCCCACTGTTCTTCCATTGAATTGGAATCCAAAGTGGTGTGGAATCAATGCCTGCCCTCTCGCCACCTGCCAGCTAATCTCAACAGGCACTTCCATATGGCCACCCTTTGTAGTTACCTTAACCTTCTGTCCCTCCGTCAGATTCATTTGCTCGGCATCCTCTGGGTTCAACGCTACAGTAAATGGCTGACGATAACGGTACGTATCTGGATTCCGCATAGTAGCATTATGCCCATCATCGGAATGTCGTCCTGCACAGAGGATAATCGGATACTCTGCTTCTCTTTCAATAGCCTTGCGTTCCTCTTCCGGTGTGATTCGTTTAATATACTGATCGATTTCATTACAATACAGATGTGCTTTCTTATCCTCATGCAAAATATGCCTGGTAATACATTCTTTCGGATCCGAGATACCACAGACCACACCATCTTCTTTGTCATCTACCTGCTGGAATACCTCATCCATCATACACATATCTTTGAACTTCGGAATCAGCTGAAGAATCTTATGTTTCTTACTTGGCCCAAAGCCAGCCCGCTCTACCATACCAGTACCTGCAAGCGGCGAAGTCAGAAGTGCCGCCCATGTAAGTGCACGAACCGGAGACCCCATTGCCTGCCCCATTGTCTCACAAATGATAGGGATAATTTTGGAAAACTGGTCTTTATTTTTTAACATATACATAAATAATTTGAGGAAAAATGGAATTCGGTCATTCTTCTCTACCGCTTTTTTCGCTGCATCATAAAGAGACCGTGGAAGGTCAGGCATATACCCCATGGCTTTATATATCTCCAACCAGATAAGGGCATCTTCTTTACGCTCCCCTATCTGTTCCAGAACCGGATGCTTCAACATACATGTAACTTCCGGATAGGTTGCCTGGAACACATTAAACTCATAAGCCTCATATCCGGTCTTACCTGGAAGTACATAATCCGCTTCTCTTGCCGTCTCTGTCATTACACAATCGATAACTACCAATAGCTCCAGTTTCTTAAGTCCTTCTGTTACTGCCTTAGAGTCCGGAAAAGAACGGACCGGATTTGTCATTCCCATAAACATCACACGCAAGCGGTCCTCTTTCTTACTATTAAGTTCTGCCGCAAGACATCCAGCAGGATACACTCCTAGTACTGGAAAGCGATTCGTTTCTACTGTCCGCCACACGGAAGGATCGGTCTCATCCGTATTAGGCCCCCTGTTCGTAAATCCATCTTGAATAATACATCCTCCCGGCATCAATAAGGTTCCGCAGATAGCTGACAATGTCACTACAAGATAACTATTCAAAGTATTATGCCGTCCCATGAATAGTCCTAAATCTTGATGACATCCCCATTTTTTTGTAGTCAAAATCCGTGCAAATCGAACCGCCGTCTCTATTGGTATCTGACAGACTTCCAGTGATGCTTCAATATCTACCTCTTCAAACCATGGTTTTACTTTCTCAAAATCGGCAACATATTTGGAAATATATTGCTTGTTCTCCCAACCCTTTTTCAAAATGAGTGCTATTAAAGCCCGCAGGAACAGTGAGTCAGTTCCTTGTTTTACCATCAGATGCATATCTGCCATCCGTGCCGTCTCTGACATACGCGGATCCACCACAATCACCATACGCTCCGTATCTTCTGAAATATTGCGAATCAATCTTCTTGCCTGCCCCATCTGATGAGACACATAAGAATTACATCCCCAGATAATCAATACTTCTGTATTTCCCTCATCTGGCTCTGTAAAGAAACGCTGATCTCCCAAAATCCGCCCATGGCTCCACCAGTTTCCACCAAATTCAACTCCAATGGGATTATAAATATATTGAGATCCGACTGCCGTATTCAATGCTTTCGCAATCACAGACTCAGACTGCGCAGATGCTAACGTGCATCCACAGGTTGCGAAGCTTCTTGGTCCGTGCTCCTTAAGTATTTTCTTCGTTTTCTTTGCAATCTCCTCATATGCCTGTTCCCATGAAATACGTTCGAAATGATCCCCTACTTTCTTCAATGGATAATCCAACCGGTCCGCATTATGTACATAATATTTTGCTGCACGCCCTTTTCGGCAGCAATAATCCATGGAACGCAGGCTGTCCGGGTCAGGGCGAACATTGATAATCTGATTATTCTCTACCTCCATCTCCAATCCGCAGCTCATACCGCACATATTACATTGAGTCTTCTTCCATACTCCCATACTCTTACCTCCTTCGCACTATTTGTCCTAGATTGATTAACGACCGTTGCCATCCACACTCTTTCCAGTAACCTGCCGTTTCACGATTTTTACTGCTCGTTTCAGCGCATACTTTCCGACTTCCGGATACATCCGTTCCCGTTTTACCACATTGGAACATTCCGGGCGTTCCCTGTATAAATGAATGGCATCAAATTTACATTTAGTTGTACATACGCCACAACCAATGCACTTATTTGGATCAACTATGGAAGCCCCGCATCCCAGACATCTCGCAGTCTCGATTTTTACCTGTTCTTCTGTGAGGGTAAGGTTCGCATCTCTAAAAGATACCCCAGTATTAATGACCGGATTAACACCAGCTTCCTGACGGGATGCCGTATCGTAGCCAGTCACCCGGATATTATTTTTGTCTAATTCAATGAATTCCCTGCGGTTACGTCCAATAGTTAATGAAGCTTTCCGAACGAAACGATGAAGAGAATATGCTCCCTGCTTTCCGGCAGCAATTGCATCAATTACAAATTTGGGCCCCGTATATACATCCCCGCCCACAAAAATATCCGGCTCCGCTGTTTCATAAGTCAGAGCATCCGCAACAGGACCATTTCCACGTCCAAATTCCACCTTCATTCCGTCAAGTAAGCCATTCCATTCTATTGACTGACCAATACTGAAAATAATAGAATCACATGTTACCTGCATAGTTTCCGTTTCATCATAGATCGGAGCAAAGCGTTTGGTCTTGGGATCGATCGTACGCAAACATTTTTTCAATATAATTCCTTTTACATGGCCGTCTGCATCTTTTACTACCTCTTTCGGTCCCCAACCGTTATTGATTTCAATCTGTTCTTCCAGTGCTTCCTGAATCTCATCTCCTGCTGCCGGCATGGTGTCCCTGGATTCCAAGGCATACATAGATACGGACTTGGCATGGAAACGATGTGCTGTTCTTGCCACGTCAATTGCTACGTTGCCGCCACCAATAACTACTACCTTTTCATCCATAGTCTGATTCTGGTTTTCACTTGCTTCCTTCAAGAAATGTACGGCATAGTCAATTCCTTTTGCATCTTCCCCTGGAATTCCTGCTTTTCTGGCGCCCTGACAGCCAATCGCTATATAAAAGGCCTTAAATCCCTGTGCGCGTAACTCTTCCACAGTAATGTCAGTACCAACATTCACACCGCACTGGAATTCTACTCCCATCTCGCGTAAAATATCGATCTCGGCTTCTACCACATCTTTTTCCAATTTAAATGATGGAATTCCATACACCATCATTCCACCGGGCGTCTCATTCTTTTCAAACACTGTAGGATAATATCCCATCTCTGCCAGATAGAATGCACAGGAAAGACCAGCCGGACCGCCGCCAATAATGGCAATCTTATCGGTAAAACGCTCCCGCAGAGAAGGCTGATGAATCGATGGAATGTATCTGGTTTCAGCATTTAAATCCTGCTGTGCAATAAACTTCTTCACTGCATCGATGGAAACCGCACGATCAACCGTTCCTCTGGTACACGCATCTTCGCATCGTTTGTTGCATATTCGTCCGCAGACTGCCGGGAATGGATTCTCCTTTTTGATTAGCGCAAGTGCTTCTCTGTATTCTCCCTTTGCTGCTTTCTTCAGATATCCCTGTACAGATATATGCGCAGGACAAGCGGTCTTACATGGCGCAGTACCGGTATCATAACAATTAATCCTGTTGTTATCTCTGTAATGCAGATCCCATTTATCTTCTCCCCACTTACGATCATCCGGGAGTTCATGTCTTGGATACTGTACTTCTTTTCCTTCTTTCGTACAGAGTTTTTGCCCTAGTTTGACGGCACCTGCGGGACAATATTCCACACACTGTCCGCAGGCTACACAGTCTTCTTTTTGTACTCTGGCCACATACGCAGAACGTGACAGATTCGGCGTATTAAATAACTGTGACGTGCGAAGTGCCTTACAGGTATTTACATTACAATTACAGATTACAAAGACTTTTCCAATGCCGTCCATATTAGAAACCTGATGTACATATCCCATTTCTTCGGATTTTTTCAGAATCCTGTCTACCTCGGCGCGGTCAATCCAATGTCCCTTGTTTGTCTCTACAATATAGTCTGCAAGATCACCAATACAGATACACCAATCCTCCACATCATCTCCGCAGCCTTCTCCCATATATTCCATACTCATACGACAGACACATGGCATGGCTGCATATTTTCCTTCATATTTATTCAGCCAATAAGAGATTCTTTCTATATCTACTGCTCCGGAGTTATTCTCCACTTCCATTTCAACAGGGATTACATGCATCCCAACACCTGCGCCTCCTGGCGGAAACATTTGCGTCATACCAGCCAGCGGAAGGAAAGTATCCCGATCAAAAAAATATGCTCTCTGTGGTTCCGCCTCCAGTTCCTCACGATGCATACATGAATACTCACCACTTCCGACTACGAAAGGCGGCAGCTCGTATTCTTTTCTGCCGTTTCTCATCCAATATTCAATAACTCCATTGTGGCATGCTTTCATCAGAATCCGTTCTGCTTCCGCTTCGGATGTTCCTACAATGGCTGCCATATCAGCCGCCGTGTAAGACTTGCGCATCTTCATCTTTAGAACCAAATTCGCCACCTCATCATCCGCCATGAGAGAAAGGCCATAGTACTCCGGATCATCTGGTTTAATCTTACGTACCATACGGTCTGTAATATGTTTCCCCAGTTTCAGAATATTCTCCCTCGGATGCTCTGGCGTTTCAATGAAATCAGGATGCAGTTGTTTAAAAGCTTCTAACTCCTCTTTTGTAGATTTTTGATATCCCATAATTCCTCCTTTACCACAATGCCAATATACTTTATTTCATTTTAACATCTAGAGTCATCCGGACTCCGACACACAAAAAAGTATCTGAGACAATCTGTCTCATTTTGTGTAAAATGTGACAGGTCGTCTCAGATACTTTTTCTTATTTTATCCGATATTCTATTATTCTTTTATACTCATTTTCTGTGTTCCTGACAAATCTTCCAATTTGCAGATATCCTCTCTGCAATCGCACTCATTGAACCACAAAAATATGTTGCGAATTCATCAGGCAGCATACACGGCTCACTGCAAAGCCATATCTGTAATGCGTCAAATATTGCTTCTGTCATCCGATCAATGTAAAAATTCTCTACTTTTTTGTCTGGAAATACTCCGGCAAAATCCTTGACAAACAGAGGATATAATTTTCCTCTGCAGAATTCCCTGAAAGAGTTTTGCCCAGCCACTAAAAAGGCTTTACTGTAGAATTTCTTGTCACGGTACAAAAAGTCACAGATACTAAAAAAATAGTCTTGCAGCACCCATTCATCATAATGGGGATTAATAGAGCAAAAATCTTCATCATAAATCCAAACCAGAAGTGCGTATTTATCTGGAAAATGCCGATAAAAGTTCCGTCTGCTCGTGCCGGCATTCTCACAAATATCTGAAACAGATATTTTATCAAATGATGTCGCACGTAACAGTGCTTTCAGGCTATCTGCCAGTGCTCTCTTGGTCAAAGGTACTTGTGACATTTTTCCCCTCCACTATTATCAATTCCTTCTTTTATAAGAAATACTCATTTTCCCTGTGGATGGATCTTAACGCTCCCAGCTTCTGCTCCATCTTCTCCTGTAACGGCGGTGGAAGAATACGGGCATGTTCCGGACAGGCAGCAACGCAGGCCATACATAAAATACATTTTTCCGTACTTGTTTCAACTGTACCATTTTCCGGCCGAATTGCTCCCGTCGGACAAATCGCTTCACATTTTCCACACTTATTGCATGACGGCAGAGAAATCGGCGTTACCGGCATACTCATTCCATCTTTATACGGATAATTTCCGGGAACCTTTACGGGGCTTTCTTCACCTTTATCCATCTTATCCAATACCTTTCCGGCAAAATCAAGGAGTTCTATTCTGTCCTGTTCATCAGGTCTTCCTTTTCCTACTTCAGGTACAATAGAATGCTGTGCAATAAAAGCACCGGACGCAATTACCTGAAATCCTCTTTCCGCAATGGCATGATTCAATTCCAAAAGTGCATCTTCATAAGCCCGGGTTCCGTAAACTACCAACGTAACTGCTTTTTTTCCGTTACCGTCCAGTTCCTTCAACTTTTCTGCTACATTGGTCGGAATTCTACCTCCAAAAACAGGGGCTGCAACTACAACCAGTTCACTTTCCGGTTGTTCCACCGCCTGATCTCTTAGTCCCAAATCCACGGCTTTTACATTCTCCGACAATCCTTTACAAAAATACTCTCCTACCTTTTTTGTTCCTCCGGTGGGACTAAAATAATAAAGTTCCGTCATACTCAACATAACTTTTCCTCCTTTTGAATCATTACACCCAATTTGCCGTAATCGAATAGTCACTTCCTTGTTGTATTTTTATTTTTAACAACTACTAGTATACGCCGTATTCGTTGTATTGTCAATGTTTACAACCGCAAAAGAATAGGGTATAATATTTTAAAAATGAAGGGAGCAGCCACAATATGAGACTTAATACTAAGTGTTCCATCGCATTACACTGCCTGGTATTTATTTCCGAATATGAGAAAAAAGTAAAAGTGACCAGTGAATTACTTGCCAAAAGTACAGGTTGTAATTCGGCTGCTATTAGAAGCATTCTTAATGCTTTGCAGAAAGCGGGCATCATTTCCATTGTACGCGGAATAGGTGGTGCTTATCTAAACCGAGCCCCGGAAAATCTAACTGTATGGGAAGTTTATCATGCCATTGAGCCGGATGGATTAGAGCATTTTATCGGATTCCATCCAAATCCTTCTGATAAATGCCCTGTTGGAAAACGTATAGAAGCCGTATTGAGAAAACCATACGGAGAAATTGGTGCGGCAGTGCAGGAAACAATGGAAGGAATTACTTTGCAGCAACTACTGAATTATTACCACAACAATGATGATGTGCAGTTTGATTACGAGCCTTAATAACTATTGAATAATAGAATTACTGCATATTTCAGGGCGGTAGAGATCCCGCCCATTAAACCTAAATTTCTTATGACTTCTTCCAAAGCCAGAAGGCACCAAGAAATCCGCTTATATATATAATATTTACAAGAATCGTAAGATTATCTTTTAACAAATATACCACCATCACCCCAGCAGCTAAAGAAACCGTTAACTGAAAAGAAGCAGTAATCCGCTTTTCATGCATATCCCTTGCAGCCTGAATCTGTTCACTTCTTTTCTGCTCCAGAGTAAGATACTCCATAAGATCTTCATCTCTGATCCTTGAAAGGATCCATTTATCTCTCAAAAAATGGGCATTCTCTTTGCGTGGTCGAGAAAAACGTCTGCCTTTCCCCGACTCATCTGATTCTTGTCCGTCCATAAAAACATTCTTTTCTGTTGTCGCGGATTCCGGATTTTCTTCTTCAACAAAAATATCTTGTTCTGCGATTTCTTCTGTCTCTATTCTTTCTTCAGACATAGCTCTTCCCTCCAATTCATAATCTCTTTCTATGCAAACGTATCACTGATTTACTAAGCTCTACTGCTAACAATGGAAGAACAGAAAACAATGCAAACTGAATGCCCTTATCCATACAATAGTCAAATATCCCGGCCGCATAGATTCCACGCAAACCGCCACCCACATCTATAACACCTGTTTTCACTTTAGCTTTCCTCCTGCAATTTATTTTCTCTTTCGTTTAGCACACTCTTCTTAACCTTCAAAAACACACCAATACTCAACAGGAACGGAAAAAAATACGTCGCAACCCTATACAGAATCAGGGTCGAAGATGCTGATACACGTCCGATATACCCTGTAAAAAGCATCAAAAACGTAAATTCTGTTGGTCCTATACCTGCCACATGCGGAAGCACTCCCACGATTAAAAACATAACCGCTGTCAATGCTTGTGCTTTTCCAAAAGTTAACCCCGAAATATGCAATATCCTCATTGCTACAAACGGAATCGAATACAGCCATACCAGCTTCAGTACATTCCATACAGCAACTTTCAGGCAACAGACCTGATTCTTTATTATCTCCCTCGATTCACTATAAAGGGCCTTTAGATTTTTACACCACACAGCTTTTCGGTGTTCCCATTTCCCTGTATCCGGCAATTTGGCGATGAGTTGCAGCAAGAGCTGTTGTACTTTTTCCCAGGTACACAACAATATTAAAACTAATATGATCACAGCACAGATTGCGAACCCCAGATAGATATACTTGGAAAGCTCCGGAATTGTCTTTTTAATCCATTTTCTCTGTGCAAAGAACATAACTGTCACATAACAAAATATTGATATTTTATGGAATATGTATTTTAAAATAATTGTCCCAATCCCACTGCCAACATTCATTCCCTCTCGATAGAGATAATAACTTTGCATAGGGATAATCCCTGCTGAAAAAGTAAAAACATTTCCAAAGATGCCCAGAAAGGTTATTTCTACTGCCTGACAATACTTCAAAGCTGGAAATCGTGCATGAATCAGTGTAAAGTAAGCTGCTGAATCCAATAACTGATATCCTACTCCCATCCCAAGCAGAAAAAGCAATGCTGGAACGGATACACTTGCAATGCATTCCAGAATCGCTTTGTAATCTTCATGGAACACGAAATATATCACCGCTAAAAGAATGAGAAATATCGCTATATTGAAAGCAGCTTTCTTTTTTTTGTTGTCCACCAAAAACATCTCCCATCTTCAAGTTTTAATTTCGGACAGTCAATAACCAACATCATCTCTGTATTTGGTCGTTCTGACCTGTGTATTTTTTATCTGTTTTGCATACGACAACCTCTATATTTTTTGTAAAACACAGTTTTTTATGTTATACTATGACTTAAGATTGATTTATACACATGCTATCCGTTTATACTGAAATATCCATACACTGCAACTGATTTATACCAAAGTGAGCTGATTAAATGAACCATACTAAAACCATTATTATTGATGCTTTCTGGCAATTATTAGAAGAAAAACCCTACAATAAACTCACCGTAAAGGATATTGTAGACCGCTGCCATCTAAACCGTAATACATTTTATTACCACTTTCATGACATTCCGGAACTCCTGGAAGACAGTATCAAAAGTGAACTGGACTATATTATTCAAACATACTGCAATTTTGGTTCGCCCATGGACTGCCTCACACCACTTATTCAGGCTACTTTACGGCGAAAAAAGTCAACTCTTCATATATACCGCTCCGTTCAGCGCGAAGTATTCCTACGTTATGCAAATCAACTGATTCTTTATAGCGTAACGGAGTATATTGAGACTGTCACCGTTGGTCTCACTCTGCCGCCAGAAGACAAGGCGCTTCTAATCCGTTTCTATAAATGTGCTCTGATCGGCGTTTATCTTGACTGGCTGGACAATGGTTTGAATTACAATCTTGAAAAAAGTGCTGTCCGTATTGCAGAATTGCTTGGTAGTTCAGGCAAACAGGCCATTCTAAAAGCTGCGGAATCTATAAACACTGACATTTAAAAGCATTGCAGTTTCTCCTGTTAATAAAAGCCAAAATATAATGCGGAAATTCCAAATGCCGCAAATGCAGTGATGCTTCCTGCTATAAATTCTGATACTGTATGCCTCTTTAATTCAACAGATGCCCAAAACTCGATACCATAAAAAATAATACAGATTACTGCGGTCGCACCGCTGAACCAATAAGATAAAAGTAAATACGGAAGCGTGCAGCTGCATGCATGTCCGCTTGCCCTGATCTCGCAAACCTTATTTATAAATGTCAAAACCATTACTGCCAGGAAAAAGGAAACTAAAATGCACATCAACATCTCAGAACATCCTATGCTCTTTCCTATAATCAAAGCCAACAGATATCCTCCGAAATTCAGGATAAAAGCCATATTTCTCTGGCCTTCACGGGAATTCTCACAGGTTCCTTGTCGTATCCTCGCCAAAGGATAAGCACAGGCAGGTACAAATGATAGAAAAACAACCGCCATAACGAATTCCCCTGCGGTTGCAAATACCTCTCCGAACGAGTAAAACAGTATACTCAGCATGATGAGTATCAATAGGGGCGGAACCGTTATGACACGGATGACTTTTGCAATCTTTTCTTTCACTGTCTTCTTTACCTCTCTATAATTTTTTACTGATTCCCATCCCAAAGGCATCCGGTGATGGTTGCGAACTGGACACATCTTATCCGGATGTCCTTCTGTGGCGACAGGGACTCCAAAAAACATGCTTTTCTCCTTACTTAATCTGCTTTTGCCTTGTTTGCCCTGTTTTCTTTCCACAATTCATCCGCCACCGGTTTCCAGTGTTCTGCATATTTGTCACACTTCGCACACAGATGATCTGCTGTTTCCGGAGACTGAAGATCTGTAGAATGAGCCTCTGTCCCTGCCACCATGCTTCTTAACTTCTCCGGATTCTCCAGCATCGGACACGGACGCAGCATGTTCTCATTAAATGGCTGGTTGTCATGGTATGCCATCATCATCGGGGACTTAAGCGCCTCCAGAATCGTTTTCTCCCGGATGTTTGAGTCTGAATAATGAATGAATACACACGGATCTATATCTCCATTGGCATTGATATGGAAATATCGGCGCCCTCCTGCGATACATCCGCCTACATATTCCGCATCATTCTGGAAGTCCATAGCAAACAACGGTTTTGTAGCACGATAATGACGGATCCGGTGGTATGTCTCTGTCCTCTGCTCCGGTGTCGGCATCAGCTCCGGAGACGCATCGTTTCCAACCGGCATATAATGGAAATACCAGATAAAATAAGCTCCCAGGTCAATCAGACTGTCGAAAAATTCCTCTGACGTAATAGACTCAAAGTTTGCACTTGTATAGCAGGCAGAAATACCATAGAATAATTTCTTTTCCCGCAAAAGTTTCATTGCCGCCGTTGCTTTTCGGAACACGCCATTCCCCCGTCTGAAGTCTGTAGCTTCTTCAAACCCTTCCAAAGAGATTGCAGGGACAAAATTTCCAACCCGAAGCATCTCGTCTGCAAATGCCTCATCAATCAATGTTCCATTCGTAAAACACAGGAACACACAATCGGAATGTTCTTCACAAAGACGAATCAGGTCTTTTTTGCGAACCAGCGGCTCCCCTCCGGTATATATGTACATATAGACACCCAGTTCTTTGCCCTGACGGATGATACTGTCAATCTCATCATAGGTAAGATTCAGCTTATTTCCATACTCGGCCGCCCAACACCCGGTACAATGCAGGTTGCAGGCACTGGTTGGATCCAGAAGGATTGTCCACGGAATATTGCATCTATATTTTTCACGGTACTCATTCTGCTTCGACCATCCAACCAGAGCCGCATTGATAAAGAAATTTACTGCCGTCGTCTTCATGACGTGAGGATCAATATCATTGATGATATGACGAATGTATCCGTAATACGGATGCTCCGGGTTTGTCATTGCTTCACGGACTATTTTCCGCTGCGATACGAATTCGTTTCCCGCGAATTTGTCCGCCCAGTCCATCATCTTAAGAAGATTCTTTTCAGGATCCTTGTACAGATACTTAAACGCCTGCTCCAGACCAAATTTTTTGATTGTTGTTGATACATCCATGTTAGTTTCCTCC
>Ga0129308_1000588_pt1 | contig 51416 bp, 45 predicted proteins | sample L827metagenome_FD_94440 | JGI IMG/M metagenome (GOLD analysis project Ga0129308, IMG submission 94440) | Ring-tailed lemur group fecal microbial communities from Wisconsin, USA - L827 metagenome | ecosystem: Host-associated > Mammals > Digestive system > Large intestine > Fecal | place: USA... | reverse complement strand
GTGAACAAAGCAGTATCCATGAAGCATTACCTACCATATTTATTTACTTTGTATTTTATCTTAAAAAAAAGAGAACAGCAACCTGCTGTCCTACTTAGTGGCGATTTTTAATCGCCTTTTTTATTATAAAAAAGTGAATCATATAGTAAAGGGAAGATAAGATTGACTTATTAAATCAATCGTAGTTTTATCTTCCCTTTTTATATATAGGATATTAAAATGTAAAAAAATTTTGCTTTGTTATTTGCCGTTTTTATTTTATGTTATAATTAGACTGAAGATTATAGAGAAGGTGGGAACTCATGATTAAGCAAATTCGGGAAGATAACCTTGATGCGGGCAAGGTGACTTATGAAAGCGTTCAGTTTGAAAAAAATAGACCAGTTAGAATTCAGAGAATCAAGGTCGTAGAAAATCAGGTCGAAAGTGTTGTTCCGTTTCACTGGCATCGATGCATTGAAATAATCGTGCCTATTTTAAATGGTGCAGAGATATGGACAGAAGACGAAATACATCGTATTTTTCCTGGAGATTTTCTTCTGATTAATTCTCAGGAGGCGCATTTATGTCGGGATATTTATCCTTATTTGGAGTATCAGGGATATGTTATTCAGATTAATTATTCATTTCTAAAATCGCATTGTTTAAATTTTGATGATCGCTTTTTTGAAAATGATTTGCCTTTGGAAACAAAAAAGAAGATATATCATAAAATTATGGCGCTTATTGAGGCTAATGAATTGCAGACTGATTATGCCAATTTGATTGTAGAAAGTCATTTGCTAGCTCTTTTAGCTCTCTTTATGCAAAATGCTTCAAAAAAGCAAACACCATCAAAAAAGGTCGTACCAGAAATCATCAATTATTTATCTGAGAACTTTAATATGCCGCTTTCCGTACAGGAAATAGCTGATAATTTCCATATTTCATATAGTCAATTAGAGAAAACATTTAAAAAATTCTTTGGTATGAGCGTCAAAGAATACATTAGTTCTATTCGCTTAAAGAATGCTGTCTATCAGTTATTAAGCACTGATGACAGTATGACACAAATAACCTTTGATAACGGTTTTGCCAATATGAAATCATTCTATAAGGCTTTTAAAGATACTTATCATACAACACCACTGGAGTTTAAAAAAATGATGAATGAGCGAAAATGACATAAATTATAATCTTTTTTGGATATTCTTTCCCCTTCCTTTTTTACTATAATAGACGCGAGGAGGAAAGGAAAATGAAAAAATTATTTAATTTATGTTTAGCTGGTTTAATGGCCTTTGCATTAACTGCTTGCGGCAGTAAATCAGGTAGTGATACGATCACAGGCAATTATAGTATTCATGTGAATGGTTATGACTGGGGTTCAGGTGTTGATGAAGTCACAGTAACATTAAGTGATGTCATTGACAGTGTCAGTAAGGATGATTTTGTCATTACAGAAACTAAGCAGGCAACTGATTTTACTTCAGAAACAAAGGATATTGTAATTGTTAATAACGAAAGAACAATCAAGGATGTCTATTTATGCGATGAAAATGGAGAAAAAACAGATCAGGCATCAAAATATGTAAAGTTTGAACTTGGCGTTAGCCCTTCAGAAGGCGGAGCTTTCTTATATAGTGGACAGACTGGATTTAATACTTGGAGCGATCCTTATGAATTAGCAATTCAGCTTGCAGATGGTGTTACTTTGACATCAGCGGGAACAGAAGTAACTTCCTTTACAATTGATACTGCATGTACAGGCAGAACGACAATCGTGGATCATTTTGAAAAGAAAAGCTATACTGCTTCTGATGGTGTGACTTATCAGTATGCATGTTATCAGCCTGAAGAAGCTTCAGAAACATTATTTGTATGGCTGCATGGCGGCGGAGAAGGCGGTGTCGATCATACTGATCCATATGTGACTTTACTTGGCAATAAAGTCAGTGCTTATGGCAGTGAAGATTTCCAGAAAGCTATTGGCGGTGCAAATGTTTTAGTGCCACAGTGTCCAACATTCTGGATGGATCCAAAAGGTGATCAGATTGCCGGCGGCAATGCTTCTGCATACAGTGATGGTACATCTTATTATACAAAATCATTGATGGAATTAATTGAAGCTTATAAAGAAGAAACAGGCTCTACAAAAGTCATTTTAACAGGATGCTCAAATGGTGGATTTATGGCTTTAAGACTTGCCATTGATTATCCGGAAGCATTCGCAGCTGTGGCTCCTGTCGCTGAAGCAATGCAGGAACGTTTCCTGACAGATGAGGACTTAAATAAGATTAAAGATATCCCAATGTACTTTGTTTACTCTACAAACGATCCTGTTGCAGTGCCAACATTGCATGAAATTCCAACATTAGAGAGATTACAGAAACTTGGTGCAAGCAATCTTCATATTGCCACTACGGATCAAGTTGTCGATACCTCAGGAACAGTTACTAAAGAAGATGGTACACCATATGAATACAGCGGACATTGGTCTTGGATTTACTTCCATAACAATGAATCTAAGTGCAATGACTGTGGTCTTTCTCCATGGGAATGGATGGCAGAAGTTCTTAAATAATAGAATTAAGATATAAACCGAACGAGTGCTCATACTCTTTCGGTTTTTTTGTAAGGACAATTTTTAAAATTTATCATTAGGGAACACTCGGGCAGAAACAAATTTAGCAAAATATTAGATGTTCTTCTACATATCTTTTCTTTTTTAGTTTTTACCATTGTAAATTTATTAATACTGTGTATAATATACTGTGTAAAACACAATGTGCATAGCACAGTATAAGAGAGGAGAATACAAATGGAAAAATTAAAGGCAGAAAATAATATTAAATATAGAAGAGTTGCTTCTCAATTTCCCGGAATGAAGCAAAAGCAGGTTATTTTATTAGCCGTTTGTTTTCTGTCACTTTTTTTAGAAAATTATACCCTTTATCAGATTCAGGGATTAGTTGATGCAGTCATTAACGGGCAGAGTTTAGTTATGATTCACCGTCAGTCATTATGGATGCTCATTCTTGGCTTATTGTCATTTATGGTGGATGCTTATCAGATGCAATATTGGCATACCTTCAGTAAAGAGATGGAAAACAGGATGAGATGCCTGATGGTTAAAAACTTTTTTTATAAGGATATTGCCTTTACGCAGTCAAAGCAAAAAGGAAACCTGGCAAGCCAGCTTTTAAATGATGGCAACAGTGTGGCAGGCTATATCAGTCTGATTCCCTTGATGATGATTTTAAATATTGCCAGAATTCTTTCGATTCTTGTTATTTTAGGGACTTATTCCCTTAAGCTGACATTTATTGTTTTGCTTCTGACACCGCTTTATGCCGTCGCAACAATCTTATTGAATGGCAGGATGAGAAAATATAGTCGTCAGGAAAGAGAGAGCTTCGGATATGTTCAGGGAACCCTGATGGAAATGATTCAGGGCTTTAAGGAGATTAAAATTTTTAATAAAGAGAACTATTTCAGTCAGAAGTTTGAACATCTGATTTTTAATGATTATTTTAGTCATGTCAGAAATATGATTCATATTCAGATTTTAAGTACGGCTCTTTCATCTTATATCCGCATTATTTTTCCGATTCTGATTCTTTGGTGCGGTGCCTATTTTTCAAGCAGAGGAGAAATCACGGTTGGCATGTTGGTGGCATTTTACACTTATATTGCGAAATTAGTAGAGCCTATGAATAATCTTGGTGATATTTATCAGGGAAGCAAACAGGCACAGGGTGCATTAGATCGTATATATGATTTTCTGTTAAGTACCAAAAGCGCCAATGAAGGCAGTCAAACCTTAAAGTATGCGGCAACATTAGAAGTACAGATTGATCATTTTGGTTTTGAGGAACATGATATTTTGCAGAATATTCATATTTGTTTACAGGATCAGGATCGATTATTCATTGGCGGAGAAAGCGGAAGCGGTAAATCGACCATCTTGAATCTGATTTTAAAGCAGTATCAGGATTTCCAGGGAAATATCAGAGTCAACGGAAAAGATTACCAACAATATACAAATAGTTCGTATTATGATCGCATTATTGCAGTATTTCAGGAGCCATTGCTTTTTGCAGGAACGATTCGGGAAAATCTGACTTTGGGGGATAACTTTAGTGATGAGGACATCTGTCAGGTTTTGTATACTGCCGGATTGAATGAATTTATGATGGATAAAACACTGGATGATGAGTTAAGTGAAAACGCCGGCAATTTATCCGGTGGACAAAAACAGCGATTAGCCCTGGCCAGAGCCCTGTTAAGAAAACCGGATATTCTGATTTTAGATGAAGTGACCAGTGGTCTGGATCAAGAAACAGAGGAGACCGTGATTGGCAGATTAGATAGTTTTTTAAAAAAACATCAGATGAAATTAATCTGTGTTTCGCATCGTCCATTGATTGAGCAAATATGTACGCAGTCACTTTATTTGACAAAATAAAAATGTATATTTGCTTATTGAATGGGAATCATATAATAAGCATCCGCAATCAGCGAGAGGACGACATTATTTAACAAAGATTTAACGTAATCATGGTTGAGAATATGACAATAACGTGTTATGCTTAAATTGCAGTAAAGAAATTAATGAAAGAAGGAAGATACTATGTGTATTAAGACAGTCGTGATTGATGCTGGGGAAAAAGCTAAAAAAATCGCGAAGCGTATTGAAGAAACTGCCAATGAAATGGAAGAGAATGGTTATGAGTTCTTAACTTTTTCGCTTCTGGGAAAGTCTAAAGCTATTCTGGCTTTTCGAGGGCCGGAAGAAGAGACAGATGAATAACTTTTAGACCCTGTTTCAAATCTTATATTTTACCAAATATCATTTGCACTCCTGCTTTTCTTGCTTTATACTTAGGTTAGAAGAGAGGAGTCTTTTTTATGCCAATTAAATATCATGAAAATACACAGATTTTCCATTTATATAATAGGAAAATCAGCTATCTTTTTAAAGTTATTCGCAATGGCCATTTAGCGAATCTTTATTTTGGCAGGACAATTACAGATAAGGAAGATTATGACTATCTGTTTGAGACCAAAAGAAGGGATATGGCCGTTTGTACTTTTGAAGACGATATGACATTTTCTTTGGAACATATTCGTCAGGAGTATCCGGCATATGGCAATGGGGACATGCACACACCGGCTTTTGACATGCTGCAGACAAGCGGAAGCCGTTTAAGTGATTTTGTTTATGAAAATTATGAAATCATTCAGGGAAAACCGGATATGGGGATTCTTCCGCATGTGTATGTAGAAAATGACAGTGAGATGACAACATTGGTGATTCATCTCAGAGATACTTTGGCGAATGCGCGTCTGAATTTATATTATACAATCGATGAAAACAGAGCAGCTGTCATGCGCAGTGTTAAATTTATCAATGAAGGAACAGAAAATCTGAGACTGGACAGAGTGATGAGCTTATCTTTGGATTTACCGGATAGTGCTTATGAAATGATTGAGCTGACTGGAGCATGGGCCAGAGAAAGATCTGTAAAATGCCGTCCGCTTGACCATGGGATAACAGCGATTCAGAGTATTCGCGGCAATTCCAGCAATAATTTTAATCCGTTTATTGCTTTAAAACGCCCCTGGACAACCGAAAACAGCGGAGAAGTGATTGGGTTCTCCCTGATTTACAGCGGTAATTTCTTAGCCCAATGTGAAGTGGATACTTATGAAGCCTGCCGGGTTACGATGGGGATCCATCCGCAGAATTTCAGCTGGTTATTGGCGCCTGGAACATCGTTCCAAAGTCCGGAAGCAGTGATGGTTTATGCTTCAGAAGGACTTAATGAAATGTCACAAACATTCCATGATTTGTATGGCAGACGTCTTGCCAGGGGATATTGGCGGGACAGACCGCGTCCGATATTAGTCAATAACTGGGAGGCAACCTATTTTAATTTCAATGAAGAAAAAATTCTGGAAATTGCCAGAGAAGCAAAGCATCTGGGCATTGAATTATTTGTTTTGGATGATGGCTGGTTCGGCCATCGTGACGATGATACAAGTTCATTGGGTGACTGGTATCCTGATTTACATAAACTGCCAAATGGCATTGCCCATTTGTCTGAAAGCATAGAGGCTTTAGGCCTTAAATTCGGCTTATGGTTTGAACCGGAGATGGTTAATACTGATTCTGATTTGTATCGTGCGCATCCAGAATGGCGGCTTTCCACACCAGGACGCCGGGCTTCTCATGGACGACATCAGTTTATTCTTGATTTCTCCAATCCGGAAGTCGTGGATTATATCCACGGTTTGATGTATAAAGTTTTGAGTGAATCTAAAATTTCATATGTGAAATGGGATATGAACAGATGTATGTCCGAAGTTTATTCACAGGCCTGTGATGCCAGTCATCAGGGAGAAGTCATGCATCGTTATATCTTAGGTGTCTATGAGCTGTATCATCGGCTGACAACGGAGTTCCCGGAAATTTTATTTGAATCCTGCTCAAGCGGCGGGGCCAGATTTGACCCAGGCATGTTGTATTATGCGCCTCAGGCCTGGACAAGTGATGATACCGATGCGGTAGAAAGATTAAAGATTCAATACGGCACTTCTTTGGTTTATCCTGTCAGCGCTATGGGTTCTCATGTTTCTGCGGTGCCAAACCATCAGCTGGATCGCATCACCAGCATGAAGATGCGGGGAGATGTGGCTTACTTTGGCACATTTGGCTATGAGCTTGATCTGACAAAGCTGACTGATGAGGAAAAAGCTGAAGCAAAGGCACAGGTTGAATGGATGAAAGCCAATCGCGCACTGATTCAGTACGGTACTTTTTATCGTCTGAAAAGTCCATTTGAGGGTAATATTACCTGCTGGATGGTGGTATCTAAAGATAAGAAAGAAGCGATTGTTGGCTGGTATCGTGTATTGAATCGGATCAATGCCAGCTATATGCGGGTTTTATTAGCTGGTCTTGATGAAACTTATCAATATCAAATCAACGGCGAGGGCCGCTTATATGGCGGCGATGAACTGATGCGTATTGGGTTAATTACCAGCGATCATACCAGCGGTGATACCAAACCGGAGGATCCAAGGCAGAGAGGCGATTTTACATCACGTCTTTTCCATTTAAAAGCAAAATAGGCAGAATGTCGGAATTGTTCCGACATTCTTTTTGGGGATTGTTTTTTCTTGATGCGGGCCTTATAATATATAAACCAAGTAGAAAGAGGGATATCGAATGCATCAAAAGTCTAAAAAATTACGTTATTTGATTACATTTTTTGCAGTACTTGCTTCATCGCTGCTGCAGACATTTGCGATTAAAACATTTGTCCAGAGTGCCGGACTCTTATCCAGCGGATTTACTGGCGTAGCTATTTTAATTGACCGTATTGCTTCGCTTTATGACGCCCATATTTCAACGTCTTTCGCCCTGGTTGCTTTAAACCTGCCGGTCGCTTTATTATGTTATAAAAGCATCAGTCCGAAGTTTACGTTTTTTTCCTGTCTTCAAGTCATATTTACCAGTACCTTTTTAAAAATTCTGTCTTTTCCGGCTTTGTTCGATGATATGATTTTAAATGTGGCTTTTGGCGGCTTTGTTTATGGCATCAGTGTCGTCTTAGCGCTTAAAGGCAATGCTTCTACAGGCGGAACAGATTTTATCGCCTTATATATTTCCAATAAAAAAGGAAAATCTATCTGGTCTTATGTCTTTGTCTTTAATTGCTGTATTCTGACCATTTTTGGCTTTATTTTTGGCTGGCTTTATGCAGGCTACTCCATTTTGTTTCAGTTCATTTCCACAAAAACAATCGAAGCTTTCCACCATCGTTATGAACGGCTGACTTTACAAATTACGACACGCAAGGCGCAGGAAGTCATGGACACATATGTTCATACCTGCCGCCATGGTATTTCCTGTGTTCAGGCAGTAGGCGGCTATAGTCATCAGGAAATGAATCTATTGCATACGGTCATTTCCAGTTATGAGGAAAGTGATATTGTGGCCCTGATTCGTTCGGTAGATCCCAATGCGATTATTAATGTCTTAAGGACAGAGAATTTCTACGGCGGTTTCTATCAGGCACCGCTGGACTAATGGAGAAACATATGGGAATTAATGTTGTTTCAGAGTATATCCCTGTTCAGCTTAAGGATGATCAGTTAAATTGGGTATCCAAGCCAGAGAAAATAAAAAGAGCACTCGAAAGCTCAGACTGTCTTGGCTTTGAAGCTTATCAAAATAGTCAGCGGATTGGATTTGCTCTGTTAAAAAGATTTGCAGCGGGGAAGTATTTTTTGTGGAATTATATGATTGATCAACGTTACCAGGGGCAAGGACTGGGAAAAGATTTTTTGAAGTTATTGATTGAAAAAATCAAACAGGAATATCAGGGAACGGAAATGACGACAACATACATCTATGGCAATGAAACTGCGAAGGGATTATATGAATCATTAGGTTTTACAGAAACTTCTGTTGTCGATGAAGAAGGTATGCATGAAGTGAACATGGTTTTGCATTTGAGACAATTGGATGATAAGAAAGGGGAAGCACAATGAACATCACAGTACGAAAAATGAATCGGGAAGATTTGCCGGAAGCTTTGGAAGTTGAAAAAAGTGCAGTTAGGGGCACCAATCAATATCTGGCAGATGTCTTTGATTACTATACTTCAACAAAAGGAGAGCTAAGTGTCGCCTGTGTTGATGATAAAGTCGTGGGGATTGGAAAATTTACGGTGCTTTTTGATGGCAGTGCCTGGCTGGAACTGTTAAGAGTGCATCAGGATTATCAGAAACAGGGGGTAGGCACGGCAATCTATCAGCGTTACTTTGAACAGATGGACATGTATCATTTGAAAAGAGCCGCCCTTTATACAGGAATCAGAAATATCGGCAGCTGTACACTGGCAAAAAACTTTGGCTTAAGTCAGGAATGTGGATATATCAGTTTTTCTGCTGCCCCTCAAAATCAGGGAAATGTCTTACCGTTTAAGCTTTCCAAAGCAGTACCGGAGATGCCTGTCAATATTGCCCATTTGAATATCAATCATACATTTTATCCTGTCAATGAAGCGACACTTGGAGGTTTCCTGTCTCAGGGCTGGATATACACTTATCAGGACACCGTGCTGATCATGGGCAGTCGCTTTCAGCCGACAAAAGCCCTCTATATTGCTTACATCAGTGGTTCATATCAAAGGGAAGCAATTGCCTTTGCTTTGCATCTGGCGGCAATACAGGGCATTGAGAAGGTGACTTATCATTTTCCTTCAGACAAGCCAGTACCCGTTGATTTATTAGATAAGTTTGGATTTATCCAGGACCCTGGCGAAGATATTATTATGAGTATTGAAAGATAACTATTGATAAACATAAAAACGATGATCATCCTGTCAAAGGGATAACGATCATCGTTTTTTAGTTGATATTATTGAACTTCTTCACGCCATTTTTTGAGGAAACTCTGGTACCAGTAATAGCTGTCTTTAGGAATGCGTTTCATGGTCTTTAAATCGTGGTTATCTCTATCCACAAAAATCAGGCCATAACGTTTGTCCATTCCCTGAGAAGCACTGAGTAAATCGGTGAAAGACCATGGGTTAAAGCCAATGAGTTCAACGCCATCAGCCAGAGCTAAATCCATTTGCTCAACCATTCCCTGGAAATATTCAACACGGTCAGCGTCATGAATCATGCCATCCTCACCGATGCTTTCAGTCGCAGACCAGCCGTTTTCAGTAATCATCACGGGCAAACGATAAATGTCGTAGATGCGGCGCAGGGCAAAGCGTAAGCCGACAGGGTCCATATTCCAGTTATATTCACTGTACTTTGTATATGGATTTTTGTAGTACTGATATTCACCTTTAACGGCCCGGTTCTGTCGAGGCATTTCTGGTCCGGTATAGGTACCAAAACTTTCATTATCATCGACATACTGACCAATGGCTTCGGTGACATACCAGTTTAGTCCCAAAAAGTCTGGCTTGGCGTTAGCTAATAATTCGTCATCACCTTCCTGAACTTCAAACATGAGGCCTTTTCTCTTTAATTCATTGATGAAATAAGCAGGATATTTGCCATAGACATGCACATCAATCAGAGAGAATACCTGCAGGGCATCCTGATGGTAAGCAATCATCGAATCCATGGAATTGACAGTTGCGGGCAGTCTTGTGGTATAGGAAATGCAAGGACCGATCATGCCCTCAAGGTGCATGCTTTTGTAAAGTTTAAAAACCAAAGCATTGGCGATACACATATGGTGATGGGCCTGATAAGATTCTTTTAAAGTTTTTAAGCCGTGAAAATGAGGCAGATTGGTAAGGACCATCTGTTCATTGATGGTCAGCCAGTATTTGATCTGATGACCGTAAAGTTCAAAGCATGTTTTAGCGTAATGCACAAAATCATCAATACACTGGCGGGAAGCAAAGCCATTGTATTTTTCAATCAGGACCTGAGGCAAGTCAAAATGATAAAGTGTGACAATAGGTTCAATCCCATTTTTCTGCAGTTCATCAAAAACATTCTGATAGAATTTAGCTGCTTCTTTATTGTAATCGCCGCAGCCGTCAGGAATCAGACGTGACCAGGAAATTGACATACGAAAGCTGGTGAATCCGCATGCTTTCATCAGCTGGATATCCTCTTTATAGTGATGATAGAAATCGACGGTGACAGATGTGTCCGCAATATTCAGGCGTTTCGCTGCTTCCTTACTTCTGACATCGGCAACGCTTAACGTACGGCCGTTTTCTAAATATGCCCCTTCGCACTGGAAAGCACTGCTGCTGGCGCCCCATAAGAAATTTTTTGGAAAATTCATTCTTTATCTCCTCCTTGTTCTGGTTTTATTCTACCATAGATAAAAATTTAAGACTGCTCAAAATTTGAGCAGTCTTGGCAGGTTGGCAATTTTATTCATAGACCTCAGGACAGTATTTTTCATGATAACGGGCAATTAAACGGTCATACATATGCAGAATCGTATAGGTGCGGACATCTTTTTGCGTGTGCGGACCACATGAGAGGACAACATCAAATAAGGCAAGCAGAGCCTGCTCATTGCTTTGGGTAATTAATACCTTCTGACAATTTAACTGGCTAATCAGCGACTGGGTCGCCTTGCTTTTATTAATGCGGATATAGTCTAGCTGGATACTGGTAAGAATAATGAGGTCATCCTTTGTTAATTGTTTTAATATATCGGTATCAGGCATGGCATCACTGCATAAGCGGGCATATTTACCATGAGAGAAAAGATGTTTTTGAAAATACAAGGCCTCAAATTGAAAATCGCCATAACCCAATAAAATGATATTTCGTGCTTGATGGATGCGATCCACAACCTGGTCAATATGTGAAAGGTGAATGGCTTCAATGATTTGCAGATTTTGGGAAAGCCGGAAAATAAAGTCTTCATCATACTGATTAGGATAATCATGTTTTTGACGATGGCTGGCATGTTCTCTTAGCGTTGAATAATTGCCCAGACCAAGGGTTTTACAGAAACGATTGAGCGTAGCAACTGAAACATGACAAAGATCCGCCGCTTCCTGTAAGGATAATGAAGGAAGTTCTCTCAGGTGTTCCAGAAGGCAAAGGCCGATTTGATAGGGAGTATCTTCTTTGACAGAACCATTTAAAAAAGTGAGCAATGTATAAATAATTGTCTGCATGTTTTCCTGCCTCCTCATCTGCTTTCATTATACTTTAAAGGCGTAAAAATGAAAAGAAGATAGCCTTATTTCGGTCTATTGTTTAAAGGAAGAAGAACCATCAACTTAAAATAGTTTAAGTGATTAATAAAACACTGAGTGTTTGCATATCCTCAGTGTCTGTATTTTTATTGTTTTAAATCCCAGGGCTTATCTTTTTTAGAAAAATGCATTTCTGTTGTTTGACCTTTAAAATCCTGAAGCGGCATACGGTTTTCTATAGGGATCGTCCCAAAATAGTTAATGGTGCCTGCAGTGGTTATGTCATAGCGCTGATCACCAATGGTCAGGATATACACATTGCCTGATTCAATCTTTGGGCTGGAAATGATGACATGATCATAAGCCCCATCAGGACACCAGGCAATAATTATTTTGTCATTGTTGTTAGTGAAGGTGGCCTTTTGATGAACCGCTTCATCTAACCTAAACACAACTGATGCCTGCGAAGAGCTGCCGGAAGGCAAAGCTGCCATTTGGCTGTAACCACAGGCAATCAGTGTTCCGCCATAGATGACCATCTCTGATTCATAGTCCAGTGCCCCGTCGCCCCGACCGTCAGAATAAACGTATATTTCGCCGCCATTGATGGTTATGCGGTCATTAGAATCAAGTCCGTCACCAGAAGCATTGATGATCGTTTTGCCGCCATTAAAGATAATTTCACAGCCGCTTTCAGCTCCTCGGTCTGCTGTACTGTTTACATCTGAGGCATTGATGCCGTCATCATTGGCTTTGATCTTAAGATTTCCCTGGTTAATAGTAATAACTTTGGCTTCCAGGCCTTCATCACACTGATGGATGTCTAAAGTGATATCATTAATGGTCAGACAGGCATCGGCGTGAACCCCTTTACCGGAAGTTTTAATTGCATATGTCCCGCCTTGCAATGTGCAGTTGTCCTTACAGTGGATGGCATCATCACTGGTTTTCAATGTATATGTACCATCGTTTACCTGCAGGATATTGCCGGCCTTGAGTCCTTTTTGACTTATGTTGTCATCATTGGCGGAGGTTGTAATATCGAAGCTGCCATTTTGAATAATCAAGGCGCCGTCACTGGCAATGCCATCGGCCTGGCTTGTCAGATGAAAGCTGCCGTCTTGAATATAAATGATGCCCTGACCGCTGCTGTCGCTTAAATGAATAGCATCTCCAGATTGACTGTTAATGTTAAATCCGGCATTATAAATGGCAATTAGACGATTGGAATTAATTGCTTGATTGACAGAATTAATGTTGTAATTTCCAGAAATAAAAATCAGATCGTCATCTGCCTGGATGGCAGTTTTATCACTGGCTGTCATCTGCAGCGTGCCTTCACCATTAAATATCAGCGGTGCTTTGGCATTGATGAGATGGCAGTCGCCAGAACTGGCAGAAGAAATCTTTGTTGTCATTCCTTTCGGTAAAGAAATCTGCACTTTTTTAGCGCTGAGAACGTCAATGGCCGGCGTACTGCAATTTTCCCAATGCGCATTTTCCAGCACTAATCGCACTGTATCTGTTTGCGGAGCATTCACGACCACCCCATATTGATAATTCCCGGAAAACAGATAGGTGCCAGCCCTATTAATTTCGATTGTCTGATTTGTATTTTTTAAAAGCACTGCGTCATTATAATCAGTATAGAAATCATCCTGATTAAATGTATAAGTTGTATTTGCATTGATTTCAAGCAAGGGCAATGAAACATCGGCATCCGTTTTTGCACAGCCCCCAAGCAGCAGAAGCATCAGCACAAGTATGTACTTTATCATTTTATCACCTGCCATTCTTTCCGCTCACTTTTATTGTAACGTATCTTTAGCCGTTGAGTTTGTAAGTAATAAGTAAATATTTGTGAGAATGATTTGAAATTGTCATATACTCTCATTTTTTTGTGGAATAATCATGGGCAGGCATCAAAATAGTCGTTGATTTTGGGCTGTCAGTAAGCCTTAAATCATTTTGTCACTTTGGCACTAAATCATACATAGGTAAAGAATGTAGAAAAAGATAGAAAACATCCTGCTTGATTGCTATAATGTTAATTGTATAGACTTTTACAAAAAGAAGTTTGCTAGAAAGGGGAGGCTTATGAAGCATTGTGGCAGTCAACGGTTGGAGACAAATAGACTGGTTTTAAGGAAATTTGAGCACAAGGATGCAAAAGCGATGTATCAAAATTGGGCATCGGATGAAGAGGTCACGAAATTTTTGACGTGGCCAGCTCATACAAGCCTGGCAGTCAGTCAGAGGATCATAAAAGATTGGGTCTGTCAATATGCCAGTGAAAGCTATTATCATTGGGCGATCGTATTGAAAGATCATGGCGATGAACCGATTGGGGATATTGCCGTGGTGGATATGAAGGAAAACATTTCAATGGTACATATCGGGTATTGTCTTGGCAGAAATTGGTGGCATCAGGGCATTACCTCAGAGGCCCTGAAGGCAGTTATGGATTTTCTGTTTGACGTGGCAGAGGTAAATCGGATTGAATCAAGACACGATCCGAGAAACCCTAATTCAGGCAAGGTCATGAAAAAATGCGGCATGAAATATGAGGGAACTTTACGGAGTTCCGACTGGAATAATCAGGGCATTTGTGATGCTTGTTATTATGGATTATTGAAATCGGAACGCTAACTTCTGTTTTGAAATATGGCCAACAAGAGAAAAGCAGTGCTCAAATGATGCCTAGTCTTACATAATCGTTTGATACGCATAAATATCAATATAAAAAATGATTTCAAGTTATTTTCGGAGATTATAAGAAGATTTCCGTTTTCCATCAACAAAAAAACCAGCGCAAAGCTGGTGGTTATCAGAGAATGGTTTCCATGCCTATTTTCTGAGGCTTTAATCCGCACTTTTCGTAAAAACGTATGGCGTTTTCATTAAATGCCCAGACATTTAAAGTTACATTATAACATCCGCTTTCCCTGGCAAACTGCAAAACATGTTCATAGAGACTGCGGCCAATGTGCTGTCCGCGAATGTTTTGATCCACGCATAAGTCATCAATATACAGCGTTTTAATGTCAGTCAGGATATTATTGTTTATGTGCTGTTGGAAAATACAGAATGCATAACCCAGCACATTCCCATTTTCATCAAGGGCAACAAAAATAGTTCTTTGGTCATCTTCAATGATGGTTTTTAACTGGTCATCTGTATATTTTTTAGCATTTGCTTTAAATATGTCCGGACGCCCTTGGTGGTGGACATCCAGCACTTGGCATAATAGGTTGTTAATGCCGGGCATATCCTTTTGTTTTGCTCTTTGTATAATCATGATTATCACTCCTTGTCTTGTTTTCATTATAAACCCTATATTATGTATAGGGTCAAGATTTTTTGACAGGAATTTGCAGTTCCGTCATATATTTGGAGGTGTCGTTGGTGAGTCCGGCATCGATCATTGTAATCTCCAGGGCGTCACCGATCATCTGATACTGATGCTCTTCCATATAGGAAAGCAGTTTTAAATATGCCGCAGAGCTTTCCCGGTGCGTGCCGCAAAAGCGCAGGGTCAGATAAAGGCCGCCGGGAATAATAGCCGATTTCTGGCTGTTTTTTTCTTCATTTTCGAGCATAATAAAGACCGCAGAAAAGCCATCAAAAATATGTTCCTGAATTTTATTTGCGGCAACGGAAACACCCACTTTCCCTAAAAAAACAGCTGCTTTTAAGTCATCATTTCTTTCCAGAGTCCGCAGCGGATATTCTAAATCATCAAAGACACTGATATCTTTTTTTAATAAGGCAACCGTTCTTGGTGCCAGATTTTTTTCAATAATCACATCCATTTCCGAATGCAAAGCATCTTGTAAATCATTGAGCCGATGATCAATTTTTTGTTCTATGATATCCAGCGCTGCTTTTTGGCTGGATACAGCTTCCTTTTGCTTTTCTAATAAATTAATCATCGAAGGCACGTTTTTATTTTCAAAAAAGCGCTGAATATCTTTAATCGGCATGTTAAGCGCACGCAAATAGATGACGGTATTCAGACGTTCAAATTGGCGGGTAGAGTATAATCGATAACCGTTATGAGGATCTTTAACTTCTGGTTTAACTAAGCCAATACGGTCATAGAAATGCAGGGACTGAATATTGATATTAAAGAGTTTGGCAACTTCTCCGATGGTAAACAGGTTTTTCATAGCGTTCCTTCCTTTCTTTTTAATATTTTAACATGATCTGGTTTTGCTGTATAGTTTTGAAAGACGGCGAATCGCCATTAAAACAATAGGTTAAATCAGTAAAATATGCTATAATGAAAGCACTGGAAATAAGCGGATAGAAAGGGAAGAAATATGACTTATTTAATTACATTTACAGAAGGGATGATCACTTTCATCTCGCCCTGCCTGCTGCCGATGCTGCCAATATATTTTTCGTATTTAGGCGGTTCGGACAGAACGGACCGCAGGGCTTTATTGAAAAATGCGGTCGGCTTTGTTTTAGGCTTTACCATGATGTTTATACTGCTGGGCGCTTTTAGCGGACAGTTAGGCCACTTGTTAAGAGCTTATCAGCGTCAGGTCAATTTATTTTGCGGACTGATTGTGCTGCTTTGCGGACTGTCTTACCTGGGTGTTTTTGCTTTCCCGCAGTTTAAAAAAATAACCTTAAAGATAAATGAAAATCGCTTCAGCTGGCTAAAATCGGTGCTTTTTGGTTTGATATTTTCAATCAGCTGGACGCCCTGTGTAGGTACTTTTCTTGCTTCGGCACTGATGTTGGCAGCCAGTCAGTCTTCTATGATAGAGGGCATGCTTTTATTAGCCTGTTATTCTTTGGGACTGGCCGTGCCTATGCTTTTGAGTGCCCTGCTTTTAGAACAGTTAAGGGAAGCCTTTGACTGGATCAAACAGCATTATCATTTAATCAATCGTATTTGCGGCATATTGCTTGTTATTGTGGGGATTTTGATGGCAGCAGGTATTTTAAGTGACTGGCTGTATCGATTATAGAGGAGGAAAACCATGAATCAGAAAGTGAAATTATTTTTAACCGTGGCCTTGCTGGCCGTTGTTTTAGGCGGAGCAGCTGTCTTTTATCAGAAGCAGTCTGCCGAAGTTGAACAGCCGCAAACAGAGTCGCAAACAGAAGAAACAATTTCAGCCATAGATTTTAATGTGCAGAATCAAGAAGGCAAGAATACTTATCTTTCGGATTTCTATGATGGCAAACCGATTATTCTTAATTTCTGGACAAGCACGTGTCCGCCATGCCGTCAGGAAATGCCGGATTATCAGAGTCTTTATGATAAATATCAGGATGATGTTCATTTTGTGATGATTAACTGTGTTGGCTCCTTAGGGGAAACAAAGGAAAATGCCCGGGAGTTTCTTGAAGAAGAACAATATACCTTCCCGGTATATTATGACGTCAATCAAAATGCAATGACTGCCTACGGCATAAGGTCTTTTCCTACAACCTACATTATTAACGGCAGCCAGAAGCTTGTGGCCGGGGGCACGGGGATGATTGATGAAGCATCTGTATCGGCATTTTTTGAAGAATTATTGGGAGAAAACGAAAATGATTAGAATTATGATTTGCTGCGGCGGAGGTTTTTCTTCCAGCGCCATGGCAGTAAAAGTGAAGAAGGAGATTAAAGAAAAAGGGCTGGAGGATAAGGTGTTTATGGATTTCTGTCCATTTACTTTGTCTAAAGATCATGTGGATGAATATGATATTATGATGTGCTGTCCACACCTGAAATATCAGATTCCGGACTATAATGCAAAATATATCAAAAACAGAATTCCTATCTATATTTTCCCGCCTAAAATGTACGGCACGATGATTGCCGAAGAACTTTATCAGGATGCAGTTGATATTCTTGAGGCTTTCAAAAAGAATCCGCAAAACCCATTTTATTTCCCGGGTGAAGAAAACATTTTGAAGGTTCATCGTATCTGTGCTTACCGCAATCAGAAAAAATAAGTGGGGTGAATCAATGGATTATCTAAATCTAACGGAAAAATATTACTCTAAATGGCTGGGGCAGGATGATATTTTATTGCATTGTCAAGAAGGCGTATATGATTTATACAGCTCGGAAAGAGATAAAATTCAAAAGGGCTATAGTCGGCCATTTGACTTATATTTATTGATAAGAGAAAACAGTTTCATCATTTCTTATGGCAAGAAAGCTGCTTTTGGCATCAAAGCATTTAAACAATCGCTAAACAGTACCATGTCGGCAGACGAAGTGATGGCATGTATTGAACAGGTATATGGCATGAAACCAGCCCATCAGATCAAATATGTCTATCAGGGAGATCCTGTATCCAGTCAATATGCCGAAGTTTTGACAGCGGCCTCAGCCAAATCCTATTTAAGTTTTTTTAAAAACTGCAATCCCGATTGCTCCGATACAAGCTGGGTTGAAGATTATTTTATGGATATGATTTGCCAGCATGCCTGCTGCGGCGTCTTTGTGGATCATCAGCTTGTCAGCTGCACAGACAGTCCGGATGTCCCTTATATGGCAAGTCAGGTTCAGGAAATTGGCATTAATACTTTGCCAGCATATCGACAGCAAGGCTATGCTTTAGATGCCTGCCGCCTGTGTATCAAAGAAATCATTCATTTTGGCAAATGCCCGTTATGGTCTGCCTCTTCAGGCAATACAGCATCCAGAATTTTAGCCGAAAAAGCTGGCTTTGTTAAATATGCGGATTGTCTTGCCTTAACCTTATAATATCAGCCAATCTCTTTAATATTTTCGACTAAAGAAATACGAATAATCCTTTGTATTTCTTTTTTTGTTTAATCAGTTAATTTATTACCTGAAGTATTACTCAATCTTAGCACCGGTTTATCATCCGGTGTTTTTTATTTTCAGATAGCCTAATAAAAAAATAAACCCGGAAAAGTACTGCTGTTTCCAGGATGTAAGTTCATGAAATATTCGTAGAGTAGGGTATCCTGCGAATAGATACGATAACTCATTTTTTAATAAAACCCAAGTACATTTTACAATTTAGGTATTTTTTTGTCAATATTTGGGTGAAATAAAGTGAATATTAAGCAAAATTGGCAAGAAATCCGACATTTTAGGTAATTGATTAATTCGTATACTCCGTCAAAAATGTAGTCATAGAGAGGAGGCAGTATTTATGCCAAAAAAAGGAGAGAATATTTATAAGAGAAAAGACGGCAGATGGGAAGGAAGATATATCAAAGAGCGAACTTTTAGCGGGAAAGCCATCTATGGATATGTCTATGCATCAACGTACCGTGATGTTAAAAGCAAATTAACAGCTGCACGTATCTCACATCAAAAATCAAAAAGCTGCAAATCAAATGTATCGCCAATTTTAATCAGTCAAATTGCGAATGACTGGCTGCAGGCTGAAAAATCTCAGGTGAAGGAGTCAACCTATAATAAGTACAAGAACATTGTGCACGGCTATATTATTCCTTCATTTGAAAATTTAGAACTTCATCAGCTTACAAAAGACATGCTTGAACAGTTTTTTCAGAAGCTGCTGACAGAAGGCGGTACACACAAACAGGGATTGTCGCCTAAGACAGTTTCTGATGTCCTGTCAATCATGCGCAGAATATTAAATTATGCATCAGAACAGGGATATGAATCTATAAATGCAACAAAGAAAATTACAATTAAACGCAAAGAGAAAGAACTTCGGGTTTTAAGCTGTCAGGAACAAAACCAGTTATGCAGATATATGATTAACCATTTGAACGAAAAAAACATGGGTGTTCTGTTATGTTTATTTACTGGTCTCCGTATTGGTGAATTATGTGCTTTGAAATGGGAGGATATTTCTATTTCGGATCAAACGATTCATGTTCATCAGTCAATGCAAAGAATCCAGACAGAGAAAACAGAAGGATCAAAGACTAAAATTATTATTTCAACACCTAAAAGCAGTTGTTCCATTCGTACCATTCCCCTTCCTAATGAAATCGCCGTGTTGCTTTCTGATAAACAAAAGTCTGGTTATTTTCTTACTGGAAGAAAAGACAAGTTTATAGAGCCGCGAACAATGCAAAATCATTTTAAGAGAATTGTCTCCGCAAGCGGTGTGGCACCAGCTAATTTCCATGCACTTCGTCATAGTTTTGCAACGAGATGTGTGGAACTGGGATTTGATATTAAAAGTCTTAGTGAAATTCTTGGTCATGCCAGCGTTAATATCACCATGAACCGTTATGTTCATCCATCCATGGAGCTAAAACGCCAGAACATGCAGCGCCTTTCTCAACTGATCGCCGTCAAATAAATGGTCATTCATTAGTGGATGGGTTGATGAAATGAGCATTATTTGCATCTTTATCTCAGAGTACCCTACTCTACGAAATCTATGAAAATAACTCAGTTAAGAATAGATTTAAGGGGCGGGGAAATTTGTAAAGTGAAGGTTTATATACTTCCTGTAAGTAAAAATATTTTCACTAACATAAAGAGTATTGCCAAATAGCTCAAGGTTAATAGGTTTAATATATGAAAAAGCTTTTCTTAAAACAACATGTCTAATTTGATGGTTCTTAGATCTTTTGAAGCAGAGGCAGATTGAATGAAGCTAAAAATGTTGGAGGTTTTTATGAAATCAAAAATTTGCTTAATATTTATGTTAAGTTTTTTGTTTGTGCTTGCAGGATGTGGAAGCAAGGCAAAAAGTGAACAAGCAATCAAAGAAGATTTATTGAATTCACCGAATTTTCGTATGTGTGAAGGCAGTGTGGTAACTAATTTTTCTATTGTCAATAGGATAACAGAAGATGATATTGGGGAAGACACTGTTTATGTTTTGGTTGATTTAGAGAATGAGAAGTTTATGGAGAGACAGACCTATAAAATGGATTATACGAGATATAACGATGGCTGGAAATTGGACGTCGTTGAACCGTATCAAGACTATGAGAATCCAACGATGGCTAAAGTAAAAAATAATCCGGATGAAAATACGATTATTGATTTGTTAATTACCAGGTCCAATTCAGAAATAGATGATTATCAATATGAACATCATTTTGGTAAAGCTAATACATATTTTTTTGAGGATGGAAAGTATACCTATACGATTGAAGAAGCAAATTTGGACGCGGACAATAATCTCTTTGACTGTAAAGTTACAGTGAATCGAGAATTTGATTTAGTTGATGTCACGGAAACTGATTATTTGCAGCTTCGTTTCATGACTGCCTCGGATTATGAGTATTGGAATTGGATTATTGAAAAGAAGGAAATCCTGAGTTTATCAAATAAGTGGAAACTAAAAGGGGCATGGAGCAATTCAAACATAAAAAAGGTGATAGTATTTGATAAGGATTATATTGTAGAAAGTGATAAATTTGCACGAATTGAAGCTTCTGCATTGAGTGAATCAGCGTTTTTAACAGGAAAAAACACTGGTTACAATATCGTGTTTTGGATGGAGAATACCAGTTCTCAAAAAATTGAAACATCTGTCGAATGTTATGATCAATTTATCAGATATACATTATCGCCTGATGCCTTAACTTGTGAAAATGAGAAACTCGTTAAATTGGCTGATTAGTTTAAATCATTTTTCAAGATAAACAGCATGAATGAAGGAAAAATGGGAGAAAAGGAAACTGATTGTTTAACAAAATAAAAAGTAGATTAGGGAGAGTCACTTATGAAAAAAATCAGATATCGCATAAAAGGGGAACAGCTAATTGTTAAAGTTAGAATTTCTCCGAATGAGAAGGTAGAGGAACCGATAAAAAATATATTGATGAATCATTTTGTCAATGGCCTGTTAAGGTTGGGCAATGTGAAGAGATTCAGTTTAGAGTATGTGGGGATGCCCTGTATTACTTTAACACAGTTTCTTGCAAAACCGATGACAGAAGCAGATTTTCAGAAAATTATATATCAGATTCTTCATATCAGTCGATATCTAAAAGAGAATAATCTTCATTTTAATCACCTGCTTTTTGATTTAAATCATATTTTCATTAATGAAAATGTGAAGGAACTGCAATTTATATGTTTCCCCTTTGCCAAAGAAAGCGATAAGCAGGATTTTTTGAGTTTAATTAAAAACATTATTTATTTTGCCACTTTTGAGAATTCAAAACAATCAAATTTTGTTTCCGCGTTTTATAAATTTATAAATGCTTGTCCCGATTATTCAGAAAATGCTATTGAAAATTTCTTAATTAAAAACCAATTTGCATCTTCATCTATGAATCTTATGGATTTTTCAGATTATTATGGAGATGAATTAAGTGAAGATACGCAGCCGCTTGAAGCAGACGAATTGGAAGAAGATACTGTACCCATTGATGAAGATGCAATCAGTGAGGATACAGAACCTGTTAATGAAGATGAATTAGAAGAAGAAATTAAACCGGAAAAAAATGATTTTTTTAGCTCAATAGATAATGACGCCTATGTCTATGCTTCTGCTGAAGAGGATGAAATAGAAGATACGATAGATTATGACGGATTTTCTGATGATGAAGAATATGATGAGGACACAGTTGTCTATGAAGAAGAGAATGTTCCATATTTATTAAATGAAGCGACAAATGAAAAAATTATGATACGCAATTCAGTTTTCAGAGTTGGAAAGCAAGCTTCATCAGTAGATTACTGTATAGATAACAAAGCAGTAAGTAAACATCATTTTTCAATTATCAATAGAAATAATCAATTTTATATTATTGATCCAGGTTCAAAAAACGGTACTTATTTAAATGGTGTTGCCATACCACCTAAAATTGAAACAGAACTTAAAAATGGTGCCAGTATCCGACTGGCAGGAGAAATACTTTCCTTTTGGATTGGATTAGCGGAGGATTAGTGAATGAGGTATACAGTTGCAGCTAAAACTGATGTTGGTATCAGAAAAAAAGTGAATCAGGATAGTGTTCTTGTCAAACATGCGCTTATTGATCAGAATGAAGTTTTACTGGCTATCGTCTGTGACGGAATGGGTGGATTGAAAAAAGGCGAATTAGCAAGTGCTGAAGTTGTACGCTTTTTTAATCAGTGGTTCTTGAATGAATTATCTAATGAGCTTGAATATGCGGACATGAATATCATCAGCGAAAAATGGCGTATTTTATTAGCGGAATTAGACAGGGAATTAAAAGCTTACGGACAAAAAATGGATCAAAAAACAGGCACCACTTTTACAGGTATATTATTTATTAATGAACAGTATTTGATTGGACATGTTGGTGACAGCAGAGTTTATCATATTGACCATTCCTGTCTGCAGTTAACAGAAGATCATACCTTTATTCAATATCAAATCAATAAAGGTGAAATGACCCTTGAACAAGCTAAAACAGATCCCAGAAGAAATATGTTAATGCAGACAGTTGGCGCGACAAAAAGAATGAATCCTCAGTTTATAAGCGGCCGAGCAAAGAAGGGACATTATTTGATTTGTTCTGATGGCTTTAGACATAAAATTACGCCAATGGAGATAACCCAGATTTTTGCAAAGCAAACTGACAAAGCCGGAATGGCATTAGCACTGGAAAAAACGATTGATTTAATTAAACAGAGAAATGAGAGAGATAACATCTCTGCTATTTTGATTAATGTAGAATAGGAGGAAGCACGAATGGCACAAATTGGCAGTATTTTGGATAATAAATACTTAATTTTGGCAGAATTAGGCCGTGGTGGAATGTCCGTCGTGTTTCTGGCAATGGATCAGCGCTTAAATAAGCAGTGGGCCATCAAAGAAATAAGCAAAGTAGGAAAAAGTCAGGAAAACATCAGAAAATTTCGTGATGAAGCAGAGCTGATGAAATACTTGGATCATCCTACTCTTCCCAGAGTAGTAGACATTATAGATGAGCCTGATACCTTATATGTTGTCATGGATTACATTGAGGGGGTTTCCCTGCGAAAGATTTTAGAAGAGTCAGGGCCTCAGTCAGAAGAGGATGTGTTGGAATGGGCACGACAGTTGTGTGATGCCCTGTCCTATCTTCACACATTGAAGGAACCCATTATTTATTGTGATATGAAGCCGGCTAATGTTATTTTAAAACCGGATAACAATGTCAAGATTATTGATTTTGGTGCAGCAATCCAGCTAAGAAGCGGCGAAAAGATTGGGAAACCACGACAGCTGTCACCGGCATATGCACCGCCGGAACAAAAGAATAAGAATGACCCGAAAGCAGAAGCGAGATCCGATATATATTCATTAGGAATGACATTACATCACCTGTTAACAGGTGTCAGTCCTGGTGGTAAAAATTATGCGTATCGTCCCATCAGACAATATAATCCAGCTCTATCTGATGGTATTGAGGCTATTATTGACCAGTGTACGGAATTGGATGTTGAGGATCGCTATCAGAACTGTACAGAATTGATGTACGATTTAGAGCATCCAGAATTAAAAACTTTAGAGTATCGGAAGCAGCAGAAAAGAAAGCTTCGTCAATTTATGACATTTGTGATTACTGGCATTGTTTTGCTGGTCACAGGCATTGGCTGTAATTTATGGGCAAAGAGTATTAATAAAAATGATTATGAGACACTTATTTCAGTTATGGCATCAACCTCATTAAATGAAAAAATTGAAAGCTATAAACAGGCGATTGGCATTTATCCTAATGATACAAGAGCATATATGCGAATGGTGGATGCTTATGAAGAAAACTCACAATTTGGCAAAAAGGAAAATGATGAATTGCTGGCTGTTTATAATGCACATCAAAATGAATTTGACCAGTCCAGCAAAGAACTTGCAGAGCTAAATTACAGAATTGGTATGCTTTATTTTAATTACTATGTCAATGATGATGGCAGTGTCAATTTCTCAAACAGAGTGCAGAAAGCATATTCTTTCTTTGCAATGAATTATGAGAATAAAGACATCTCACAAGAGTTTGAGGAAATTACGTTATCAAACTGTTATTATCAGATTTGCTTTTTCTACAAGAAATTCATTTTAAACTCAATCAACGTGGAAGAAGCTTCAAGAGATGATTATATGGATTTGTTTGAAGTGATGGATGATGCAATTTTAGATGTATCAGATGCAGGTGCATACGATCAGCTGACCTTATATAACAGTATATTCATGTTGCTATACGATCAAAGATATAACATGTGTTCTGTAAATGTCGAAGAAGAGATTATCATTCAAATGCTTGATACTGTCTATCAGCATGCCTCGTCGCTATCAGTTCAGAAAGAGCAGTCTCAGCGATTGCAAAAGGAGATTTTTGATAATTATTCATCCTATAAAGAATCCATTGAACGAACTTATATTAATGCAAAGGAGAGATATTAAATATGGCAGAAACACTATTTACAGTCTCTAATATATCCCTTGCATTATCAGTACTATGTTTGATTATAGCAGGTGTTCTATGGTTTAAATTAGAAATTATGAGTATTATGAGTAATTCAGATAATCCTCTATTACAAAAGTTAATTCCTGGTAATCTAAAAAATAAACCAAGTCAGAAGAAAGCAAAAATTAAATCCAGGGAAATTCGTGCAGATAATTATTTTTATGAAAATCTGAGCAATATTGATCCCATGGAGACGATGACATATGATGGAGAATCGGTGGATAACACAGTAACTTATGATTATGTCGAAGAAGATGGTCAAAATGAAGAAACAGAGGCAATGGATATGTCCTTTGTAACGGAGACCATTCAAGAAAAAGAAAACAGCCACATGATAATGATAGATGATATCATTTTAATTCATACAGATGAAAAAATATAAAAGATTATATTTATTTCATCAAAAGTTGGGATATCAAATATAAGAAGGGGAGGAGAAATATGATAAAACAACTTAAGAAAGCTGCTCATCGAACACTTATTTGGTTGATAGCAGCAACCATGGTATTAGGACTGACAACGGATGCCATGATAACCACTACCAAAGCTTATGGACCTAATGGCTTTGAGCTTGTAGAAATTGAAGGAAAGTATATTTATCTTTATGGCGCTGATTCTGCAGTAGTTTCTGCCCAAGACGATGAAGGAAAGTATACGATAACGTATACTGGAGGTACAAGTAATGTTGCTTTACCTTTTATTGTTGATGGAAAGGAAGTTAACGATGCACAAGAAGTGACTTTTTCAGAAAGAAAAATTATTATCCAATCAACATGGATAAAATCTGGGAAATGGTTTGCTTTTAAGTGTGATGAAGATAGTTCTATTTCATTGCCTTCTAAACAGCCTACTGATAAAGATAAACCAGACATTGAAGTAACATCAGAGGATGTTTCTGAAGGGGAATTGAGAGGTAAGCTGACATTAAAGATTAAAGCAAGTGATACTACATCTCGACCATCATATTACTATTACGAGTTAAATGGCATTAGGTCCGACGACACTTTTGCGTATGATATGGAAGATGATCAGAGAAATCAGGTTGAAGTTAAGAGTAATGGAGTATATTTATTCTATGTTGTAGATCTCTTTGGAAATAAAAGTTGGCCTGCTAAAATTACAGTTGACTGTATAGATGATCAAGGACCTGATATTGATTCATATGAATTTAATCCTAAAAAAGTAACCACTAAAACAACCTTGAAAATTACTGCAAAAGATAACACTGGAATTGCTGCATATAACATTGATGGAAATCAGTGGACTATACTTGAAGAACCAAGTAAAGCAAATGAAAAAATTACAATTGATTTTGAAGTAACAGATAGTGCAATACATACGTATGGTTTTAAAGATATCTTTGGAAATACTACAGAGAAAGAATTATCTGCAGAAAATGTAGATAATAAAGCCCCAGTTATTGAAAGTATTATTACTACATTTGGTAATCCTAAAATTGAAGTAACAGATGGAGCTTATATTAGTTCGAATAAGGAATATTCTTTTACTATTAATGCAACTGATCAGTCTAAGCTTCAGTATCGCATGGGTGAAGAAGGAGAGTGGCAGAATGAACCTGTTTTTACTGCCACAGGAGCATCAGAATATCATTTCTTTGTCAAAGATGAATTTTATTCTGAAGATGCAACAGACAATAATCACATTTCAGAGTGTATAAAACAATTTCAAATTGATAATGATGCGCCTGATATTGAAGTAAAAGTTGGACAAGATGAGGAAAAAGGTAAAACAATATATACAGTAACTGCTGACGATAATAATGGATCTGGAATTGCAGCTTATGGTTATTCAAGAAAAGATGATGTAAATAAAAAAATTACTTGGCAAGAAAGCGGAGAATTCTCTTTTAAGGGAAGTAATAGGTCTGTTGATTATATCTTTTATGTAAAAGATAATGCTATTCCTGCAAACATATCTTCTTTTGATTACTCTGTGCCAAAAATATCCGTTACTAAAGAACCAGAAAAATTTACGAACCAGTCTATTAAAGTGACAGTAGAAGCTTCTGATAGTGATGATATCGTTAGCTATGGTTATTATATTGATGATGACAAAAAAAACATTAATTGGGAAGATTCTACGAAAAATTCCCATGAATTTATTGTTGAAGATGCCAGAACTAGATACTATGTCGCTAAAAATAGCGATGGAGCTATTTCTGTTGCATTTCCAGTGGATTTTAGTAATTTTGATAATAAAGCACCTGAATTAGAAAGTGTCACTTTTAATCAGAAGAATGATCAATTTATCGACAAAGTTTTTAATATATTAACTTTTGGATTTTTCTTTAATGAGAAATTAGAAATTACTGTTACAGGTAAAGATTTAGTAGGTGAAAACGGCTCCTCAGGAGCATCAGGCGTTATCGATCAGCCTTGTGAATTAATATTAAGAGATGTTAATGGTGAAAAAGAAATTAGTCTTATAGCCAAATTTAATGATCTTAGTCAGGCTACTTTTGCTTTGACAGATCAAAAAAATATGAATTTTAAAGGCAAAATTTATGTAGTTTTAAAAGATAATGCTGGAAATGTAAGTGATGAAATTCAACTGACTCAACAGAATTCAAATGGTGAAATTTTTGATGAATTTATGGTCGAAAATACAGCCCCAGTTGTTAGCGATTTTAAATATACGATAGGTGAGACTACAGCGGAATGCAGTAATGAAATGATTTTTAACCAGAATTTTGATTTCAAATTTAACGTTAATGATCCAGTAGCAGAAAATGTTGATGAATTATGTTCCGGTATTGCTGGAATCAAAGTAGAGGTAAATAAAAAAACAGTTTTTGATGAAACTTATTCTAATGAAAAGACGGTTGAAAAAGACATTACTTTAAAATTTATTCTTAATGAGGATACAGTAAAAGTAAATGATACTACTATCCTTAATAAGAGTGGTCAGTTAGATATTAAAATAACTGTTTGGGATAATGCCGGAAACGTTACTGCTAAAACGCTTATTCTGTATACAGATCAAACAGCGCCAAAAGTAACAAAATTTGAATTTAATCTTGATCCAAACAAGGCGGCTAATGAAGATGAAATAACAAATAATGTACAGATCATAGAATATGGTTACTATTTTAAGGAAAATACGGAACTTCGTATTTATGCATCTGATTCTATCGTAGAGAAAGAAATTAAAGCATCCGGATTATCTGAAATTTGCGTATATTTGCAATCATTTGATGAAACATTTACCTTCAATAGTGCTGGTGATTTAGTTAAGATTAATGATACTAATGATGCGGTTAAGCTAATTCCTGAAGGAGAAAATGATTATGTTGAGGTTATTATTCCTGCTAACTATAAGGGGCAGATTTATGCAAAAGCTGTCGATGGTGTAGGTAATGAAAGCAGTTATGTTCATCCGGATGGAACGATTATAGAAAATGAAGATCAGCACAAGTCAAGTTCTGAAATTAAAATTGTTGCATCCAAACCATCTGGTACACAGATTAATAAGCCAACTGAATATAATCTAGAGGGTGTCCCTGCGGATTCAACGTTATCTTGTGATATGAGTAAGAATGTTCCATTATACAGCGAAAATCCTACATTTAGTATATCCGCGATTGATTCTTATTCAGGAATTCAGGAATTAACATGGACAATTATTGAGGGAGAAAATGAAACGAGTCATTCTATTTCTGTAAATAATGACGGTGAGCTTGATCTTGGAGAAAGTGATCTTATAGAAAGCGAAGAAAGTTTGGCTGTTGGAACAGAGTCAAATCTTGTAACATCTTTAGATATTAGTGGTTTAGAGATTGAAGGAAATTCTAATGATATGGTATTACTTGTTGAATTAACAGATAATGCAGGTAATAAATCATATGATTATTACGTATTTGGTATTGATAAGACAAATCCAGTTATTAATGTTGCATACGATAACAATAATGGTGATACAAAGTCTAATGATGGCAATACATATTTCGCAGCTGACAGAACTGCAACAGTAACAGTTAAGGAAAGAAATTTTGATCCGGAAAATACAAATGTTGAAGTTTATGCAAATGGTAAGAAAGTTGCTGTGAAAACAGATTGGAATCTTACTGAAAATAGCGGAAATGGTGATGAGACAACTTATTCAATCAATATTTCTTACAAGGAAGATGCAGATTATACATTTAAAATTGATAGTACAGATAGAGCTGGATTAGAGAACGATGGCGTTAATTATGGTTCATCTGTTGCAGGAGAGAAGTTCACGATTGATAAAACTGCACCGGTTGTTTCAGTAAGCTATAACAATAATTCAGCGAACAATGAAAAATACTTTAATGCCAATAGAACGGCAACGGTTGTTATTAAAGAACACAATTTTGATGAAAATCGTATTGTATGGACAAGAACAGCTTCTTTAAGCGGTGCGCCAATTTCTATGCCTGGTATTACATGGAAACATAATGGTGACACACATACAGCAACGATTGCTTACAGCGCAGACGGAGATTATACATTCGATGTATCAATGGAAGACAAGGCTGGTAATAAGAATAAAACAGTAAATTATGGTTCTTCTGTTGCAGCTAAAGATTTTGTGATTGATACGCACATTGACGAACCAACAATTACAGGTGTAAGCAATGGCTACGCATATAAAGACATTGTTGTACCTGGTATTGATTTCACAGATGTTAACTTCGATATGAGTGACATTAGAATAACGAGAACTCGTTTAGGGCAAAGAGATGTTGATGTAACGAGTGAATATATTGGTGGCTTAAGTGTTGGCGGACAGGGTATTTCAGGTGTTATGGATACTTTTGATAAGATCAGAGAAAAAGATGGTATCTATACGCTTTATGTAAGAGTTGTGGATAAAGCTGGTAATGAATCCTCAAATACAGCAACGTTCACCGTGAATAGATTTGGTTCTGTTTATGCATATAATCAAACTTTAAGTGATTTAGTTAAAGATGGTGGAGCTTATGTTCAGTCAGTTAAGGGCAATTTGGTCATTACTGAATATAACCCAGATAAGCTTTTAGAAGGTTCTTTGATTATTGAGATTACCAGAGATGGCAAACCAATCAGTAACCCAATCTATAAAGTTGCGCCAGTCATTAATGAGAATGTAGCGATTGGTGAAAGCGGATGGTTCCAATACCAATATACAATTGATCCTGAAAACTTTAAACAGGATGGTGTTTACAAAATTTCAATTTCTTCAAAAGATGCAACAGGCAATACACCTGAAATTGCGAATTATGATGATTTAGATATCCTGTTCAGAGTGGATAATTCATTGCCAGAATTAACAAGTGTTGTTGGCTTGGAAAAGAGCATTATCAACGCTAATCAGGTGGAAGTAAAATACCAAGTATTTGATGCTATTGGCATTAAGTCAGTTGCTATCTATATTGATGGTAAATTAATTGATAAAGTTACAGATTTCGCAGGAGATTTGAATAACTATACAGGCACATTTGTCATTAGCGAAAGTTCTTCCCGACAGAATGTTCAAATTGTTGTTGAAGATTTAGCAGGTAATATCACAGATACCAATGCTGAAGGCTTCACCAGCGCATTTGACTTTGAGAAAAATGTGACTGTATCTACAAATTTCGTTATTCGCTGGTTTGCGAATAAGCCGCTGTTCTTCGGATCTATTGCTGTGATTGCTGTCGCTATTGGCGGATTATGGTTTTTTATCCTCGGCAAAAAGAAAAATGAAGATGAGCAGTAGTAAAACAAAATGATAATTTTCATGTGTTCCCGTCGTTTGAGTGACGGGAACACAGAAATTATTTATGAAAGAGTATATGGAGATATCTGTTCTTTCATAAATAATTTGAAAGGAAAGGAGAATTGCAGATGGATATTCTAATGGAAAAAGGAATTGTTAAAGAACTTGCCTGTGGACAGAATTTTTCCTATATTCTCAACGATAAAAGCACCTTATCTTTAACAGAGTATAAAGTTTTGCAAAGTCAGGGAAACAGCAGCTTAATTAAGTGTATGAAAATAACATATAATGGAAAAATCGGTTTATATTATGAAACATCTGGTTATAAATCCTTTAGATCTTTATTGAGAAAGATTGATGATGATCAATTTATGTTAATTACGACAAATCTTTTGTCAGAGATTATTTCAGTAAAGGAAAACGGCTTTCTTAATTGCAGCAATATTGATATCTCATTTGATAAGATTTTTATTGAACCATCAACTTATAAAGTTAAACTTATTTATTTGCCAATTAGTGTTAAGACTTTTTCTGATTATAACATCTTTGAGAATGAATTAAGAACCAGCCTCGTTAAGCTCATTGGCGAAATACCGAATATACGTTCTTTAAAAACATCACAGTTTAAAGAAAGTCTGATTGACGGGCATCTGAATTTGGAAGATTTGCCGCTGCAATATAAAAAGGCAAAAATACAAAGCACAGTCGTAAATGATAAAAACAAAGTCTGGGAACCAGAGACCCAGACAAAAAAGGCAAGATTAAAACTAGTGGCTAAGAATACACCACAGCCTTTTGAGCTGTTAATTGATAAAAATGAGTATGTTATTGGACGGCTTTCTTCAGCGGTAGATGGTGTAATTTCATTTAATAAAGCGATTGGAAAGCTGCATTGCAAGATTATTATTCAAAGAAGTGGCTGTGCTATCGTGGATTTAAACAGTAAAAATAAAACGTATGTGAATGGTGTGATGCTGACTCCTAATATACCTGTTCCCTTAAATAATGGTGACACAGTAAGGTTAGCAAATCTGATTTTCAAAGTTTATATGGGTTAAAGGAGAAGCAGCATGAAAAAACCAAGAATTATTATTGTAGATACAGATTTCAATTATGTTATTCCACTCCAACAAAAATTTATTGAAGAATTCTTTGATCAAATTGATTTGGAAATTATTACCGATACAGATTACCTGGAAACATTATTTAGGACACCTCAGACAGTGGATATTCTGATTATCTCTGAAGAGCTTTATAACCACTCTGTACTTCGTCATAATATCAGCCACACTTTTATCATGTCAGAAAACGTGGATGAAGAGCAGACGGTTGATTTATCTCTTAATCGGTTGAGAAAATATACAAGTGTTAAGGATATTTTTAATGAAATTGTGGCTAAAAGTTCCGATTCTCTGAATCTTCAGTCTGTATCTAAACAGGAACCAAAAATTGTATTAGTTTATTCTGCCTGCGGCGGTTGTGGAAAGACAACTTTAGCATTGGGCATGTGTATGTGCCTTCATAAAAACTTTAAGAAAGTTTTATATATCAATGCCAGCAGAATTAATACTTTCCAGCATTTGCTGGCCAATCCATCACCAATATCAGGAAATGATGTATATGTTAGCTTATCATCGCCGCACAGAACGATTTATCAGGAAATCAAGCATGTCATTCGCAAAGAAGAATTTCAATATCTGCCGCCATTCAAAGCTCCTTTGATGGCATTGGATATTCCTTATTCCGTTTATGAGAATATTGCTGTATCCGCAAAAAAATCACAGGAATTTGATTTTATTATTATCGATGCTGATACCGTTTATGACGAAGATAAGACAAGATTGATGAATGTTGCTGATCGCGTCATGATTGTTACTGATCAGACCGAACACGCGGTATTTTCCACAAATATATTGGTATCCAATATTAATGGCATCAACGGCGAAAAATATACATTCGTATGTAATAAATTTGACAGTAAAAGAGACAATGCATTAATTTCCCCAATGATGGATATTAAATTTTCCATCAATGAATATGTAAATTATATTGATCGCTATGATCAGCTGGATTTACAGGATTTAGCCACTGACAGTGGTATTCAAAAAATGGCATTTTTGGTTGTTTAAAGGAGGCATGTATCTATGGAAAATGATAAAGCAGTGGTAATATTCAGAATTCACAAAAAAAGAGTAGAAGTTGAGCTTGAAGTACCATTATTTATTACTGCAAATAACTTAGTCCAAGCATTGAATAGTGCCTATGACTTGGACATTGATACCGAAAATATTAAAAATTGCTATTTGAAATCTGAAAATCCAATTGCCTTGCTAAGAGGAAATAAGACTTTAAGGGAATATGGCATTCGGCACGGTACAATCATTAATTATACAGAATAAGAGGAGGCTAAAACATGGACGGCAGATATAAAATTATCATATCAAATAAAAATTTATATAAGGAAATTGAATTAGCCCCTGAAATCAATAAATTACGAGTGGGTACCAGTGTTGATTGTGATATCAGATTAAGAAAAGAGTTATTTTTTAAGCCGATTGAGCTGTTATTTTTGAAAAGGGATGAACAGTGGCTGGTAACCTGTGGGGATGAATTACGTTTATCAACGCAGTCGGCAAAGAGAATCACCCAGAAACTTGAGCAGGGAACTGAAGTTGAATTATGTTACACAGAAAATGACAATTACGTGTTTACATTATCTTTTATGCTGGATTTTGATTATCATCGTGATGATTATGATGTAGTGATTGATGCACGAAACTGTCAGCTGTTACATATTGGAAAATCTGCCGACTGCCTGATTCAATTAACAAGTCCTTATGCGAATAATGAATTAATCTCGTTGGAAAAAGTAAAGAACGGATATCGCATTGTGACTTTAAAAACAAGATTAGGTGTATATATCAACGGCATCAAAGTAGCCAAGGACGCAATTGTACAGAATTTTGATTTTTTATCGATTGCTGATTACAGTTTTTATTTTAAAGGCGGCTTAATCTTTACATCTAAAAAGCCGGATTTCAAATTAAATGGATTAACTTCTTTTAATCAGCAGTTAAATCAGGATGTCTCAAAATATCCCCGTTTTGTCAGAAATGCCAGATTAAAAACATCTGTTGCAGATAATAAAATTGAGATATTAGACCCTCCGGCAGAACCACAAAAGCCTAAAGAAGGCATTGTGATGAAGCTCCTGCCAGCTTTAGCAATGCTTGCCTTAACCGTGGTAGTTCGTGGTTTTATGAGTAATGGCAGTGGCAATAATTCCTTTATCATCTTTAGTGTATGTTCGATGTCTATCGGTATTTTAACTTCCGTTGTATCTATTATCCAGGAGAAAAAGAACTATAAAAAAAGTGTTTCAGAAAGAGTAGACGCTTACCAGCAATATATTGATGAAAAAAAGGAACAGATTACAAATCTTAGAGAAATTGAATTAGATGAATTAAATCGTTTATATATTGATAGTGAAACAGAGTTGAAATATGTCAGAGAGTTTTCAGGCAATTTATTTGACCGTGAAAAACAGGATGAAGATTTCCTAAAGGTTCGGTTAGGCATAGGCGATCTTCAGGCTAAAAGAGTGATAACCTACAAGAAACAGGAGAAATTTGCTTCGACAGATACATTGGCAGATATTCCTGAAAAAATTGCCGAGGAATACAGAGATATTCATCAAGCGCCAATTGTAAGTGATTTTGCGAAAGATGGACTCGTAGGTATAGTCGGACAGGACGCCAATGTTTATGCCCTTATAAAAAATATTGTTATGGATTTAATGGTCAGACATTATTACCGTGATTTACAGCTGTTTTTCTTAATTGATGAAAAAAAGACTAAAGATTACGAGTGGGTCAAATGGATTCCACATGTTCAAAATGAATCATTGCATGTTAGAAACATTATTTGTAATGAAGACAGTAAAAATACGATTTTTGAATATCTGTATGTGGAATTAAGCAGAAGAAAACAATTAAAAGACTGTAAAGAGGAACAATATATTGTTATTTTTGTCCTAAATGACTGGGGAATAAAAAATCATCCGCTTTCTCAATACATGTTTGATTCAGAAAAATTAAATGTGACTTTTGTCTTCTGTGAAAATTATAAAGGTGCAGTGCCACAAGGATGTAAGGAACTGATTTATGTCGAAGATGAGACACATGGTAAACTGATTAGCTGTAATGACTCTACCAAAGAGATCAACTTTACCTACACAACATTATCAGATGCTCAGATTTCATCTGCGACGCTGAAGCTAGCCCCAATCTATTGTGATGAAATTAATTTGGATAACCAGTTAACTAAAAATATTACGCTTTATGAAATGTTTAATATTTTATCAGCTGAAGATCTGGATTTAGAAAAAAGATGGCAGAAATCTCAGATTCATCAAAGTATGGCGGCACCAATTGGTGTAAAAGTAAAAAATGAAATTGTCTATTTGGATCTTCATGAGAAATATCATGGACCACATGGATTAGTTGCAGGGACAACTGGATCTGGTAAAAGTGAGATTTTACAGACATATATTCTTTCTATGGCAACATTGTATCATCCTTATGAAGTGGGATTTGTTATTATTGACTTTAAAGGCGGGGGCATGGTAAATCAGTTTAGAGATTTGCCTCATTTGATGGGAGCCATCACGAATATTGATGGAAAAGAAATCAACCGTTCTTTACTATCCATTAAAGCAGAATTACAGAAACGACAAAGACTGTTTGCCAAGGAAAATGTCAATAACATCAATAACTACATTAAAGGGTATAAAAATGGCAGCATTTCAGAGCCATTGCCGCATTTAATCATCATTGTGGATGAATTCGCTGAGTTAAAGGCAGAACAGCCAGAATTTATGAAGGAATTAATATCTACTGCTCGTATTGGGCGAAGTCTAGGAGTCCATCTGATTTTGGCAACACAGAAGCCGTCAGGACAGGTTAATGAACAAATTTGGAGTAATTCCAAGTTTAAATTATGTTTAAAAGTTCAGACTCAGGAAGACAGTAATGAAGTTTTAAAATCTCCATTGGCGGCAGAAATTAAAGAGCCGGGCAGAACGTATCTGCAAGTTGGCAATAATGAAATATTTGAATTATTCCAATCTGCTTACAGTGGTGCGCCAGCACATATTGATGATTCTAAATCAGTTCAGGAATTTGCCATTTCTGAATTATCATTTAGTGGGAAAAGAACTGAGAAATTTAAGCAAAAGAGACAGAAAACAAGTGATTCAATTGATACGCAATTAGATGAAATTGTGGATTATATCAGCACGTACTGTAAAAAGCAGAATATTGTAAGTCTCCCTAATATATGTTTGCCATCATTAAGCGACTTGATAGAGTACCCAGAAAATATAGATGGCACTGTAATATCTTCCTTAGTTTTAGGTGTATATGATGATCCCTCTAATCAGTATCAGGGGTTAGCCGAAATTGATGTGGCTAATGAAAATACAATAATTATAGGAAGCTCTCAAACAGGTAAAACAAATTTAATTCAATTGATGATTCGTACCCTTGCCAGGGTGTCTTCTCCAAAAGGAATCAATCTCTATATTATAGATTTTGGTTCAATGACATTAAAGGTTTTGGAAAAACTGCATCATGTTGGAGGGGTTGTTCTTGCGGGTGAAGACGAGAAAATCAAAAATCTTTTCAAGTTATTATTAACCGAAATACAAATGCGAAAAGAAAAGTTATTAAATGCAGGTGTTAGTTCTTATGCTTCTTATCTTGAAGCTGGATTTGATGATTTACCTCGTATTGTAGTATTTCTTGATAATTTTACAGTGTACAAGGAACTTTATGATGATATGTATGAAACTGATTTTATTCATATCTGCAGAGAAGGTCCGGCATTAGGAATTACATTCGTTGTTACAAATGCAACATGCAATGGATTAGGCTATCGCTATATGTCTAATTTTGCAAACAGAATTGCCTTATCTTGCAATGATACCAACGAATACGCTAACCTCTTTGAACGATGCAGAATAGAACCGAAAGACACTGCTGGCAGAATATTGTTTAAAAAAGACAAAGAAATTTACGAGGCTCAGACATATTTAGCTTTTGCAGGTGAAAAAGAAATCGACAGAACAAAAAACATCAAAGCTTTTGTAGATGATTTAAATGAACAATATCCGTCTGAATTTGCAAAACAGATTCCATGTATTCCAAACCAATTAACTTATCAATATCTGACCGCTAATTATCAATTACCTAAGCAGAAACATCTGTTACCAATCGGATTGGATTACAGCACAGTTGATTTAGTAAATATTGATTTAGCTGAATTAAATGAATTGTGTATTTTAGGTAAAAATAAAGCACAGAAATATCAAGCATTGGAAACAATCTTTGATGCAATCCATGAAAATATTTTTTCAAGCCCGACAAAATTATACATTATTGATAATGTCGAAAGAAAATTGAAATCAAAAGCAGAACTGGGCTATATAGAAAAATATACAATTGATTATAGTGCTGTTGGAGAAGTTATCGAAGATTTTATGGAAGAATTACAAGAAAGATATGAAGTAATGATAGATAATGGTATAGAGGCACTTAATAAATACCCATTGCTATTAGCTTTAGTGAATAGCCAATCAGCAATAGAATATATTTCTGAAAATAGAGATGTTATGGAAGCTTATAATCAGATGATGAAACAATTTAAGTCATTGAAAGTAATGTTTATCTTTTCAGATATTGAAGATGCCTCTGTCGGATACAACGCGCCCGCTTTATTAAAGCGATTAAAAGATAATAAAAAGGCATTAATCACAAACAATTTAAAAGAATTTAAATTCTGTGATGTACCATCAAATATTGTGAGAATGATTAAACCATTAACAGATGGCGATGCTTATTATTTAAATGGAGAGAATGTTCAAAGATTAAAACTTGTTAAAAAGGAGGGATAAGGATGGCAGATACCACAGATACCAGAGTATCACAGGAAATATTTAAGTTAGATACATCACATTTTAATGAAATCATTAAAAAGAGTCAGGAATTATCTGAGAAAATGGCAGATTTAAAAAATCAGATGGATGCTATGAAAGCTAAACTCATGTATTGTTGGGTAGGCGAGGGAAGAAATGCATTTGAGAAAAACTACCGTTTATTAAGTCAGCAATTTGGGGATTTAAGAGATGATTTGAGAGATATTTCTGAAGATTTATTCAAGATCGAAGAATCTTATATCCAGGCAGATGTCGACAGTGCCAAAGCGCTTGATGGAAGAGACAGCAGGTATTAAAAGGAGATGAAAAAATATGTCTACTGTACCGCAATTAAAAAAATCACGCAAGAGTAAAAAAGGATCCTTAAAAAATTATAACAGCAGAATCAATAAAATCACAAAAGTGATTGCTAATATTGATTCATTTATTGATGATGATGTCAAAGCGGTTAATCACAAGATTCAGGAATGTATGGATGCTTTAAAGTTTGGACTAAAAGGCCCATCAGTTGTATCAACACTTACCAGTAATATGGAATCTGTAAAACAGAAAGCAAGTTATACAGACGATAAGGTTTCTTCCTGTCGTTCTCAATTAGTCAGCGAAAAATTAAGATGTCAGCAGTCTTCAAATAACCTTGAATATGAAGTTCGTCAATTAGAAAATGAAATTCAGGAACAAGGCGGAACAATTTATCCATGGGAGTGATTAAGTATGAGTACAATTACAATTAACTATAATGCTTTGGAAAAATCAATTATAAAATCTAGGGAAGCAAGAAGCAAAATCGAAGAATATATGAATACTTTGACAAGAAGAGTAACTAATCCAATTGCTGCTTTTCCTGGCAACGATAATTATGGATATGCTTCAACAGCATCTAGTTTAGCATGGCAGAAAATTAATACTTTAAATGAGGAATTAAATCATTTTACCTCTTATGAAGTTACTTTGAGTAATTTTGCCTCAAATGCAAAACATAAGGACCAGTCAACCGCTAATTCAATGAATACGATTACTAGTGCTTATGTGGGCAAAAGGAGCGTTTTTCAGCAAGTCGGAGACTTTCTTTACAACACATTTTGCGTTGATTTAGTTAATGACAGTGATTTATTGCGTACCTTCTCAAATTGTGCTGAGACAGTGAATAATAAAATAGGCGATAAACTTGAGTCAATTTACAATTATTTTAAATATGGAGATGGCCAGTATATTTGGAATATAGCTACTACCGTAGTTGGTGTCGTAGCTGCCGTTGGCGGGGCCATAGCTGCCATAGCCGCAATTCCTGCACTTCCTGCAGTAGCTACTGTAGCATCTATGATTCCTGTTATTCTAGGAGTTACTGGAGCAATTGCCACAACAATCGGCGCATGCATCACTTTTGCTAATGGGTATGCGAGTATAGTGCAAAATGCTAAAGCCGAGAAGCTAAGAAGAGAAGGCGAAATAGGTGCCGCAAGATACTATGGCGATATAGATAAATTGAGTGACTATTATAAGAAGACTGATATGGGCAGCGCTTCAGAAAATAAGTCTTGGGAAAGAGCAGGTCAAGTTATCGATACAACAAAGGTTGCAGCTGATACAGTAACTTTTGCCACTAATGTTTTAAGTCTGGGAAATGTTAAAGATTATAGTTTAGATGATAATCCAGTAACTGGATATAGTCTGACATACGACAATATTAAGAAAAACATTCTTCATGATATGGGCTTTAAATTATCTGATGGAAAAGTAGAACGAACTGGTGATTCGCTAAATCCATTTAAAAACTTATTCGAGTCTTCTTATGTCAAAAAGATAGAAAATGGAGTTCCTAATCTTTCTGGTTGGGTTAAGGAAAGTTTACCAGTTTTTAGATTCTTTAAAGCGACAGACAATATGATTTCTGTTGTAGAAGATACGGTTGGCATTGCCGAATTCGCAAATAGACCATCCTTGTCTTCTACAGGAGATTTAGCTGAGAATGTAACTGGGCTACTGGGAAATTTTGATCTGTTTAAGCCAATTGATAAATATGTAACTAAACTTTTTTCACTGGCAGATGATATAATTCCGACTTCTTCTTCTGATTCTGATCTATCTATTAGTTATAGTGGGGGTGGATCGTGGTGAAAGACGCTGCTGATGCCAGGGTGATAAAATTAGATTCTCAAAAGAAAAAAGCTATATGTAAAGCAATTATAAAGAATAATCGAACTTTTTCAATTATTCAAAAAATTGTGAAACTAATCTTTATGAGCGGATTTTTAATGAGTGTTGTTTACGCATTTTTATCTTGCAAAGTGACGGACTGGCATGTTGTCAGAGTGAACGGAATTGATCAAATTGATTATTTTGAAGTCATTATGTTTTCAGGTAATATTTTTATTCTTACATCATTGATTGCTTTATTTTTAAAGACATATTTAAAAAATATTTCCAAAAAAGACTGTTATGAAAGAATTAATGAGTCATTGTATCTTGAAAACGGTGTGCTGGTGTATGCTTATCAGGTTTTTATGCGCAGTGGTCTTCGTGCACGCAATGTCATCAGCATCCCAATTAATGATATAGAAGCCATAGATTATTCTCCAAACTTAAAGAAAATAACGCTTAAAGGCTCTTTTTCAAGAGAGTATGTAGAGAATTTTAACAGTACAAGAACGATAATTCCTAATAAGAGAAATAGAGATACATTTGTTTTTTATGATTATTTCTCGCCATCTCTTATGACGATTTTTAATCAATACAACTTGTCAGTAACTGTAATGGATCAGCATTAGTGATTGTGGTACAGGGTTACTTAATATTAATTATTTGACTGTTTTAAAAGAAATCATAATTCATTAGACATCGAAAAATTGAATTATGTGTTCATTTGATGATTGTATTTTATAAATATACCAATGATTAAAAAAGGAGAGATGAAAATGGGTACAGAAAAATATAATGATTATATTAGTCAGGGCATTGCTTTAATGTCTAACCAAAATTATTTGTCTGCTAAGGTAATGTTTGAAAAGGCGATTGAAGAAAATCCAAAATCCACAGAAGCCTATTTACACTTGGGAAATGCTTGTGCAAGCAGCAATCTCTTGGATGATGCATTGGACGCATTTAAAAAAGCCCAAATTTTAGAACCAACATCTGGAAAAGTATTGTATTCTCTAGGAAATGTTTATTTGTTAAAGGGACAAAGATTAAAGGCTGTTGAATTCTATAATAAAGCGGAAGCTAATGGTTTTAAATCTGTTGAAATGTATCAGATGATGGCTTTGATTTTCTATGATGCCGGGGATACAAATCAGGCGCTTAGAAACATTTCACGGGCAATTGAAGTTAAGCCATTAGATGGAGAATTAAGGTTGTTTAAAACAAGAATCTTTTTAGCTGAAAACCGATTTGATGAAGCGCTAGAATCATTAGATGAATTTGGTGACGTTTTGCCTGATGCATTTGAAGTATACCATTTAAAAGCGCAAATTTATATGGGACTGCAAAAACAAAAAGAGGCGCTTCAAATTTGTGATGAAGGAATTAAAAGATTTCCTGAAGATTTAAATTTGAGTGTTACAAAGTTAAAGGTTTTGGTTTCCTGTGGTATGGAAGAAGAAGCTCTCTCTTTGATTGAAGAGATAAAGTCCAAAAAGGATTATTTAAATGTCTTAAAAGATGTTACTATTCAGGAATCTATTATCTTACTTAAGAAAAACGATGTCGAAGGAACAATAAAATTATTATTGGATGCTAATCAGAAATTAAATACAGACGCAGATATTACCTATCTGTTAATGGATACTTATGGAAAGACAAATCGCTTTAAAGAACTTTTGGAAGTCTCTGAAATCCTCATTAAAACGCCTTCTAACACTTCTTACTATGGCGCAGCAAAATATTTCCATGCACATGCCCTTGAACAGTTAGGCAGAGAAGATGAGGCGATGAAAGAGTATCGAAATTTAACCAAAGAAATTCGTAAGTTAACAATTCAGGAACCATCCTTCTATGAGGGGTATATTTATAGATTGTTAAGTCATACAAAACTAAAGGAGTATGATAAGGCATTGGAATTGAGCGATTATTTGGAAAATATGTATCCAGATCGTTCGGACGCACATGCATTTAGATATTTCATCTATAAAGAGAAAGGTGATACAGAAGCTGCCGACTGCGAAAAAGAAATTGCTAAAAATATGAATCCGAATTTAATGATGTAAAGGGGGAGTTTAACATGGAACTATCGGAAATTATCGGAGTAAGAAAAAATACGGTTTCTCTGCAATTTGATATTGATAGTTTTATTGATATGAGAAACAAAATTGACGAAATTATTCAGGACCTTACGCAATTAAATTCAACATTAAAAGAAGAAATGGCTACTCTCAAAACTGAATGGAAAACGAATGCTGCAACGAATTTTTTTAATGAGTATGATTTAGGATGGTCAGTGCAGGTAGAGAAATATATTAATACATTATATACAGTAGAAAAACTACTGCAAACTGCTCAAACTAATTATCAAAATGTAGAAGATGAATTAGGCAGTATTAAATTTTGATGTAATTTCAGAGATGAATTTACATAAATAAAATTTACTTATAAGGAGGTGGAATCATGGCTGTACGAGTTGATAGAAGCGGTATGGAAGATTGCATTAAAAAAATTAATGAGGCAATTGAAACTTTACGTGCTGCAGCTAAAGATGTTGATTCTTCAATGAATGCTTTTCCACAATACTGGGAAGGAGCTGCTTATGATAAAGCAAGAGCAACTTATGAAGAACAATATCAGAAATTATTGACTAACACAGTTCCAACAGCGGTTGAGGATTTTAAAAATTACATTAACCAATGTATGGAAAAAATTATCGAAATTGATAATATGCTTTCTAGTCAATAATTAAATAATTATAACATCATTATCTTGTTATGATTGTACAAAAAAAGATGAATGAGATGTAAAAATCTATTCATCTTTTATTATGTTTTATAAGTGTTTTGATGTCTGTGAGTAACCTCAGCCAATCTCTTTAATATTTTCGACTAAAGAAATACGAATGATCTTTTGTATTTCTTTTTTGTTAGTCAAAACAGAAATGAACAGCCATTCATCATCATAATCTATGATTTTTGCTTTGCATTGAAAAGGCAGATCCAGGCAGGCCAGCGGTTCATTGAAAGATATTTCGACAGATTTGTTAATGAAGTCTGGCAGTTTTTCCTTTAACATCTTTTGACGCTTCTTTTCTGAGGCCGGGTCTTTTTTCTCTTTAGAAAGCAGATAAGTATTATAAAGGGTAAAAATCAAGGTCATATAAATAGCTAATGTCATCAGGTTCATTCTTCATCCTCCTCAATACTAAAGCCGTCAATCAGGGATAAATCAATTAACTGTGTTATTTTTTCTTTTTTGTTTTTGAACAGGGAATTCTCCTGTTTTCTCATATACTCAATTTTCATCCATTCATCATCAATATCTAAGACTTTAACTTTCAGGTTGTTGGGAAAGTCTAATCTGATATTGATATCTCTGACTTCTAAAATACAGGTTTTTCCCTTAGCCAAGTTTAATAAATGAGCATCTTTTTGCTGTGTTTTAATTTCCACATTGTTTTTGGCTAAATCATCCAGACTGATATGATAAAGACTGGCTAATTCCAGAGCTTTGTCTAAAGCTGGAGCACCCTGGCTGCTCTCCCAGTTGGAAATTGTCTGCCTGGATACATGCAGACGATCTGCTACCTCTTGTTGGCTGTAGCCTTGTTTTTTTCTTAGGGCCAGTAGTTTTTCACCTAACATAAAAATCACCTCTTGTTTCATTATAAAAATAGCGCTGCATTAAGCTAGCAAATTGAGTTTGAAGATGTGCAAATTTCTTTAACATGATTTATTTTCTAAAAAAATTGCAAAAAAAATAAAGTCAATCTTTAAAAAGACGATGATGATATAAATGAGGGAGAAAGAGGTAAGATTTATTAATTAAAAAAACAGGAGGATTAGGTATGCAATTACAAAATACATTTTATGTTATCAAAAGTCGTTTAAAGAAATGGATTGCCGTTAAAAGTCATCAGCCGCTTTATACAGATGAACAAATGTTATTGTTTGAAAAACTCAGACCCGGCGATATTGTCTATGCCAGAATGCCTTTAGCTGATATTATGACACACAGCATTCCTCAGGGACATCAGAATCGGCCTTATCTGATTGTTGAGAAAAATGCTTATTCTTTAATCGCTTATCCATCATCACACAAGGTTCCCGAAAACATGAATTCAATCAATTGTTTTGTGATGAAAAAGGAAATTTATCATCATTATCATCGGGAAAATGGCATGCAATTAAATGTCAAGGATTCTTATTTTGATTTATCTGCTTATCATGAATTGCCAATTGAAAATTTAATTGCTTATTCAACAAGATTGATGATGCATGATTTGCAGGAAGTAGGGCGCAAGCTGATGATTGCCAAAAACAACGGAACAGATGTTAAATTGTTAGATGTTGAGCTGTCAATTCAGGAAGGAGACGTGTGCAGCATTCAGGGAGCTTTATGGTATGTTTATCGCTCATATCATCGGACGCTTTATGTGCTTCCGGTTTATAAGCAGCAGCTAAGCAAAGAAATGATGAGACTGGATATAAAGGACGAGGCCTGTTATTTAAATCTTTCCAGCTGTAAACAATTGAATAATGTTCAGGGATTCCCGGTGATTTGGACCTGTAACCGATCAATGATTGCCCTGATCGACAATAAGAAGAAGGCCCTCAGACATCAGCTGGCGCAGACACGTTCCCGGTATAAAAAAACAAATCCTGTGAGATACAAGATGCTTTATCCTATGGGGCAACAGTTTTACTTTCAATTTAATAACACAGTCATTATTTACCTTTACAACATCAGGGATCGGGCTTATGGTATCTATTTAGATGAATTTCAGGAAGGTATTTTAAAAATACATGGATTAGATGATTTTGAATATATGCGTAAAGGGGAAATGACGGATATGATGCAGTTAAACAAAATTAAAAAAGCATTTGTCCGTTCTCATAAAGATACGCATCAGGTGCTGGGACGGATTTTGAATAAGGAAAATCAGCTCAAGGAGTCATCTTTTATTTCTGAATATCACTAAAAGCCTATTTTCAGGCTATTGATCTGCCTTTTTTTAAAACGAAAATGTGCTTTTGACAAAAAATTAGTGCTTACAAAAATTTAGATCTATGGTATGATGATTAAAATAAGTTTTGAGGGGAAATGGGGGAAGCATATATGTCAGTATATCAATGGCCATATGGCAATGAGATAGACAAGGAAGAACTTGTGCAAACAGATGTTGTTGTCTTAGGCGGCGGCTTATCCGGCTGTTTTGCAGCGATTGCGGCTAGAAGAAAGGGATTGTCAGTTGCGATTGTGGAAAAAGGTGCTGTGGAAAAAAGCGGTGCTGGCGGTACTGGGTTTGATCACTGGGAGTCAGCCTGTACGAATCCATGTTCAAAAGTCACACCGGAAGAAATCGCCGGTGCATATGTTGATGAGCAGGATCATTTCAGTAACGGTATTTTCCATTATATTACATGTCGTGAAGGCTGGGACCGTTTAGCTGATTTAGAGACATTCGGCGGTAAAATCCGTGATACCGAAGATGAATTTGCCGGGGCTAAGTTCCGTGACGAGAAAACCAAGCTGATGTTTGCTTATGATTATGAGAATCGATTTACTTTAAGAGTCTGGGGCACAACATTCAAGCCAGCATTAGTGAAGGAAATGAAAAGACTGGGTGTGAAAATTTATGATCGTGTGGAAGCGACTGCTTTACTGACAACCTCAGTCAATGGCAAAAAACAAGGCGCTGGTGCAATTGGTATGAATGTGCGTACTGGAAAACTGATGATTTTTAATGCGAAAGCAACGATTCTGGCGATGTCAAGACCAGCACGTGTCTGGCTGTTTAATGCAGATTTATCTGGTTTAAGTGAATTCAGACCTTTCCAAAGCATTGGCAGCGGTCATGCGATGGGCTGGCGCAGTGGTTTGGAGTTTACAATGATGGAGAAATCAGTTCGCGCTGAATTTTCTGCAGCGGGCAGAAGCTTTCCGCCATATGGTACCGGCAACAACCATAATACCTGGTATGCGGCAACCATGGTGGATGCCCGCGGTGTAGAGATTCCGTATGTGGATAGAGATGGCAAAGAATTGACAAATTACTATGACCGTTATTATCCAGCGAAAGGACAGAAATTCTTCTTAAAAGGCGGCGTGATCGACAATCCTAAATATGAATACAGAGGACCGGAAACCCTGGATTTTGAAGAGCTTGTCAAGCGCGGTTATCAGCTGCCGTTCTATGCCGACTTAAGCAAAATGCCTGAATTGGAAAGAAAGGTTATCTGGGGAATGATGGTAGGACAGGAAGCTAAAACCAATGTGCCAATTTATAAGAATTATACGGATCGTGGTTTTGACCCAACCAAGCATCGTTTACAAAGTTATGGCACTGGCTGGCAATCCGCAAGTTTTCTGGATCAGGAAAGGCAGTTCTTTGGTGCACCTGGCGGATTGATGCATGACTGGGATTTAAAGACGAATATTGATGGTATCTATGCCTGCGGAGATCAGCTTTATGGCTCAGATTGTGCGGGTGCTGCCTGCGCAACCGGATATTATGCTGGACGCAAAGCGGCACAATATGCCAGTCATATCGATTTGCCTGATTATGCAAGAGAAGCCGTCGATCAGGAAAAGCAGCGTCTTTATGCCCCATTATATGTGGAAAACGGCGTACACTGGAAAGAATTAAATATGGCTATTGCCAAGGCCATGCAGAATTATTGCGGCGGCATTAAATGTGATGCCCTGCTTAAGGAAGGACTGGATCTTTTAAATAGTTTTGAAGAAAATATTGTGCCGCAGCTGTCCTGTTCAAATCCGCATGATTTAATGAGAATACATGAAGTTTTGGATATTTTGACAGTTTCAAAATTGGTTATTCAAGCATGTCTTGCAAGACATTGCAGTAATTCTTCCCTTAATTTTGAAAGAAGTGACTATCCTGTGAAGGATCCGGAATGGAACAAAAAACACATTGTAATTCGTCAGGAAAATGGAGAAGTCAAAACGCGAGATGAAGCACTGGATTTCTTTGGTGATTTAAAGGAAGAATATGAGAAACGTAATCAGGAATACATAGAGGAGGAAGCCCGTCATGAGTAAAATTGAATTTAAAGTAGAGCCAGTTCAGGCCAGCAGTCTGCCAATTCGCTATCACGCTTCTTTATGTGTTGGCTGTAATCGCTGTGTAGATGTCTGTCAGTGTGATATTTTGTTTCCCTCTGCTTCCAAAGGTGAGCATCCAATTGTGATGTATCCAGGTGAATGTTATTATTGTGGGGCCTGTGTGATGGTTTGTCCAGTCAAGGGAGCTATTGAACTTGTTCATCCAATCATGAACCAGGCAAAATTTGTGAAAATAGAAGAATAAAAAAAGGGGCGAAGAGATGTTCATATACATCACTTGCCCCTTGTTTATTTTTATTGATTTTCCAGGATTTCCTTAATTTTCTTAATAACGCCTTGTTCGTCGTTGGAACCAATGACTTCATAGGCGATGTCTTTGATTGGCTGAACGGCATTGGACATGGCATAGCTATACTTAACATGTGTCATTAATTCGTAGTCATTCATCTGATCACCAAAGGCCGCACATTCATCAGGCGCTATTTCATAGATCATTTGTAAAAACTGAATGCCAAGTCCTTTATCTGCTTCCTTGTTTTGAATATCCATCCATTCATTGCCGGAAGTAACGATTTTGACATCTTCAGGCAGCTGGCTTCTGACATCGTCAATTAATTCCTTAATATGCTGTTCTGGATCAAAGATAGCTACTTTCATAATATCATCATCAATTTCACTGTAATCATTGATAAAGCAGTAATTGCAGTAGTATTTTTTGACTTCATCCTTATAACTAAAGTAGTCCTTTAAAACATAAGCACTTTTTCTGCCGCAGAGAATCATGAAGATACGCGGTGTTTTTTCGATGATATCTTTGATTTGATCCACTGTTTGAGAAGCGATGATATTACTGTAAAGCTCGGTTGCTCCTTCGGCGATATAACTGCCGTTTTCAGCGACAAAATACATCTGCTCACTTAGCGGCAGAAATTTCTGATATAAACGATAATATTGATTGCCGCTGGCAATGGCAAACTTAATGCCTTTTTCTTTCATTTGATAGAAAATATCAATAAACTCCGGACTGAATTGTTTATTTGAATCCAGAAATGTTCCATCCATATCTGTTGCGATTAACTTGATCATGTCTGTTCTCCTTACTTTTTTCTATTCATATTTTTATGATAGATTCAAGTAAATGTCAAGGTTTTATCGGATAAAGTTAGTGGAAACTTTGACTTCCTTTTCAGGCAGGCCAAAGGTTTCTTTTCCTAAGGCAATGCTTTTGATTAAAAATGCCATATTTCTGCCTAAAGTGCGCATTACCTGTAATCCTTCCTGATCCTTTAAAACTTCTTCAGCTGTGTTGCCGTGAACACTGTTCCAATACTGACTGGATGCAACAGGCATGCCTGAAATCGTGAAATACTTATTGATTTCATCAAAAGTTGCACTGGCTCCCCCGCGGCGGCAGCTGACAACAGCGGCACCAACTTTCATCGTCTTATCGACGGCAGCACTATAGAAAAGGCGGTCTAAAAAAGAAATAAGCGTGCCGTTGGCAGAGGCATAATAAACAGGTGATCCAACCACCAGACCATCACATGCTTTGAATTTTGGAGCTGCTTCGTTGACTAAATCATCAAAAACACATTTTCCGTTTTGCCGGCACTGTCCGCAGGCGATACAACCGCGAATCGCCTGATGCCCTACCTGAAAGATTTCTGTTTCAATGCCTTGCTCATTGAGTGTTTTTGCCACTTCAGACAAAGCTGTATAAGTACATCCTCTGGGATGGGGACTGCCGTTAATTAATAATACTTTCATTTGATTTCCTCCTTTGGTTTTCCATTATTTTACCATCATCTATTATATATGAAAATCAATAGAAATGTATGTATAAATATATTTTGTTTAAAAAGTTGTATCGTCAAAAAGTAAAGACTGATATAATATTTTTAAACAGGAAAAGAGGAGGGATAGGATGACTGATTTAGTAAAAATAGCGGATGATTTATATTATCTGAAAGCAGCTGATGAACCTTTGTCTGCCGATATCGGTATTGTTTATGGGAAAGAATATACCTGGATTTTTGATGTCGGCGCAAGTGATGAAGCGGCGGCAATGATTACATCACTGCCGGGCAAGAAAAATGTTGTTTTATCACATTTCCATCCCGACCATATTCATAATCTTTCTAAAATTAACTATCATCATTTATATGTCAGTGCCCATACTTACAAATATACAAAATGCGGAGAAATTGTAAATGATGCCATTGTAGTTGATGATGGGGTATTATTAAAAATTTTTGTATTGCCATCCAGTCACGCCAAAGGATCAATTGGCTTGGAGGTGAATGAAGCCTATGCCTTTTTGGGCGATGGTGTTTACAGTCAGTTAAAGAGCGGGAAGGTGGCTTACAATGCGAATGTTTTGCAGGCAGAAATTAAATTGTTAAAGGGATTGAAGGCTTCTTATTTTTTGCTAAGTCATGATAAAAATTTTGTATGTGCAAAAGAAAAGGTAATTGAAGATTTAGAAAAAATATATGCACTAAGAGATGAAAAAAGTGCATTTATCTTTATTAGCGAAGATGATTAATAAAAGAAATTGGGGTGTATTATGACAGAAAAAGAAAAAATGTTGATGGGATTATATCATCTGCCTTCTGATGAATTGTTATCTAAAGAGAGAATGGTGACAGAGCAGCAGTTATTCTTATATAACCACAGCTCTCCTCTAGATCAGGAAAAGCGCAGTGAAATCCTTTCAAAAATTTTAGGCAAATATGGCAGAAAGCCGCAGATTAAACCTCCTTTTACCTGCGACTATGGATATAATATTGAAGTTGGTGACTGGTTCTTTGCCAACAGTCATCTGACAATTCTGGATAGCGGGAAGGTCACTATTGGTGATGAAGTGCTCTTCGGTCCCAATGTTGGCCTTTATACAGTCGCTCATCCAATGGATTATGAAAGCAGGAAGAAAGGCTATGAAATAGCTAAACCTATTGTAATTGAAGAAGGGGTTTGGCTTGCCGCAAATGTGATTGTACTGGGCGGAGTGACAATTGGAGCCAGAAGTGTGATTGGCGCTGGTAGCGTAGTGACCAAAGATATTCCAGCAGATTCATTTGCCGCAGGCAATCCATGTAAAGTGATTAGAAAAATAGATCAAAATGAACGCAGGATAAAATAACGGAAATATTTACCTGAAGACAGGAAAAGGATTGTCTGGAAAAATTCTTAGTCGGACTGAGTTAGGACCTATAAGTTGTAATGCCCGGCGGTTCCAGGATCATAGGAATTGGCAATTCGACAGGGAGTTCCAGACATTCTTTTGAAGAATGGCTTTGGGAGAAGAAATTGCATAGTTCATCAGAACGCCGCAGGTTTTGGCCTGCGGCGTATTTGTATGCATCTCTTATTTCATCTCTCGCTCAGATTATTGCATAGCTTTAATTCCAATTTTCTGACAATAGAAAATCCCGGATATTGCGATGCTTGATCCCATCACGGCTCATGTCCAACTCATCCATAGAGACAACGTACTTTGGAAAGTTATCACGGACACCATCATAGGCGCCAAACTCTCGCCTGGATGTTTCTTCGGAAGCCAGAAGATAGCAGACTTGGACATAGAGCTTTTCCCTCTGCTTTTCGCAGACAAAGTCGATTTCTTTCTCGCCTGCTTTGCCAACGGTGACGGTATAGCCCCGGCGTAGCAGCTCCATATAGACGATGTTTTCCAGAATAAGGTTGATATCTCGCATGTTTCCGCCAAAAACGGCTTCCCGTACTCCGTGATCGGCCACATAGTATTTCTCATTGACGGTGAGAATTTTCTTACCCTGTAAGTCCTGGCGCTTCACTTGATAGAACAGGAAAGCATCGGTACAGGCTTTGATATAGTTGAGTACCGTATCTGGGGAGACGGGCCGTCCTTCACTTTTCAGGTATTTGGAAATAGCGGTGGAGGAAAAGGTGGTGCCAATGTTGGCAGTGATATAGGCAATGATCCGTTCCAACATGTCCACATCCCGGATTCTATTGTGTTTTACAACGTCTTTCAGTTCCACAGAGTTATAAAGGTCCTGCAAATACTGGCGGCTGGCTGCTTCGTCATATCGGAGATTGGACAGATAGGGCATCCCGCCGATGGTCAGATATTTCGTGAAGCATTTTTCCACACTGCTGTCCGGGAATACGGTTCGGTATAACTCGATGAACTCTGCAAAGGAGAAAGGATAAATTACGAATTCCACATACCGGCCAGCCAAATAGGTTGCCAGCTCACCGGAAAGCAGCTTGGCATTGGAGCCAGTGATGTAAATGTCGCAATCCAGTTCCACACGAAAAGAGTTGATACACTTCTCCCAGGCATCTACCTCTTGAATTTCATCGAAAAAGAGATAAACCTTACTATTAATCTTGGAGGCTCTGCGAATGATTTCATCATGCAGTTGGTGCGCCGTGCAAAGATGAGCATTGCTCAT